>Ga0163151_10003411_pt1 | contig 22925 bp, 33 predicted proteins | sample OliLakLV19MP5IB2_FD_145596 | JGI IMG/M metagenome (GOLD analysis project Ga0163151, IMG submission 145596) | Freshwater microbial mat bacterial communities from Lake Vanda, McMurdo Dry Valleys, Antarctica - Oligotrophic Lake LV.19.MP5.IB-2 | ecosystem: Environmental > Aquatic > Freshwater >... | reverse complement strand
TCGAGGCAAGTACCCGACGGGCATCAAGATTACCGACGCGGAGGTTGCCTCGCTCAATCTCAAGCTGGACAAATTTCATGGTGATTGGAACTACACGGTCCCGCCAGCACGAAAGAATACTTAGTCATGTTATTTATGCGCGAGGCCTTAGGTGAACAGGGAGTGGAAACCGTGTTCGGCGTGATCTACCCGCCCCAGGTCGCCTTAGTCGGCTTCGGAAAAGTTGTGGAACGCCCGTGGGCCATCGAGGGACAGGTGGTCTCGAGGCCGGTCGTGACCGCAAGCCTGTCTGCGGATCATCGCGTGACCGACGGCCACCGCGGTGGGGTCTTTCTTTCAGTCATCGATCGTTTGTTGCAGGAACCAGAGCAACTATGAACACTCCGCTCATGCCGGATGAAATCAGACAGACGGTCCTTCGTCTCCTTGGCGAGATCGCGCCGGAGGCAGACTTGACGGCCTTGAAGCCCGACGTCAGCTTCCGTGATCAGCTGGATATCGACTCAATAGACTTTCTCAATCTTGTGATCATGATCCACAAGACCTTTGGCCTGGAGATCCCGGAAGCCGACTATCCGAAGTACGGCACGCTCAATGGCTGCGTCGAGCAGTTGTCGGACAAGCAAGTGACATGACTCTCTTCCCTGACCGCCGATCAGACGATGCTCAAGGCCCTCCTCAGTTCCCATGCGATGACTTCCTCATCCGGATCAGAACCGCCTTTGAATGTATGAATGTCCACGGCTGATAGAGCTCAGCAAAGAAAGGTTTCCAACATGAAAGTCTTCAGCGTGATCAGTGCGGTGTGCCTGATGGTCTTGGCCAGTTCCTGGGCCATCGGGCAAACCGCCCGGGGAAATCCCAAGGAGGGGCAAGCGATCTATACACAATACTGCCTCCGTTGTCATGGCGAGACATTGGACGGGAATGGGCCCGAGGCGCAATACCTGATCCTCCGGCCTACCAATTTCCAATCGCAGAGCCTGCTCGCGAAAGCCGATTGGGAGCTGCTCATCACGATGTCCAACGGGATCTTATTCACTCCCATGCATGGATTTCGCGGCACATTGACAGACCAACAGATGTTGGATGCGCTGTCGTATATCAGAAGCAGGACGCCGTTTGGCTCGGTCGACTAGCTCAACATCCTGTTCCATCCACACCAACGCATATGGGAACTCGTCCGCACGATCGGCTTCTGCCTTGTCCTGCTCGCGCTGGGGAGCGGGACCGTGGTCCAAGCCGGTGAACCAGTCCAGGACCTTGAAGTCGTTGTTCGCGCCGGCTGTCCCCATTGCGAGGCGGCAAGAACCTCCTACTGATGAAACCCGACTGGCTGAGGTAACCGTTCCGTCCCTGCATGGAAGGAGTGCCCCAGGCTGGACGATTCAACAGGATTACAGCTTGCCAGACTTGCCTCAACAGGAAACCAAGAGTATTCTCCGTCGAACCTTGGGATGGTGCAGATCTGGGAAAGGACGACATGGGCGGAATGAGCGAGACCGACGCGACATCGATTGCAGCAAGTCGAGTGGGTGACCGAGCATGAAACACATCCGCCCATTGTTCCAACCGCCTCTGTCATCCGAATACCGGGAATCGGGACCGGTCATCCTGCGCGATGGCACGACCGCATCCCTCCGCCCTACCCGTGCGGAGGACCAGGCGATGATGCAACGATTCATCGATCGGCTGTCACCAGCATCCAGGCGTCATCGGTTCTTTTCTGAAACCGCGCCCACTGCCGACACCACCGCGTCGCTCTGTGATTCCTCCAACCCCTCCACACAACTCACCGTCGTGGTCACGAGGACCATCGCCGGACAGCCGCGGATCATCGCCGCCGGCTCCTATTGGGCGCGAACCGCCGATCAGGCCGAAGTGGCCATGGCAGTCGACGACGACTTTCATGGGAAAGGTCTGGGAACAATCCTGCTCGAACGGTTGGCGATGCTGGCCATACACCGCGGCTTCACCAGACTGTGGGCGGTCACACACAGTGACAATCCTGCCATGCGAGAAGTCTTCCGGGAATCCGGGTACCCGACCCATGAAACCTATGAAGGCGGCGACATGCACGTCGAGATCTCGCTGCACCCGACCGAGAGCACGACAACCCGCTTGGAATTGCGCGAGCGTATTGCGACGACCGCCTCGCTTCGCCCGTTCTTCTATCCTCGTTCCGTGGCCGTGATCGGAGCGTCCCGCGATCCCACGAGCATCGGCTATCGGATCGTCGAAGCCCTCGCCGGCAACCAGTTTCGTGGCGCCATCTATCCGGTAAACCCCAAGGCGGCAACCATCGCAGGCTTGACTGCCTTCTCGTCTGTCACTGCGATCCCCGGCGCCGTCGATCTGGCGGTGATTGTCGTGCCACGTGATACGGTGCTGCCGGTCCTCACCGATTGCGCCGGAAAAGGCATCAGCTCCGTGATCGTGATTTCAGCAGGCTTTGCCGAATCAGGCCCTGAAGGAACGCAGGCCCAGGACCGTCTCGTGGAGACTGTTCGTCAACAGGGTATGCGCATGATCGGACCGAACTGCTTCGGGCTATTGAATACCGATCCAGCCATTCGGCTCAACGCCACATTCACATCAACCTTTCCTCCCGCCGGTCGCATGGCCATGGCCACGCAGAGCGGGGCGCTAGGACTCGCGATCCTCGCCGCGGCCCGTCGATTACAGCTGGGCCTGTCCTCATTCGTCAGCCTGGGAAATAAAGCTGACATCTCCACGAACGATCTTCTCCAATATTGGGAAGACGACCCTTCCACCGACACCATTCTCCTTTACCTGGAGTCCTTCGGAAATCCTCGACGATTTGCGAGAATTGCGCGCCGCGTCGCTCGGCGCAAACCGATCGTGGCGATCAAATCCGGTCGGAGCTTTGCCGGACGGCGCGCGGCCAGCTCGCACACCGCCGCACTCGCATCGAGCGAGGTGGCAGTAGACACACTCTTTCAGCAGTCCGGAGTGATCCGCGCAGACACCTTGGATGAACTCTTCGCCCTGGCCCGAGGGATTTCCGACCAGCCTTTGCCGAAAGGAAAGCGCGTCGGCATCATCACCAATGCCGGCGGCCCCGCCATCCTCTGCACCGATGCCTGCGAAGCGGGAGGATTGTCTGTCCCCGAGCTGTCCAAGACGACCACCGCGGCCCTGTCGGCATTCTTGCCTCCCGCCGCCTCGCTAAAGAACCCGGTCGATCTGATCGCATCCGCCGCTTCGGACCACTATACCAACGCGATTACTACCCTCCTGGCCTCCCATGAAATCGATGCCCTGATTATCCTCTATATGTCCGTGATGGCCGGCAACGAGGCAGGCATTGCGAACGGGATCATGCGCGGGATCTCCACTGCCAGAGCAGCCGGTGGCGCCGACATCCCGATCTACATCTGTTGGATGGCGGAAGGAGATCTCGCACGAACCTTTCATGCGGCAGGCGAAACGATCCCCACATTTCCATTTCCCGAACATCCGGCCGTCGTGATCGGCAAAGCTTCCCGGTATCAAGCATGGCGCACCCAGCCGCTCGGCATGATCCAGGATTTCGACGATATCGACATCGAAACCGCGCGAGCCATCTGTGCCAAGGCCCTGTCTCAAGAAGGGCCCGGTTGGCTGACTGTCGAGGACACCAGAGCCCTCCTCGCCTCCGCGAAACTTCCTCTGGCGCATGGCGGCGTCGCAAGAACCGAAGACCAGGCGGCGGCCCTGGCCTGTGACCTGGGATTTCCCGTCGCCGTCAAGCTCGCGTCCCACCAGATCTTGCACAAGACCGAGATGGGCGGCGTGCATCTGAACCTGGCCGATGAACAAGCCGTGAGGAATGCATTCGAGGCGATCAGGGCCAGGCTCGCACAGGAAAACAAATTGGACGCGATGGAAGGTGTGCTCGTGCAGCCGATGCTGTCAGGCGGGGTTGAAGTGATGGTCGGCGTCACCCACGATCCGCTCTTCGGCCCCTTAATAGCGTTCGGTCTTGGCGGAATTCATGTGGAGATTCTGGGGGACGTGCAGTTCAAGATTACCCCCCTCACCGATCGCGACGCATCTGAAATGGTGCGCGAGATTAAGGGCTATCGATTGCTGCAAGGCTACCGGGGCCATCCTGCAGCGGATGTGGAGGCCATCGAAGAGGTACTGTTGAGGCTCTCTCGCCTCGTCGAAGAAATCCCCGAGATCAGCGAACTCGACCTGAACCCGATCTTCGCCCTGCCGCCAGGCCAAGGGTGCAGAATCGTGGATGCGAGGATTCGAGTTGAGAAAAGTTCACCATCGGTTTAACAGCGACAAAATCAGGCGACGGCCAGCATCATACAGATGCTTACCCAGGGAAGGATTTAAGGGGTCAGACCCCTTACCCCACCAAACATAAACGGCACGAACGCTCTACCCCGCTCAATCAAGTGCCGCGACCTTACGTTCCACCGCCACGCCGACCTCCCGGCGGGCAGCTTCTAACTCATACCGCTGCTGAAGATTCATCCAGAATTCCGCTGTGGTGGGAAAGCAGCGTCCCAGCCACAGGGCAGTGTCTGCCGTGATGCCGCGCCGCTCGTTGGCGATCTCATTGACGTGAGCTGTCGTTACGACGCCCACTTCATTTGGAGTTTGCGGTGATGCAGCGCGCAGTCGCGAAGGTAAAGATTGATCAGGCTCTGATACGGAATCCCCATTCCCTCCGCAATCGATTTGAAATAGGCAACGGTATCGCGATCCAGCCGCATCGTGACCGGTTGCTTCAAGTATTTGACATACGGGTTCTTGCGCCCTTTCATCTTGGAGAAATCGTAATGGTCTCTCATCGTCTTCGCACCCCTAGCCCGCGTTATTCATGACTGTTCGTCGCCCTTCGACAAAGCTCAGGGTCCCGAGCACAGTCGAGGGACGAAATAGCCTGAAAGCGCGTTCCTCGTGAAGCGTATCTCGTGTAAGTGTTTCGAGTTTCATGTTTCTGGTTTCAAGTTGTGTGAGTCACATTGGTGAATTTCAGAGGTCGAACTTGAAACTTGGAACCTGAAACTAGAAACTCCACTTCCGGACGAACGACGTTTCACGCGCAAGTACAGCGGATCGGCGATTGCAGCAGAAGTGCTCATGAATAACGCGGGCTAGATAAACATTCAAAACCTCACGCCGCACGGCGCTTTGTCGTGCGACTGCTCGCACGAGATCTTGATGCACGGAGCAGACTACCGGCTGCTTCGGCATGCAACTTCAGCCCGAGCGCTCCTACCACCTTAAGAATCGTGTCGAAATCAGGGCTCCGCTCACCAGAGAGCGCCTTATACAGGCTCTCGCGAGAAAGACCGGCCTCCTTGGCAACCTGTGCCATGCCCTTGGCGCGGGCAATATCGCCCAATGCTTTGGCGATGAAGGAGGCATCGCCATCGGCATCCTCCAAGCAAGCCTCCAAATACGCTGCCATTTCTTCGGGTGTGCGAAGGTGCTCGGCAACATCGTACCGAGTGGTCGTGGTTTTGCTCATGATGCGCTCCTACAGATTGCGTGCAGACTCTCGCCAGACACTAGCAGGCTGCGGAAAAACTCGATTATTGCTTTCTACGTCGCGCTTCGCACTCGGGCCATCTCGCGTCAGAATAGCCCGCAGGATGCGCAAAATGGCCGTCCAGCAAGGCCGCAGCGAGCGAAGAGGCGAGGCGTACGCTTCGGTACGTTGAGCCTCTGAGCGATGTGAGAACGCCGCTGGCGGACTTTTTCCGCATCCTGCTAGGCTGCGCACTCGACACGCACCGTACGCCCAAGCCGCGCTTCAAGGGTGATGAGCATTTCAAGGCTGAACTTGTCCCATTTCCCGCGCACGAGGTCGGACACGCGGGATTGCGCAATGCCGAGGCGCTTGGCCGCCTGAGCTTGAGTGAGCTTCTGCTTCTCGATGTAGAGGCGAAGATCGCTCATGAGATTTGCGCGCATTTGGAGCACGGCGGCTTCGGCCGGGTCAAAGCCAAGATCCACAAAGACATTTCCGCTTAATTTGGTCGTTTTCTTCTTCATCTCAAGCCTCTGATCTTTCGATAGCGTGTACGAGCCAACTCGATGTCTTCTCTTGTGGTCTTCAGCGTTTTCTTCTGGAACGCATGAAGCACATAGACGGACTCGACGAACATGGCCACCTAGCCCGTATTATTCATGAAGCTTCTGCTGCAAGCGCGGATACGCGGCTGCGACGGGCAGTCTCGCCGCTCAGCCCTTCGACATACTGCATGAGTATGCCTCAGGGCTTCACGGCTCCAAGTGCCCGTCTCGCTTGGCGTCTGCGCGCTTTCGCAACGAACCTTCATGAATATTGCGGGCTAGAGCACGCGCCATTCGCCCAACACGTGTATTCGAATCTCCCGGACGCCGGCACCCACCTCTTTCATGGGCTTCCAATCAGATGGCGCCAGGCCACGCTGAACAAAGCCCAACTCGAAACCAGCCGCACGCCGGGCTTCTGCCGGGAACTCTTTGAGGTCGTCAAGACTGGAACCGACGAACTCCAGAGGTTTCATATGAGAGACTATATAAGATGTGTGATTGGCATATCAATAAACTTAGATAAGTCTAAATGCTTTTTACTGCTACACTCTCACGGTTTCTTCGAGGAGCCCTCACGCCGCAGAAGCGCGAGGTAAGCCAGCGTGTCGGCGATCTCCTGATCCGTCATCCTTTTGTCCGGAAACATGCCTGTGCCCGGGTGTCCTTCCCTGATTGCACGCGCGCGCTGCTTGTCGGTCTTTAGGGATAGGACCTTTGGATTGCGGAGGTCGGTCGGTTGAGGCTTGAGCTGCGCGATGAGCGCGGTGGTGTCGGCTGTGAGTTTTGGCGGTTGGTCCTTGTTCCCATCAATGCCATGGCAGTACGAACACAGGCCCTTCCCGTTGAAGACCGCTCTGCCCCGCTCGGCATCGCCTGCCGCCGTGATGCTCTTGGGCGACGGCGGGGAACCGGCCCAGGCATTCATCTGAGAGATGTCTGTGAACTGGATCACCACTAACGGGAGGCAGGCGAGAAAGAGTCGTTGAAGAGCTGTACGCATCGATTCGATCATCGCATCACCCTTTCATGTAAGCAAAAAACATATGGCATCTAGCTGATGGCCAATGTCAGATCGTATGTAGGCCACAAAAAGAACGTTCCCTCGTTCATGCTATCAGCAATCAGCCATTAGCTCCTATCGTATGTCTTCAGCGATACGCCATCGGCCATATGCTCTTATCCCGTAAGACACGCCTCACGAACCGTTATGAACTGTAAACTCCAAATGACAGGCCACGCAGGCCTTCAGCACGTTATTGAGCTGCGGCAGAATCTGCTTCAGATCTTTCGTGGGGATGATGCGCGCCAACTCTTCCGCCGCCGCGTGATGCGCCATGGCCAAGTCGTGATAGGCTGGTGGAACATTCTCGGGCTGCTGACTCGCCTCGGGGAAGGGCGCGTCTTGGCGCGCCTGGGGCCGGGCGGGTGAGATGAGATGCCGATGCATGAAAAATCCCAGGTGGGATTCGGTCAAGCCTTTTGCCAGCTCGTAGTCCTCTTCCACCAACGCATTCACAATGACCTGGATGGTTTCCAGGTGCTACAACATCACCGCGCGATGTTCTCTTCCTGCAGTCGGAGCCAGCGGAATGGGATGCCTGGTATCGGACGTCAGATAGGGGTGAGACCGCTGCCCTTCGTGGTGATGTTCGGCCTTCGTGCAACCAGCGACAAACAGAACAGAGAGAATCCCAAGACCTGCCCCTCCAACGAGCACGTGCCTACCTGTGTATCTTGCTCGCGACACACTTTGAGACACTCCGAACACCTCTCAATAGAATCCAGCTGTTATTGCGATCAAGACAGACTGTTCCCCCCACCCACCAATCTGAGCCACATCCTCGTCGAAGGCTCGAATCACAGATGGGCCCGGACCCACTGCACGATGTCCTGCGCGCCGAGTGCCCCGGATTGCCGCGCCACTTCACGCCCTCCGCGAAGCAACATCACGGTCGGGATACTCTGAATGCCGAAGCGGGCTCCGAGCGCCTGTTCCTCCTCCCTGTTCACCTTGGCCAAACGAAGCTGTGGCTCCAGAATCTTCGCAGCCTGTTCATAGGCCGGAGCCATCATTCGGCAGGGCCCGCACCACGGCGCCCAGAAATCCACGACCAGTGGAATATCGCTTCGGATGGCGTGCAGGTCGAAGTCCCTCGCCGTCAGCGCAATCGGGTGTCCGGTGAACAGCCGCTCGTGACAATGGCCACATTGAGGGCCATCCGCAAGGCGTGCTGCCGGAACGCGATTGATGGTCTGGCACCGGGGACAGAGGATACGCATCAGGTCACTCATGGTCCAGGCCCGTAACAGTGTCGATCATGAGAACCTCAACGTCTGCCCAGGTTTCAACCACAGGCAACAGTGGAGACCGAAGAGCGGCCCGACGACTCGGCTCTCCCCGCGGCCCTTGTCCCGTAGGCCTAGTCCACAGCCAGGCCGGCTCGCTTCAGGCGAGCGCGCAACTGTTCGATCTGATTGAGCAGATCGAGCATCACTGCGGCCGCATCGAGACTGGCATCAAAGTCCCTCTGCAGCCGGGCGACTCGTCGAGCACAGGTGAGATCCGTCGCGTGAAATCGCCAATCCGTGGTCTCTCTCCCTTGCGGCGCCAACACGCCCACCGCCACCAATTCGACGATCCACTCTGACTCCGCCCCGCAGGCTCTCGCCAGCTCCTCGAGCGCCAGCACGCCTTCATCACCAACCACGCTCCCTGTCAGAATCTCGTTCTCCATATCCATCCCTTCAGACTCCGAGTGAGTGGCGTGGGTTGAAGGCCAGTTCCCGCGCCATAGTGCGATAGATCTGTTGAGCCTGTTCCGTCTCCGCTTTCGGAAGGACCACATCCAGGACAAGATAGAAATCCCCTGCTGGTTCGCCGGGAATGCCGCGCCCCTTGAGCCGTAGCTTTTGCCCGCCCTGCGAGCCCGGGGGGATTTTGACTTCCACCACGCCGGTCGGGGTCGGCGCTTTGACCGTGGCTCCGAGTGCCGCTTCCCAGGGTGCAAGCGGCAGGGTTAGTGAGAGATCGTGGCCCTCCACGCGGTACAGCGCATGGGGGTCAAAATGCACTTCCAGGTACAGATCGCCCCCGGGCGCGCCGCCCGCTCCCGGTGCGCCTTGGCCGGACAAACGGATCAGCTGGCCGTCACGAATGCCTTTGGGAATCCGCACGTTGAGCGTGCGTTCGCGCAGCACCACGCGCCCCTGCTCATCCAGTTGCGGCGCACGCAGGGTCATCGTGTGGGTGCCGCCGTGAAACGCATCCTCGAGCGCGATGAAAATCTTGGCATGATGGTCCTCGCCATGAGCACGGGTAGATGCGCTGTGACGGGAGAAGTTGCCGAACAGGGTCGAGAAGAAGTCGCTATAGTCGGTGGCTTCCCCCGCGGACGCGCCGCCGGGCGTGAACTCGAAGCCGGCAGCCCAGTCCGGTGGAGGGGTAAATTCTTGCCCCGCCCGCCAGCGATTGCCGAGTTGGTCATAGGCGACGCGTTTCTCCGGATCCTGGAGCACTTCGTAGGCTTCACCGATTTCCTTAAAGCGCGCTTCCGCTTGCGGCTCTTTACTCACGTCCGGATGATATTTTCGCGCCATCTTCCGGTAGGCGCTTTTGATGTCGTCGGCGGTCGCTGTGCGGTCAACCTCAAGGAGTTTGTAGTAGTCCTTAAATTCCATATCGATTCGTTTCCGGCTGTACAGTCAACCGCGTCATGGACTCCCCGGCAACCGGCTCACCTTGCCCTTTGGCGCCAGGCACAGATAAATCCTCTCTTTGATAGTCTTCAAAACGCGCCGCCCTCCCCACCCTCAACCATGAACGAGGCCGGTTTGCTCACTTATTTCCTCAGCGCTGCCCGGTTCTCCTCCGCCTGTTCGCACATCAGACACATAGCCGCCGCAGGGACTGCCTCCAGCCTGGACTGGGGAATGGCCTTTCCGCATCGCTCACATCGACCGTACTGCTCTGTCCCCAGCTTGAAGAATGCCCGGTCGATCGCCTCGATCTCGGCCTTTGCTCGCCCATCCAGACGATCAAGCAGCCGAACCATGGCCTCCTCCTGCCCTCGCTCCTCCGCTTCACTTTCAATATCGCGTTGGAACCAGCGCAGTTCCTCTTCAGTCTGAGCAACCTGACGAAACAAATCGCGCCGTTGGCTGAACAGCTTCTTTCGGATACCCTCGACCAGTATCATGGCAATACCCCTCCCTGACGACGGCCATGTCAGCTACAACATGTATCCATTTTCCCCTTCATCGTCTCTCGTCCGGCCTTGATCGCCTCCTCGGCATCCGCCGTTTTCTCTGCGATGAAATGCTCCCCACGCTCAATGATCTGATCGAGGGCGGCTCGCGCCTCCTTGGCCTTCTCCAGTACTTCCTCCTGAGTCCTTTTCGCATAGCCTTTCATGGCTCGTCGCGTTTCCTCCCCTGATTTGGGAGCGAGAAGAAGACCTGCCACCACTCCGGCCACAGTTCCTCCTAACAATGCGAGCACAACAGCTGATGCCGAACATTGTGTCTCTCGATTGTCCATAACCTGTCCTCCTTGGATAAAATAATAGGCGTTCTCTGCAGTTAAAAAGCGAAGACCGTGCCAGAAAAGCAGAACCAGGGAGTCGCCGATTGCTCTGATTTGACGAGGCCTTAAGGAAACGCGTGAAGAGGGGGAGAACTGCTCTGGGGCATTCCAGGCCTTAGGAGAAAGGAGCGCTGTCGCAAAAGGCGACAACCGGCAGATCTCGCCTTCCATCCGACGGCGCCAGACTCCATGATGCTGGAAACTTCATGTGAGGGATTCAACTGGGCGTACGACGCGTTTTCACTGGAATCGAGAACCAGGTGCTTGGTCTTTCAGTTCCGCTTTCTGGTTTATACGCTTCCCCAGACCAGCTTCACGCCGTTGTGAAGGAACATGACGATGGCGACCCCAATGGCGACGACTACGAAACTCTTCGTCAACGTTGTCGGCGAGACCTGTCGAACGACCCACGATCCCCCGGTCATACCCACGGCGCTTCCCAGCAGCAAGAGACCGGCGAGTGGCCAATCCATCTGTCCCGTCTGCAGATGGCCGACGAGGCCTCCGACGGCGACGAGCGCGATGATCAACAGGGAGGTACTCACGGCCATTCTCATAGGAAACCCGAGCACCAGCGCGAGCGCCGGCACAATCACAAAGCCACCGCCGACTCCGAAGAATCCGGTCAAAAGACCGACAGCCGCACCGATCAGCGAGACCTTGATCCAGCAGGAACGGGGAAACTGTTCGGCGCAACTTTCAGCTGAAGCATGCTCCCGCTGATGACCGCTTTGCCGCCACATGTGCCAGGCCGAGACGATCACCAAGAGACTAAACAGCAGGAGCACCATTTCCTCCTGCACGAACCCATGGCCGTAGGCGCCGCCCCACGCGCCGACTGCCCCGGTCGCGCTGAAGATCAACCCCGCTTTCACCTTCACCTCACCGGACGCTCTTCGTTGATACAGGCCGAGCCATGCGGAGACCGCCACCACCACCAGCGAGATAGCGGCGGCGGACTGTACCTTCACTCCGAGCACATACACCAGTAGCGGGATTGCCAGGAGAGAGCCGCCCCCGCCGGTGGCGCCAAGCGCCAGGCCAATGACTCCACCTGACAGAAGGGCTAATCCCGCTTGGTCAATAGTCATGGGTGAATAGTGAATCCTTGTCTGTCACGCGTTGGTCATTACTCGGAGAACAGTACTGGAACCTCTTGATTTGTCGATCGACTGAATGTTGAACATTCAACGGGCGAACAGATGCTTTCTCCTTCTGCTTTACACTGACTCCTCACGCCTCCGTCGTAAATCCCGCCTGTTTCCATCCCATCATCCCACCCATCATCACATGCACCTTGGGGAAGCCGGCTTGCATGAGAATCTGCGCCGCGGTATGCGCACGGCCTCCCGCTTTGCAGACCGTCACGATCTCCCGGTCGCGATGCGGCTCCAGCTCAGCCAGCCGGTGGGCCAGCGTGGTCACCGGGATGTTCGTTGCCCCTGCGATGTGGCCGAGTTCTTCTTTCAGTTCATGAGGGTCCCGCACATCGAGGACAAACAGGCCAGTCCCAGCGTCTAATTCTCGCTTCACCTCTTCCGCCGGTATACCAGCCACCTGCTGATCGTTCGCGCCAAGCGCCATCGTGCCCCTGACTTCACAAGCCGGTACGTCGACAGGAATCCAGGCAGCCTTGGGATCGCGTGCGCAGGCGTAGTTGGCTTTGAGCACGTCTTTCATCCAATCGGCGGGACCGAGTGTGAGCCCTTCCAGGTAGTCGATATATTCCTGCTTGGTGCGGGGTTTCAAATTGGGATTGCGGAGCTTCTGGTCTCTCACACTCGACGGTCGACGTCCCCGGTATTCGTGGGCCGGATACACGATGAGATGATCGGGCAGACCGAGCACCCGCTGCATACTGTCCCAATGCTCACCTGGATCGCCGCCGGGCAGATCCGTGCGCCCTGCTCCGGCATCGTCCAAAAACAGGACATCTCCGGTCAGAATACGATCCTCCAACACAAGCGCAATGCTGTCTTTCGTATGCCCCGGCGTGGTCATCACCTTCACCGGGATATGACCAAGACGACAGGCGAACCCGTCCGTCAGGTGAAAGGTCACGCAACGAGCTGGAGCCTTGTGGTGCATGACATATTCGCAGCCAGTCTGATCCTTGAGCGATGCCCCGCCGGAAATATGATCAGCATGAGTATGTGTATCAATGACGTGCGTCAGCGTGAGCTTCCGTTGATCCAGCGTCTTGAGGTAATCCTCGACGTGCTCCAGGACCGGATCGATGAGGACCGCCTCCCGGCTCTTTTCATCGCCGATCAGGTAGGTTCTGCAGGCATGGGGATTGAGTTGTTCAAAGATCATGACTCATTCTCTCCTTGTTGCACATGGTGTCTGTCGATGAGAGGCAGGGTTACGGAAAAGGGTTCACGGCTGTTCGTGCACGGTCACTTCCCGCATGCATGCGTCCGACGTTTCGGGCTTTCTATGCAAACGGTCGGCAGATCAGCCCTTCGCTGTATTTCAGGAGGTGAGCGCGAACAATCGTCAGATCGTCAGGAGTAGGAAACTCATGGGGCACACATAGCAGGCGATGAAGACCACTTACTGTTGGCCGAAGGACCGCACGTATCGGAGCACCTGCCAGGCTTCTTCTTCCGTCAGGACGAGCGGAGTAAAGGGAGCCATGGCCGTGCCCTTGCTGCCGTTCTTCAAAATCCAGAACAGTTCCCCGTCGGTTCGAGCGGCCTGCCACTCCTTGTCGGTGAAATTCCGCGGTAACGGACCTTTCAGAATGCCCGGCTCAATGTCGCTTCCCAGCCCCTTGCCGTCTTTCCCGTGACAGGTCACACAGAAGGCTTTCCCGTGGAAAAGCCTCTTCCCCTTCTCAATTGTTTCCTCGGTGACTGGAAGCGGATTCGTCCACGATCTGGCTTCCTCAATCTGGTCGATCGGCACTCGTGGTTTGAGTACGGCTTCATCTGCCCCGAAGGCCGGAATACTCCAGGTGCCCAACGCTGCAGCCACAAGCACCGTGAACAGGCGATACGCATGCATGATTCTTCCTCTCATCTCGCAATCTATCGAGATCGACGGGGGATCGACAGGGACCAGCCAGCTTCACAGAGGACCAGGCTGGCCCCCTCAATTGACCCTACTTGTTGTCGGAATACCCAGGGAACTTGTGCCCGAGAGACGTCGGGAAGCTCACGGTGCCGTCCGGGAATTCCTGCCCATGTTGCCACAGTTGATAAATCACACCGTCGGTCCCTGCGGCGATTTCCGCTACCTTGGCGGCCTGTTCACTAGGCATATCGAGAATTTGGACGCGGCCTGTCGCGATCTCGGCTTTGTGATCGTGGAAATGCCGGTGCCACTGAATGGCAGGAAGCTTTCGCGTCAGATCTTTGGCGACAAAATACTCAATCGCCACTAACGGGGCCTTCGCATCAGTCGATTCAAACAGCAGGCATTGAAGAATCTTGTCTGAAATCCCCTTACAGTAATGATGGTACGGCCCCCCCGTCGTACCGTCCGCCATCATGTGCGGCGCCTGCACATGAATGTCGTATCCAAGCGCAGGGCTTGTTGGTTCACCGCTCACCGCCTTTTGAGGGACGATCCCGCTACACCCGATGGCAGCAAGCGCGATAACGGCTAATAGTCCTCTTCGCATCACTATACACCTCCTTAGTTAGGGGGATCTTCGCCCAGTTCATCCAGGCCGAGTAAGACCCTGCACATTCGACTGACTGTAGGATACAGGGAGTTTCAAAAGGATTCACAAATTTCTTAGCCAGACCTGTGGGAAACGCGGAACGGGCGAGACTCAAAAGAGTGTACTGTGAGAATTTCATGCATCGCACCCGCGTACCGGATGCAGGCCTCATCCTCGCAATCTCCCGACGACTATTCATCCATGCCGCCCATGCTACCTCGTGATCCGCCGCGTCCCATGCCGCCGCCTGGTCCCATCATGGGTCCCATACCCTCTCCATGTCCCATCATGCCAGGCCCATGCTCACCGGCGAAGCTGCGCGCATACTGGATCAAGGCCCAGATCTCTTCATCCGTCAGTTGCCCGACAAATCCAACCATACTGGTCCCGGCAGATCCGTGTTTGATTACCCAAAAGATTTCCCCTTCCGTCCGATGGCGCCAGAATCCATGGTGCCGGAAATTGCGAGGCGACGGTTTCAGCTGGGCCGCCAGCGGCCCATTGCCGTCCCCATCTTTCCCATGACAGTTAAAGCAGGCGCCCTTGCCGTGATAGAGCGCCTTACCCTGCTCGATGGCTTCCGGGGATTTCGGCAGGGGGCTCGTAAGAGCCCGCGCTTCGGCCAGCTTGTCGGCGGGCACCAATTGCTGCATCATGTGCCGTTCGGCGGCCCAGGCAGGAATGGCAAGCGAAATCGCTGCGACCAGCAACGGGAAGATACTCAGCTTCATCACCACCCTCATTTATAGGCTGTTAAAAAGAGGCGAACCGACAGTGCCTATCGTGTCGCGTAATCGAATAGGCCGCCTTCCCATTCACTTCGACCGAAAGATTGAGAAGTCGTTTCTCTCCCATCACCTTCACCGCCTCGTCGATGCTGGGATCGAACGTGACCGTAAAACGATCCTTGGCCATGACATCCCCTCTCGTCAACTGGTTCAAGTTCTTCTTCGCCTCACGCGCGCGAAGGAGAATACTGTAGGCTAGTGTTGGTGCTCAGCTGCCCCCTCTTTCCCTGCTCCTCCACCTTTCCCATGCTCCCCGCCTTTCATTCCACTCATCCCGCCAGCATGATGGCCTTCTGCCCCCATCATCTTTTCCATCATCTTGTCCCGCAGTGCCTGTTCTTTCTCACGCTGTTCGGGAGTCAATAGCGCTATCTCGTCGCGCTTCGACTTGATCGTCACAAACACAAGACCGCCTTCTGCCTTCTTAAGTTGGTCCACCTTGGCCTGGATCGCAGCCAAGTCAGCCTGCTCATCCTCGACCAACGCCTGTAACTCGAGTGTTGCCACCTTGATATCGGCCTCCGCTCTGGCTTGCGCGCGACTCAGATCAAGCTGCATGGTTTTCAGCTTGCTGATTTGCTCCGATGTGAGGCCGATCTCCTTCCCATGTTTAAGGAGATGCTTCAGCTCATGGCAATCTTGTTCTTGCAGTGTGCTCTGGTCGTGGCCTTCATGCATTGTACTCATCATGTGGCCGCCCATCATGCCCATCATGCCTCCATGGTCCCCATCCGCTCCGGCAATATGGACGTTCGCGCCGAGCAGTCCCACTGATCCCAATAAAATGATCGCTGCATATCGAGAGACATTCATCATGACTGGTTCCTCCTACATTCGTTGTGGCTTCGATTGACCTTGCTCTTGTGCCTGCCGCCTTCGTCCATTCGTTACAAATCCAGCACCACCATTTTACGGTGGAATCGCGTGATCACGTTGGGATCCGGCGCCAGGCGGATCGGGGCTTCGTCCTTCCCGTTGTACGGCAACAAGTTCAGCACGTACCGGAGACTTTCCAATCGGGCCGCCTGTTTGTCGTTGGCCTTGACGATAATCCAGGGACTGAATGTCGTGTGGGTCTTGCTGAACATCTCCTCTTTGTAGCGGGTGTAGGAGTCCCACAGCTCTTGCGCCTTCTCATCGACCGGGCTCAACTTCCATTGCTTGAGCGGATTCTGTCTGCGCGCCTCGAATCGCTTGGCCTGCTCCTCCTTCGAAATCGAGAACCAAAACTTGATGATGGTCACCCCGTCTTCATAGAGCATATGTTCGAATTCCGGAACCTGCTGCAGAAACCGCTGGTGTTCCTTCTTGCTGCAGAATCCCATCACCGGTTCGACCACCGCGCGGTTGTACCAGCTGCGGTCGAAGAACACGATCTCGCCCTTGTTGGGCAATTGGCGAATATAGCGCTGAAAGTACCACTGTCCCCGCTCCTCATCCGACGGTTTGGGCAGCGCGACCACCCGCATGGCGCGAGGATTCAGGTGCTCGGTAAAGCGGCGGATCGTGCCACCCTTCCCTGCCGCATCTCGCCCCTCGACCAGGATCGCAATCCGTTCTCCGTGGCTCTGCACCCACCGTTGAAGCTTGACCAATTCAACTTGCAATTGCCGCAACTCTTGCTCGTATAGCAGCGTGTTGCGCACCTCCTCGATATCGACGGCTTTATTCTCCAGCAGTTGGATGAAACCTTTTCTTGTGTTGATTCTCCGGAGATCGTCCTCAGTCAAGGCGCTGCTCAGTTCGCCGATACGTCCGAGCTCCTGCCCGACAGATCCGCTGCGCGGCGGTCGATAGCCGTCCCCTTCCCGCGGCACCATCGTGGGAATGGTCTCCAGCTCATTGGCATTGAGACGCCCGTCCTGTTCGATGAATTCACTTGTGTTCGCCTCATCCCGTCGACCAGTCCGGACTTTTGACTTCCCGGACGATTCGCCATCGGTCGCCATACAGCAATCCCTTTCAATGAAGGAGAATCAGAATGCCACGTTGCGGTCGCGCTCAGCGACGGCCCTGATATAGTCCGGCATACCCTTGATCGTCGCACCCGCGACGAGATCTCCGGCACCGATCTGCCGCGCCACGGCGCAGGCCCCGCAGACCCAGATGGGAATATTCGCGGCTTGCAAGGCCGCCAGAAGGTCTTTGAGCGGCGTCAGGTTCACTCCCGTCACATGATCGGCAGTGCCTTTGCGCGCAAGCGTGACCGCTTCATTCCAGAGCCAGAGTACGACGTCATGTCCTTGCTCCTTCGCAACCTTCGCTGCCATGAACGGCAACGTCGCCATCGTGGGATCGTCCGTACCTCGACTGCCAGAAATAATAAATGTCGCCATAATCTGCTCCTTGGACAAGCAATCAGCTGTCAGCGATCAGCCATCAGCTTCCGGCTGACCGCTAAAGGCTGACTGCTACTTGGCTAATGAACGAACATAGTGAATCAACTGCCATACCTGGTCATCCGACAACCCGGTAAACGGCATCATCCCCGTTTCTCGCGAACCATGTTTGATAATCCAAAACAGTTGGCCGTCGGGAATGTTCTTCATCATCGACCCGCATGTAAAGTTACGAGGCGGCGGCACCAAGGCTGCCCCCATGATTCCCTTCCCGTCACCCTGTTCTCCATGGCACAGCGCGCAGGCAACTGGCTGCGCCGTCTTGAGGAACAGTGTCTTCCCCTCCTGGATCGTACCGGCAGATGCGGGGAACGGATTGGTCTTGGCCAAAAATTCCTCCGGCGCCTTGGCTGTCTTACGTTGCTGCTCACAGGTTCCCCCTTGGCCCCCGCTCGGAGCGGTCGCCATGTCCGGCACCCCTTTAAACGTCGCCTTCACGTAGGCGATCACATCGGCCACGCCCTGTTGACCGATCGTCAAATTCCAATAGGGCATGTTCGGCGATTTACCTACTGCCGGCCCTCCATGATTGACGACGTTGTAGAGATATTCGATCGGGAGTTTTTCAAATGGAATGTTGGCATGAATCGCCGGCTTGGGTTCCAGCCCGGAAGCTGCCGGTCCGTCGCCTTTGCCCGTCGCGCCATGACACTGCGAACAATATTCTTGATAAATCACCTTTCCACGATCCGCGCTGGCCATCTCAAACTCCGGGCTCGTCCAGGGCTCGTAATACGTGAAGTCCTTCACCCCCTGTACCATGAGGAACCCGATCACCGCGCGAAGCTGCGGCTCCGTCGCGTCGGCCAAAAACTCTCCGCTATGTGGTGTGAAGTCTTGCGGATTCTGCCCAAAGCGGAAGAGCCAATCCTGGTCGTACCTCTGTCCGGCCGCGACGAGCGATGCGCTTTGCGGACCACCGATGAACTTGCCGTTCTCTTCGATCACATGACAGCCGAGGCAGGCGTGCGCCTTGTAGGCCACCCCACCAAACGTCGCCTCGAACTTCGTCACCTTCGACAGATCGAACGCGCCGACTTTGACTCGCGGATCCTTGTGATGGATGGAAAAATAATCGGCGATGGCATGGGCCTCCGGCTCAGTGACCATCGGATGCTTAGACGCAACCTCGGTCAGATCCCATCGATAGCCTTTGGCATAGAGTGGCGCTTCTTTGCCCGTCAGCCACCTGATCAACCATGGCCGCTGATATTTGCTGCCGGCCCAGATAAGGTCGGGCGCCTTCAGATTAAAGCGCGAATCCGGCTGACCCTCCAGCCGATGACATTGCGCACAGGTCTGCTGGATCATGTCTTTCGCGCTCGCCTGATCGCTCGCGAACGACAGCTGAGGGAACGACATCAGCCCCAGCAGCATGAGTGTTGCGCCTCCAATGGCCACTCGGAATCTTGTTTTCGTCACCGCGACTCCTTTCATCATGGTTTCTCCCCACGGTGATGGGGATTGAGCTCGATCGCCACGCCTGCAGGCACCGCGAGGGATTGATGCACGGTGCAGCCATGCGCAACCTTGAGGAGTCGCTCGCTGTGTTCGGCTGTGAGACGATGCGGCAAGTGAATCGCCAAAGTGATGTGACCCACCCGATGCGGCTGTTCCGCCATGGTCCATTCCGCCTCGACGCTCAATCCTTTGGTCGAGATCTGATGGCGGTCGCAGTACCGGCCCACGAAATACCCGACGCAACTCGCGAGGGAGCCGACAAAGAGTTCGACAGGACTCATCCCAGCATCCTGCCCTCCATCCTCGACCGGCTGATCGGTCACCACTCGGTGCTTGCCGCTGGTAATGTCGTACCGAGTTCCACCATGGTATGCGACTGTGAGTTTCATGCCGGCCTCTTCAACGTCGTTCTGGAATGGAGTTGCTGGTTTCTAGGTGTGTTTCAAGTTTCATGTTTCTAGTTTCAAGTTTGACCTCGGAATTCCATCAATTCGAAACGAACCTCTTGAAACCAGAAACATGAAACTAGAAACTCAAAATCTGAATCGCTTCACGTTTCACGCCTAGTACGGCGCATCCGCCGGCTTGCCGCCCTTCGGCCAATCGTTCACTTTTCCGGGGAAATCTGGCCGCGGTTGAGCATTGATATAGGCCGCGACATCGTAGGCGTCATCGTCCGACAGGCTCCAACCCCAGCTGCGCGGCATATTCGATTTGATGAAGGCGGCAGCCACGCTCACCCGTGCCATGCCCGCGCCAATGGTGTAGGACTGGGGTCCCCACACAGGCGGTGCCGCCATCGTCCCCAAGCCGTCGGTGCCGTGACAGAAGACACATTTGCTCGCAAACACGTTCTTCCCGTTGTTTGGATCGAGTGGACGCCGTGAGTCAATGCGCTGGAGGCTCCGCCAGGGCAATGTCGCACCGCTCGGTACTCCGCGCGAAAGCCAGGTAATATAGGCCACGACCGCCTGTAGCTTGGAGCTGTCGGGCGGGAATGCGCGCCCATTTAAGCTCCGCTCCATACACTCGTTGACACGATCGGCAAGCGTGTTCACCCTCGCGCTGCGGGTGCGGTACTCAGGATAGACCGATGCAAGGCCGACGAACGAAGCCGCGTTCGGATTGAGCCCGCCGTCGAGATGACAGTTGGTACAGTTCAGGCGATTGCCGACATAGGGTCGAGCATATTTCTGCGTATTCACAACGATCTGATAGCCGAGCCGGATCTGTTCGCCCAGTCGGCTGCCTGGAATGGTTTCGGGGGAAGGCGGAGCGAATTCTATCGGCGCGCTGCTTGTCTGCTCAGTCCCGCGAGGCTCCTCTATCGTGACCAGAGGCTTCTCGCCTGAACAACCCACGAGCACTATCATCCAGAGAATAGACGGCAACAGCCACATCATGCTCCCTTACATGTGCCAAGACCGTGCCACTCGCAGGGATAACCGCTCTATCGCCTTATCCTGTTAAATCACAGGATTAGGCGCCAGACTCCGAACGCTCTGAGGCCAAACGCGACAGCACCGACCTTATCATTGTTGCGGGATGCCACAGAAGACCGGCAAGGGGCGAGAGGATCGCCGACTGGCCTTCGTAGCCATTTCGGCTACGAAGGCCGTGAGCGACAGGCTATCCGGCAAATGAGAAAAGTGAAGATGAGATCAAGCGTAGGCGAGCGTTCACTCCTTCACAATCACGCCGCAGGCGATGCGGGGTCCGCCCGGTGCATCCTTTGTCGTCGGATCCGGCAGATACTTATCGTCAAACTCATGGATGATGAACGCGCTCCCATCCTTGTCGAAGAGGGTGTTCAGCCCATCGGACAGAGTCACCCTGCTCGTGATCGTATACAGCGACCCCTTCTGGTCATCGTTCACGGAGAGGTTCTGGAGATCGCCGAGATGGTAGGGATGGTTCCCTAATCCGGACGTCACGTTCGCTTCCGGATTGATTGCCGCATCCACATTCCCATCATAGTGCCCCTTAGCCGCCGCAAAGGGCTCGCAGTTGCCGACTTCGTGAATGTGGATCGCATGGCGTCCAGGCTTCAACTTGCTATCCGGCGTGCCGGTGAGCTTCAACTTGATCCTGACGCGCCCTTCAAACTTCTCGTAGAGATCCGCTTCTCCCGTAATGCCGGGTCCGGCGATGATCGCCTTCGCGTGCATGGGTTTTTCAACCTTACCCGTGTAATAAGACGAACAGCCGGCAAGCGGTACGAGCGCCGACATTACAATTGCAGTTCCCACAAGTATCCGATTCATGTACCCTCCTTGGTTATCTAACAGTCACAGCGCGAGACTCCCTCTATTGAAAGCCACGCGCCAAGATCTCCTCGCTTCAGTATAACGATTCTCAGCATCCTCCAGCACCTACTCAACCGCGCTCGGCCTTCTCATGTTGCGGTTTCTCTGGACGCTCCGCACGCATTTGCTCCCGAGTCCGCTCCTGCTCTTTCACCTGATCCTTGTCTTTCAACCGATCTCACGTCTGAAGTATGTGCTTGTCCAGGAGTAGCTCGTCTTTCCTTAGCTGATCACGTCGCGATCTTGCGCTGACGAGATGGCCACTACACCAACCGGCAACAGCATGATTCCTATTGCCGCAATGGAAAGAGTTGTTCTGGACTGTATCTGGCACCTCCCTGAGCACATGGGCGCGTGCGACATAGCTCACAGTAATAGTAACCCCATAGCCTCCCGTTTCACGTTTAACGCTCCACAGAGAATCGGTACACATCATGACAAGCGGTACAGCGAGCGGTCATGCTCGATAGGCGCTGCAGAATCTGTTGCGGAGTCTCTTTCTGAACAATCGCGTCTGCGAGGGCGTCCATGTCCTTGTGGATCGACATGCCCATTTGCTTGAACGGCAGCGGCAGCTTCGCCATGAGCGCCGGATTCACGTCCGCAGCCATGTCCATTCCTGCTGAGCGCGCCGCCTGTTCCATCTGCGTTCGATCCGCCTCCTGACCCTGGCCAGCCAATCCTGTGACCACACCATGGACCGCCTTCAGGAGCGTCCGCATCTCGCCCAAGATCAGATCTCGTTCTGCCGGCGCTAAGACAATCTGCGTCCGTCCGTCTGTATCTTGCGTCGTCCACCCCTGCACGAAGAACCAGCCGGCAACCCCAATCGTCACGATCCATAGGCCCAACGCGATCCGACAGAGCGTCGATTTCATCGTAGTCCGCTGCCCATGTCGCCGGTTCCTTCGGGAGCCAGCGTTCGCACATAGGCGAGCACATCCCAAATTTCATCGTCTGTGAGTGCTTCCCGCCAGGCCCCCATCGCCGTATTCGACTTGCCGTCATGCACGCTCTTAAACAACCTCGCATCCAACTTTCCTTGAACCGCCGGAGACGTCAGGTCGGCGACCGGAGGAGTAAACGTCATCTGCCCATTTCCCTTCCCATCGACCCCATGACAACGGATGCAGATCGTCGAATAGATGACCCTGCCGCTCAGCACATCACGCTCCGGCTGAGACACATTCAAGTCTTTCAGGCTCGGCCCCCCGGCGTACCCCAACCCCGTGATCCCCGCAAACGCCAACAGCGCAACTCCGATCAGTACAGCTTTCATCACATCGCCCCCCTGCCTTCTTATCCGTCGAATAGCATTGCGAGGGAGATGCCAGGCAGACGTGGAAATTCGCGCAGCTAAACCTCAGCACAAACAATGTCTTAGGAGGTAGGGCTGGAAGGTAGCGCGACCAGATCGCCGCAACTGGCGAGAAAGACCCCGCTGAGAATCTGGTCACTGTCGCAAGACGCCACAGGCTGGAGAGGGTCAGACGTCTACGGTCGTTAGTCTTAACGACTCAGGTAAATAGGCTGACGGCTTTTAGCATGTGGGGTATCCAGCTATTTACGGTAACGCCGTTCGCCAAGGATGAGTTGGCACGGAAATATCCAGTGAAGCTGGGGCTTTATTGCGAAGATTGGATGGCACGACAAACACCTGCTTCTCAATTTTAG
>Ga0163151_10003410_pt1 | contig 22928 bp, 15 predicted proteins | sample OliLakLV19MP5IB2_FD_145596 | JGI IMG/M metagenome (GOLD analysis project Ga0163151, IMG submission 145596) | Freshwater microbial mat bacterial communities from Lake Vanda, McMurdo Dry Valleys, Antarctica - Oligotrophic Lake LV.19.MP5.IB-2 | ecosystem: Environmental > Aquatic > Freshwater >... | reverse complement strand
ACAGATTCTGCCCCTTCGCCGGCGGCGACGCGGCGTCCTGCTGCTCGAACGCCTGAATCGCGGCGTCCCAGCGGTCGGGAGAATCGGGAGCAGTGACGGACGCCTTGGGAGTCGCGGGCGTCTGGCCATGCCCCGGGACAGCGACGACGAAGAGCGAAACGACGACGGCGATCCCCGCGGCAAACGAATGGAAGGCCGTCCGGCTTCGGCGAAGGGGCATGGCGTATTCTCCGGGAGCAGATCACGAAACCAATCGCTCAACATGCTACCAAGGCGGTGGTTAACGCACGACCGAGCGGCTGGTCCCGGAGAATTCCCGCGGGTTTTCGGTTGGCCTCACTATCTTTCTGCCTCCTGACCGATATACTTGGTCCACCGACCCGGCAACGGGTCAGGTACTTGGCGCGGGGTGGAGCAGCCCGGTAGCTCGCGAGGCTCATAACCTCGAGGTCGTAGGTTCAAATCCTGCCCCCGCTACTGACAAGGCCCGTCGGAATTCCGACGGGCCTTGTTGTTTTCCAGAATCGTAAGTCGGAGACCGATTCCCGACTCGCGAAACAACGCCAGTCTCCGCAATCGGTGCGACCGGATTCCGGAAACGCGAATCGGACTTGCGCCTCGGCGTGTCTCGCGGGGTCATAACCTCGATCCGACAAAGACCGCCGTTTTCGGCCAAACTCTCTGTCCGAAACCGTGTGTCTCTGGTCTGGGTTATGAGGGGGGCTGGGCTCGGTATAGGGAGGCCAACCCCTCTGTCGCGCGCGAGATTTGCCTGTCGCAGGGTGGCGATCGTTTGGCACTGACGGAGTGATCGCATTCTCCGCAACGGCTGCCCTTTGCCGAATTCCGTTCACCGCCTATCCAACTCTTCCACGGGGACTGCCAGGCGTGGATCGAGCACAATGCGGATCTGGGTGTCGTTCCGCGCGGGCTGCAGCTCGGCGGGGAAGGCGATGCGCGTTCCCGCTGAGGCGGACGATCGCAAACGGGCCAACAGCCGGATCGGCTTGTCGGGTAACTGCTCCAAGCGGAACGTGCCACTGCTGCCGGTGGTGGCGATTGGAGGAGGCGCGTTTGGACGATGTGGAATGGTTGACCATCCAGTCGCGAAGTCGGCGGAGATCTGAACGCCCGACAGCGGCTTGCCGGCGGGATCAACGACTGTCCCCGCCAGCGTCTGACTGTAACCAATCAGGTTGACGTCTTCTGGCTCGGCAGGGGCCTCTGGCGTGACAGGTTCGTTGGGCGCCAACGGGACCGCGACATCTTGCAGCGATTCGGTCAGACGCACGCCGAACGTGTTGGACCGCGTCCCCTGGTAATTCATCTGCGACAGGTCGATCCGAAATCCCTCGGCAGAAACGCGCACTTCATAGGTTTCCGGAGGCAGGTTTCCCATCGAAAAGCGGCCGTCGCGATCGATGGTCAACTCGATCAGATCCCACGCCAGACCGCGTCCCAGGCTGAGCTTCAATCCCTCTGTTGGTGAGTGGTTCCCCAGCATTTCCACTCGACCAGACAATGTTAAGCCCGGCATCAATTCGAGCGGGCCGAGGTCGCGCACTTCGCTGTTCCCGAGCGCCTGGAAGGTTTTGGTCGAAAGCACCAGATCGTGCGGAATCAGACTCGCCTGGCCGTTTCCGCTGCCGACCGGGGAAAAGAGGGCGTATTGCTGGCTGGCCGGAAGGGCGTGAAACTCAAAACGACCCCGTCGATCGGTGGTGGCCAGCACCGCCTTGATGAAGTGCGTCCCGGAGCGGCGGTTGGTCTGCACGACCGCGATTGGCATCCCGGCTTGCGGCCGCCCCTGGAAGACGAGTTCGCCCCTGACCGTCGTTCCGGCCGGCACGACGATTCGCTCTTCGCGATCGGGCTTGAGGGTCAACGTCGCGCCGGCCAATTCATCGGCAGTCACCTGGACAAAGACTTCCTCATAATCAGCGGTCAGCAGCATCTGGAACCGACCCTGATCGTCGCTGACCGTGGACTGCGCTTCCACTCGTCCAAAGGAACTCACTTGGGGAGTCTTGTGTCCGAAGGGCTCCAAAAGCGCACCGGGAATCGGCCGGTTGCCGCTGTCGACGACGATGCCTCGGATCATCCGTTTTGGCGGCAGGTCCGTCGGAACATCTGGCAGAACCAACTGGGCGGATTCCCTGGCGGGGTCAAGCAGTTCGGTGATTCCCGTCTGCTTCCCGGGCGCAGCACTCAGGACGCGGAATTTGAGGTGGGGGTCCAGGCCGCCGATCTCAAACTGACCCTTCTCGTCCGTCCGCGTCGATTTCTTGCAATCGAGATAGCAGGACGGGCAAAACATCCCGCGGCCGATCTTGGGGGCCGCCGTCGCGATATCGACCCGTGCACCAACAACGGGTTGTCCGCGTTCATCCCGAACAACGCCACCCAAGGTGTCCGCCAGCAGGGAACAGGGAAGAAGTAGCGACAGCGTCCATGAGAAGGCGGTCAATTTGGTCAGCATGCCAGGCCCTTGTGAGAGGAGAAGAAGGCCAAAGGCGATTCAGAGCGGCGCATTCAGAGTATGCCGGAGGATGCTGGCAAGCAATCCTCACACAACCGAGACCGATCCGACCGAGAGCGCCGTTTTCTGCCAAACTCTCTGTCCGAAACCGAGTATCTCTGGTCTGGGATATGAGGGGGACGGCTCCCTCGGGCGATCCCAACCCCAACGAACAAGACGGAACACTCGCCGCGGGACAGCCATCGCGTGGAAATCCCGGGATGCCGTCACGAAACTGGTCGTTGACGCCACAACCGATAAGTCAGCCACGCCAGGGGCAGTGCGAATAGCGCAACCATCAACCGACTGGGCCAGGGACCAATCAGGAAGTCATCTGCTCGGCTGATGACGTGCGGCGCATTGGTGGCTGCCGTCGCATTCGCGTTCGGACGCACGAGCGGCCTCAGCGTGGCCCCGGCGTCTTCCGGCCCGAAAAAACCGACCGCTGCGCCCGAATCCCGACGGAAGACGTGGACCGTTTCGTACGACGTTGTGACCAGGAATTCGGACGTGCCGCTGGGGTCGTGAATCACCTGCACTTCTTCGGGCAATTCGGGGCAATCCGTTTCCCAAAGCACATCGCCGGATTCCCCGTCGAAGCACAGCAGCCGTTGGGGACGAACGATAAATGTCCAGACGCGCTGTCGATTGAAGGTGGCAGAAACGTGTTGATCGCTCGAGCTCAAGTGCCAGAACAGCACTTCGGTCGGCAACGGCAAACGGACTAACGCCTTAACGCCCGTCGCAACGTCAATCGTCATTGCGGCACGTGCACGCGGTGACGCTTCGGCATTGTTGCCGAAGCGCCGTTGAAAATCCTGGTCGTCCTCTAACTGCAAATCCTGGCCCGCCTCCGAGGAAGCGTTCAATTCGACGAGTGCGTTCCGTGGAAGCTTCGTCGTCCAGGCGATCTGTCGCGTCGCCAGGTCGATTCCGACCAATTGACGGCGATCGCGGAAACTCAGGTCGGCCGGCCCATCCCTCGTCATGTCCAGGATGGCCAGGTCTCCGCGAACGGTTCTCAGCGTGTAAGACCATTCTTCCCACGTATCGCCGAGCAGGTCGCTGAGGAGGATATCGACGTCGATCTCACCGGAGGGGAGCCGCACGCGGCGAAGGTGGGTGGGGCCATAGCGTTCATTGGTGACGAGGAAGACGAGGGCGTCGTTGGCAAACCGAGCGAAGTCACGTTGGTTCGATAGCTGGAAAACCTCCTTGCCGTCGCGCAGATCGCGGACGTGACCGTCCGAGAAGATCAGCCAGCGTTTGTCCCCGACGGACTGCGGCTGGCTGCTGCTCTCGGCGTGCTCGATCATCCAGCGCTCTTCGCCGGTCGTGGCATCGAGCGCGACGTAACCCAAGGTGGATTCATCCAGCCATCCCCGGCAAATCAAGACTCCGCCGGTCTGGAAATATCCGCTGATTCCTTTAAGAACGGTTCGCTGCGGAGCCCACTCCGTTGTTCCGTCGACCGCGATCTCTTTCGTCGTGAGATCCGTCGGGCGATAGGCCCATTGGGGTTTCAACTCCGGCAACTCGTGCGCGGTCAGCACCGCCTCCTCCACCAACGTGCTCGGCCAATACACCCAGACAACGTTGCCGTACTGCGCAGCGCGCGGGGCGCGGGGTTGATGACCCTCAATCCACTTGATCGGATCACTCTGCGCCTGGACAGAGAGCGCTAAGCTGGCGTGCCAGGCGAGGATGCTCAAGATGATGTTCGCGACTCTCACGACGAATCCTTGAAACGTCGGCAGGGATTCTCACAACCGGGATCGTAACAGATTCTTGATCCCTTCCTGATGGTCAATGACCAGGCGCCCTTGACGAACGATCCATGTTCGCGACAGTCGACAACGTCGCGCTCAGCAATTACGATGCGGCCTGCAAACCTGATCGGGGACCGTGACGCTGTCGGTCCGCAGGGATTCCTCTCCGACATTCGGATCAGGAAATCTGCGACACGAGCTTTCGGCATTCACCATGTGCCATGCAGCAGTTGGTCTCTTCGGCCGAGCGGTCGCGCTGTTCGTGGGCCTGATCTTTGCCGGCCCGCTGGACTCGTGGGCGCAAAATGTCGACCGGTTGCTGGAGGCCACCGCCGTCGTGCGCGGAATGGATGAGGCCGCAGTCGTGGCGCTCGTCCCGCAGCAATCGGGGTTGCAATACGTCGGATGCCCCAATTGCACGGGCGGGCGCCAGGAACGGCAGCTCACCTGGACCATCCAGCGCCCGGACGAAGTGGCGTGCAGTTTCTGCGGCCATCGCTTTCCGAGCGACAAATACCCGATGAAAGACGCGGTCGTCGTCAGCAACCCCCGCGGTGAACCCGCGCGGTTCGACTACTGGGCGGATGACACGGGGTATCGTTATTTCTTCCAGGCTCGCCGTGACGATGAGGTCCGCAAGTATCTGGCGAATCAAACGCTGTTGCTGGCGCGGCTGTTTGCGGCCACCGGGGAGAAATCCCACGCCAGGCGCGCGGCCGTGATTCTCGACCGGTTTGCGCAGGTCTTCCCCGGCTGGTGTTACCACTACGACTATCCGTTCCGACAAAAGGAGATCTACGACGGCGATGTGCCTCCGGCGAAGTTTCGCGCGGGCTTTCGCACCGCCCGTTGGAATTGGTGGGCGTATCTCGACATTCCCGACGAACTGGTCGAAGCATTCCAGTTGATCCGCGGCAGCGGCGTGCTCGAGGACTTGTCGAAGGACCGCGGCGTCGACGTCGCGGTCCGCATTCGGGAAGACCTGCTGCGCAACGCCGGCGAGCAGGTGCTCGCGAATTCCGACGAATACACGAACATGAGCCCCACCGCCTGGAAGTCGCTGGTGAAGCTCGGGCGCACGATTGACGAGCCGCGTTATGTTCACGAAGTCGTGCGCCGGTTCCGGAGGCTGATCGAGAGCCAGTTCTTTTACGACGGGTTCTGGTGCGAAGGGTCGCCGAGTTACGGTTCGCAGACGATTTCCAGCCTGGAGGGAGTGCTGCGCGAACTGCGCGGCTACAGCGATCCGCCCGGGCACATCGATCCCGTCGACAACGCACGATTCGACAATCTGGATTTGAGGAACGAGTTCCCGCTGGCAGAGAGCGCTCGTGCCGCGCTGGCCAAAATGCGGCTGCCCAACGGGCGCGAAGTGCCGGTGCACGATACGTGGGCGGCGCGCGGGGGGCGATCGCGTGGCGTTGCGTCGGGGCCCTCGTATTTGCTGCCCGCGCTCGGTCATGCCTGCCTGCGAAGTGGAGCGGGACCGAATCGCAGCGAGTGGCATTTGAGCTGGTCCGGGGGCTACGGACATCAGCATGCGGACCTCTTGAGTCTGATCCTCTTTGCCAACGGACGGGAGTTGCTTTCCGATTTGGGCTATACGCACACGGCTTATCGGTCGTGGACGCTGGCTACGGCCTCCCATAACACCGTCGTGATTGATGGCCTCAGCCAAGCGCCCGGTTCGAGGGCCGCGCCCACGGACGGCAGCCTGCGGTTGATCGACTTCACGAATCCGCGCGTGCAGGTGGTCAGCACGGATGGGGTTCGGGCCTATCCGGGTCTGGCGAAGTCTTATCGCCGCACGCTGGTGGTTGTGGACGCCGGTGAGCAGTCCCGCTATGGGATTGACTTGTTTGAGGTGGAGGGCGGGCACACGCACGACTACTTTCTCCACGGTGACGCCGATGATCAGACGCGAGTGGCTGCGGATCTGGAACTGGAAGAGTTGCCGACGTTGTTGCCGCAGGGCTTCGATTGGAAGCCGACAACCAATGAAGGCCAGGCGGGGCGGGCTTATGAGCCGCACTACGCCTACGGCTTTCTCCGCCAGTTGCAGACCGCCGCCGTGCGTGAAGGACTGCCGGTGCGTGTCGACTGGCAGGCGCTCGACGAACCGCCAGGCGGCCTGCGAGTCACTCTGTTGCCCGAAGCGAACTGCCAGCTCGTCCTGGGAGAGAACCCCTCGATTCGGCTGGCCGGGGAGGACGATTCGCGACTGGAACAGCACCAGCGTCCGTTCCTGATGTTGCGACATCAGGCCGAAGCGGGGCGCAGCACGTTTGTGTCCCTCCTGGAGCCGTTGGGAACGCAGCCCGCGATTTCCACCGCGAAGCGCGTCGAACTCGGTGACGGCGCGGCGGGCTTGCTGGTCACCATCGGTGACCGGACGGATGTCATTGTCATTGGTGCCGGAACGGAACAGACGATTACAATCGGGTCGAGCGACGCTGCTCGGGCGCACTTTCGCGGCGAAGTGGGTGTGCTGACGCTGCGCGGCGGCACGGTCGAACAGGCGTATGCGCTGGGTGACGGTGGCTGGCGCATGGGGAACTTTGAGCTGACGTCGCCTGCTCCTCAACGAGCTTCGTTACTGAGGGCCGAGCAGGACGCGCTGGTCGTGGCCTATGACGGCGCGACACTCCCGTCGGCAGGCGAGGTTGTGCGGTTGCTGACCGGCGATGGGTGGGTGTATCCGTACAACGTGAAATCCGCGGCCAAGGTCGATGGCGGCCGGTCGCTGCGGATTGAAGTCGCCGAAGGTCCGGGCCTGGAATTCGATGCGACCAAGGAACATTTGCGATTGCGGTCCTTTCCGCAGCGCGAGCACGCAGGGGCGGTGCGCGTCGAATGGCTGACCAGTGCAGCTCGCTCCATCAACGGCCAATAACTGGGATTGTCTCATGACGATGGAGAATCGGCGAACATTTTTGAGGAACGCCGGCACAGCGTTCGGTGCATTCGCCGTCGCGTCGCGCAACTCCGTCGCGGCTGATGCCGATCGTGACAAAGTCGAGGACGCTGAGTCGTCAATGCTGGACTGGCCCGACGGCGTCGGCCTGCCGCAGGGTTGGCGGCAGATGCGCAAACTCGATGCGCATAACCATGTGATGCAGGACGTCCACAAGCCGCAGGCGGACTGGTCTTCGGTCGAGAACCTGGTGGCCGCCGCACAAGCGTTGGGAATCAATAAGCTGTACTGCTCCCGTCCCGTCTCCAAAGGAATTCTGGCCGAGATCGCTGCCGTTCGCGACGCCAATGACTCTGTGTTGGCCGCCATGAAGCGGTTCCCCGGTCAGATCGAGGGCTACTGCTTCGTGCAGCCCGGAAACGGTCCGGCGGCGTTGGACGAGATCGAACGCTGCCTGGAGGCGGGCATGATCGGCGTGAAGCTCTACAACCAGTTCAAGTACACCGACCCGATCGTGTTCCCCGTGGTCGAGAGATGCATTGAGCGCCGGATTCCCATCCTGGGGCATTCCGCCTACCTGACCGATGCGAAGTCGCTGGCTGCGCAGCCGTTGACGTCCCATGCCCTCGATTTCTGCGAGCTTTCGGGGCGATACCCCGAGCTGATCCTCATTTTGGGGCACGTCAACGGCGGAGGCGACTGGGAATGGGCCATCAAGGGGCTGCGTGACTGCCCCAATGTTTATCTGGACACGAGCGGCAGCGTTCTCGAGGACGACACCATCGGTCGGTGCGTGCTTGAGTTGGGCCACCGCCGAATCCTGTTCGCGACCGACCTCACGATGGAAGGGGGCGTCGGCAAGATTCTCTCCGCCGAGTTGACGCTCCAGCAGCGTGAAGACATCTTCTGGCGCAACTTTCAGGGAATTCTGGATCGACGAGCCGCATGATCATCGACGTCAATACCCATCTCGGTCATTACCCGTTCCGGCCCGTGCGCTTCACGAGCGCCGCCAGGATGATCGAGCACATGGATGCTCACGGCATCGACATGGCCGTGGTTTCCTCGCTCCATGCGGTGTTCTATCGCGACTCGCATCGCGGCAATGAAGAACTGTTCCAGGACGTTCGTCAGTTCCCCGACCGGCTGATTCCGGTGGCGACGGTCAATCCCAAATACGTCGGTTGGGAACGCGACCTGGAGGAATCCGTCCGGCGTTGGAACGCCAAAGGGGTGACCCTGCTGCCCGAACATCACGGATACAGCCTGACCGGCGAACTCGGTCGGGCTGCACTGGGTCGGATTGTGGACTACGACCTTCCGGTGGTCCTCACGCAGCGACTGGAAGACCGCCGGCAGCGTCATCACTGGGACGTTGCGGAGGATTTGACAACAGCCCAATTGACCGAAGTGGCCGCCGCTCATCCGAAGCTACGCTGCCTGCTCAGCAACTGGATCGGCTTGAACGGAGCGCAACTGATCGCGGCTGGCTTGAGGGGCCGCTGCCTGATCGACTTCGCACGGTTGGACGTGCTTTTGAACAAGGCCATTCCCAAGTTGGTGGACGAGTTGCGGGTCGAATCGATCGCCTTCGGGAGCCATTTGCCCTTCGATTACCTCGGCCCCTCGCTCGTCAAGCTGGCGAACATTGCGGCTCTGTTCCCCGCAGAAGACTACGAGAAGATCGCCTGGAAAAATGCGGCGGCGTTCTTCCGGCTCGAAATCGCCGAGGGCCGCACTGGCCGGAGAAAAGGTGGACCATGAACGACTCTCAGCAGGAACACGCCTTGGAATTCCCCAGCCGCCGGCGGTTTCTCTCGATGGCCGCCGCCTCGGGAGCGGCGCTGGCACTCGACTCCTCAGCATTTTCGAGCGACCCGTTGTCGGCCACAGCACCGCCGGAACTGTCCGCCCAACTTCATGTGCGGCCGCGGTATCATCGTTGGCACGTCGATCCAGGCGTGGAATGGATCGAAACGAATACGGGGCACGCGCACCTCGATTGGACGATTCCGCTGAGTCAGGCCGCGCTGATTCTGGTCGATGTCTGGGATCATCATTACCTCCAAGACACCGAGGCCCGTGCCGAGACCGTCATCGACGAAAAACTCGTGCCGCTGCTGACCGGATGCCGCGAGGCCGGCATGACATATCGTGCATGCTCCGTCGCCGCCACACGCGACGCGGCATCCCAATTGGGTGAATGCGGGTCAGACCAAGACGGCGACGACGCAACCCGCTCACTGGCCGCCGCCCGAGTTTCGGAGCAAGTCCGGCCCGTTTCAGGCGTATCGCCGGCCGGCCGAGCCGCGCGAATCCGAACTCGCCCGGTTGCGGGCCGGTTTGACAATCCATCCCAAGGTGCGGCCGATGGGGGAGGAGCCTGTGGTCGCCACGGGGGAAGAACTCCATCAACTCTGCCAGCGTTTGGGAATCCTGTTCCTGTTCTTTGCGGGCTTCAACACGAATGCCTGCATCCTCGTCCGCGATTACGGCACGCTCGAAATGAGCCGCCGCGGTTACGAAGTCGTCCTGGTCCGGGATTGCACCACGGGCATGGAATCGCGTGAGTCGCAAGCCGCGTTAAGCCAAACCCACGGCGCGATTCTGTTCCTGGAGATGTTTGGCCAATACACGGTGACCTCGGACGAACTCTGTGCTGGTTTGAAGCCAGTTTGATTCCCAACCGTCGGTCCTCAGATCTTGCAGAAAGCTCCTCATGGACAGCACATCCTCCTCGGCGTCATCACCAGTCTCACGGCGCGAGTTTCTGCAAACGACTGTCGCAACAACGGCCCTCGCCGGCGGACTGCTGTCCGCTCGACCGGCGCTGGCGGCCACAGGCAAGCCCGCCCTCCTGGGTGGCACGCCCATGCACTCCGGGAAGTGGCCGGGTTGGCCGATCAGTGATGAACGCGATGAAGAGTCGCTCCTGAAGGTCCTCCGCAGCGGCGATTGGTATCGGTATCGCGCCGGCGATCAGGGACGGGTCGCCACCTTCGAGCAGCGGTGGGGCAAAGACGTCGGCACGTCGTACTGCCAGGCGACCAACAGCGGGACTTCGGCGCTGATCGCATCTCTCGCCGCGTTGCAGATCGGTCCGGGCGATGAAGTCCTCGTGCCGCCCTACACGTTTGTCGCGTCGATCAACGCCGTGCTGGTGCATCACGCCCTGCCGGTCTTTGTTGATTCCGATCCGGACACCGCCCAGATGGATGCCGGAACGCTGGAAGCGCGGGTTAACGAGAACACCCGGGCCGTGCTGCCCTGCCACATCGGCGGCGCGCCTTGCGATATGGACCGGATGCTGGGGATCGCCCAACGTCGTGGTCTGAAAGTCGTCGAAGATGCCTGTCAGGCCCACACGGCCGCATGGAAGGGACGGCGGGTTGGCTCGCTGGGGGACGCGGGGTGCTTCAGCTTTCAGAACTCGAAGAACATGACGTCGGGTGACGGGGGCGCACTGACCACCAACGATAAGCTGCTCTATGCCCGCGCGCGGGCCTTTCAGAACAACGGTTCCAGCACGCTCGAGGACGACGGGGCTCGCACCTCGAACGGAGCCAACCTGCGCCTGACGGAGTTCCAGGGCGCGGTGTTGTTGGGGCAACTCGGCCGAAATGAACTGCTGACGAAACGTCGGGAAGAGAACGGCGCTTATCTCAACGAGTTGCTGAGCGCGATTCCGGGAATTCGCCCCAAAAAAACGTATCCAGGCACCACCCGGCACGGCTACCACCTTTACATCTTTGACTACGATCCCGATCAGTTTGCGGGGATGTCAAAAACGCGATTCGTGCAAGCGCTGCGCACCGAGGGAATTCCCGTCAGCGGCGGATATACGGCGTTGAACAAGCAGCCGTTTGTCGAGCAGTTTCTCAACGCACCGGGCTTCAAGCGGATCTATTCGCAGCAACGGCTCAACGAATACCGGGAACAGAACCATTGTCCGGCCAATGACCGCATGATTGAGAATACGTGCTGGCTGACGCAAAACATGCTGCTCGGAGCCAAGCCGGACATGGAAACCATCGCTGCCGCACTGGACCGCATCCAGCACCATGCCGGCGATCTGACGAAAGCGAACTGAATCGACGGTTACAACCCACGAGCGTCGTTTTATTCGCTCGCGGAATTCTCTCAGGGCCGTGAATCGGATGGCGTGCGCAGATCAGATCCAGCTCGGTTGCCAGCCGGAGCGGTAGGATTTGGTCAGCAGATCCTGCACATTCGGGGCGCCGTTGAGTTGGAATTGTTCGGCGCTCCAATGCAAGGTGCGGCCGGGATGACGGATGGCGATCGTTCCCAACAGAACGGCTTCGCTCAACGGGCCGGAATAGTCGAACGCGGATGTGGCGCGATCATCGCCTCGGCAGGCATCGGCCCACGAGGTGTAATGATCGCGGGCCGGCACCACCGGAATCTCGAAGTCGGCAAACCGCTCTTCCGGGAAGAGCTTCGGCATCGCCACGTGTGGAATCACGAGCGACCCTTTCTCGCCCAGCAGGACCGAGCCGCTGGCGGGGAGCATATATGAATCGGGCAGACCCAGCGCCTCGCGCAGCGGGAATTTGCCGGCCCCGTCGTACCATGTGACGTTGATGGTGTCGTTGGCCGTCAGCGGAGTGCCCGGGAAGACGTACGAAACGGTGGACCATTTGGTCCAGGCTTCTCGATTGATGGCAGGAGCGTCGGCTTGAATCGTGAGCGGTGCAGTCAGCTTCAGTGCCATGAACACGGGGTCGAGAATGTGGCAACCGAAGTCGCCCAACTGGCCGTTCGAGAAATCCTGCCAGGCCCGCCAGTTGAACGGATGATAAATCTCCGGCAGATAGGGACGCTCAGGGGCCACGCCCAGCCAGTTGTCCCAATGCACCGTCGCGGACACGGGCTGGCTGCCGGCCGGCCGATCGTCTTTGAGCAGCCAGCGCAGTCCGCCGCTCTGCCACGAATGGACCTCGCGCACCTTGCCGATGGTCCCGTCGTGAACCAGCTTCACCGCCGTGCGGTACGCCTGGTGCGACTGAATCTGGTTGCCCATCTGCGTGACGACGTTGTGCTTCTTCGCCGACAGTTGCATCTGCCGGGCTTCAAAGACCGTGTGCGTCAGCGGCTTCTGGCACTGAACGTGTTTGCCGAGCTGCATCGCCGCGAGAGAGATGGGCGCATGCATGTGATCGGGCGTCGACACGATGACCGCGTCGATCTCTTTCGACTCATCCAGCAGCTTCCGCCAATCGGTGTACCGCCTTGCCGCTGGGTATTTGTCCGCGGCGCGGCCCAGATGCTCGACGCTTTCGTCGATGTCGCACAGCGCCACGATCTCGACGTGCGCGCTGGCTGCGGTGGCGGTGAGGTCCGACCAGCCTTTGCCCCCCGTGCCGATCGACGCCACACGCAGCTTGCCGTTCGCGCCCGCCACGCGGGACCAACTGACCGACGGAAGTGCCAGCACCCCGCCGGCGACGATTGTTTGCTTCAGAAAGTGACGGCGAGAGATGGATCGAGTCATCCTGGATGATCCTGACAAGGGGAAGTTGAGAAAGCGCAGATCGGCACAATCCAAGATCGAACGGTCTTACGCGGGATTCAACGATTGAATGCGAATGTTACGGTAACGGATCGTGTTGCCGGGTTTCCAGTGGATGATGTCGGGTGTCTTGGGATGCACCTGCAGGCCGATGTACCCCTTGACCGGCACATCTTTGGTGGTGGCCGCGGTGTGCTGGAAGTCGGTGACCAAATTGCCGTTCAGCCACAGCCGGATTCGCGACGGCTCGCCTTCGACGCGAATCTCCACCTGATTCCAAGCGCCCTGCTGAAAGGCTTTGAAGCCTTCGGGATTATCGAGCACTCGCTTTTGCGTCCAGGGGAGATAGATCGAGCCGATCTGGCCCTCGGGGCGATTGTCGAGCGTGATTTGATGGCTTTTGCCGTCGTCACCCATCCGCACGAACACGCCGGTATCGGTGGGATAGTCCTGTGCCAGATCAAACCGCAGAATGAAGTCCTGGTACTGGCCCTCGGTGATGAGGAAGCCGCCCCCCTCGTTTTCGTCCTGATCGCCAACCAGCAGGCCATCGCGCACGATCCATTTCCCGCCGACGTGCGCCTTCGGGACCGAGAGATGGGGCCGCCAGCCGGTCATGGTCTTGCCGTCGAAGAGACTGGTGAAGCCGGCGTCCGGAAGCATCGGTGCATCAGCCGCGAACGCCGGCGGCAGCGCCGCGATCAACAATGCTGCCACCAGACAGGTCAACCGGGTGTGAAGCATGGCATCCACATGTTGAAGTAGGAAATGATGTCCTGAACGAACTGGTCGGAGTCCGACCAGTGGCACGGACAGTTCGGGAAGACGGACCCTTCAAGGCGTTGTCTGGTTTTTCAGGCTGACCAGCAATTGCGTCGCGGCGGCGACCAGGTCTTCGCCGGAACCCGGCGCACAACGAGTCGCGAGGGTTTCGTAGGCTCCTTCCGGATAGGCCCGCAGGTTCGGCACATAACCGATCGAGCGGTTGGCCAGCTCGTGAATCATCGTGTACCGATAGGGGGACGCGAGCTTCAAGGCGAGGCCGAATTCCACAAACATTTCGCCCGGCAGCCCCACCCACGCCAATTCCGACCCCAAGGCAATCACCTGCACCTCCGCCTCGAACCATTGCCGGCCGGTTTCGTTGTGAACGTCGACTTCGCCATCGAAAAACAGCGGGGCGTTCTTGTGTTGGGCCGCCAGTGCGAGGCCCTTCTCCCGCGGCAGTTCGATGACCACCGTCTGCCGGCCGAAGCGGAGGCTGGTGGCGTCGAGCGGCTGCAATCGGGGATACGTCTCCAGCACCGCGTCGGCGAGCTTGTTGCCGATGCGGGCCGATTCCTCATGGCCCTTCACGCGGGTCGGATGCTGCGGGTCGAGCAGGTTATAGTGGTTGATATTCCCTGCCGCGCCGATGGCGAACAGGCTGAGCATCTCCGGACCGCGGGCCGCGGCCAGCCGCTGATGCAGCGTTCCGGCGAAGTCGGCGGTGGGAGCCGCGCCGCCGTCGGTGTCGAGGTGCAGCGAGAAATTGACCAGCGTCGCCAGCGCGTGCCTGTCGGGCGAATCGAAGTACACCACGCCGACCTCCGGGTCCGTGGGACCGGCGGGACGCGCGATCTGCTCGTGCAGCGCCGGGTCATCCTTGCCGGGGTTGGTCATCACCGAACCGTTCTTCATCACGAAGCGGCGGTTGAAGCTGATGGTCTCTTCGCGCCCGATTCCGGCCGACACCCGGCACGGTTGCAGCGCCGCATCGGCGGCAATGACGGCGTCGGCGATGCGACCGGGCAGCGCGTCGATGTAATCCAGGCACTTCTTGCGGGCGGCGTCGTCGACCTTGCCCAGGAACCGGGCCCGAATTTGCGGTGCGGTGTGGGTGTGCGTCGCACTGATCATGATGGCGTCGGCAGGAATGCCGGTGGCCGCGACGATCCGCTGCCGGGCTTCGTCGAACATCGCATTCGGGATGCTGGTGAGATCGCACGCCGCGATGGCCACTTTCACCCCTGCCAGTTCGATCACAATCGCGCGGACGCACAGCGGATCGTGAGCCGGCTCGGCCAGTTTGACAAACGGGCGACTCTGCGGCGTGAGCATCGGCGTGCCCGGCGACGGCGTGATGTCAACCACGGCCTTGCCGAGCTTCAAGGAAGCGGAAAACGCCCCCTGCCAGGGAACCAGCAGCGTGACAACCAGGACAGCAATTCGGCAGGCGTTACACATAGAGCATGCAACTCTCGAATCAGTCGCGACGGAGCTTCGGTCTATCTCGTAGTTTTTACTCAGCGCCGGTTTCAACCAGCAGACGTTTCAATTCGGCTTGCATCTCGACCAGAGGCTTTGCCAGCGCTGGGTCGTGGATGCCGTTTCTGAGTTCATACGGATCGCTGACGAGATCGTAGAACTCATCCATGCCTGTCTGGTCGTTGTACCGGATGTACTTCCAGCGCTCGGAACGGATCGCGCGGTAGCCCAGCTTGTGCATCCGCGGGAAAACGGTGTCGGAATACAGCTCAATCAGGAACGATTGCCGCCAATCGGGCGGGACGATCCCTGTCATCAGGGGCACGAGCGAACGGCCCTGGTACTGCACCGGGATCGCGCCGCCGGCCAGTTCCACGAACGTGGGCGCCAGATCCAGAGTCAGCACGCTTCCGTCGGGAGTAGTGCCCGGTTTCACGAGCGGCGGGCAGCGCATCACGAGCGGAATACGAATGCTTTCTTCATAGGCAAGACGTCGCTCGACGCTGAGACCGTGCTCGCTATAGAAGTAACCGTGATCGCTGGTGATCACGATCAGCGTTTGATCGAGCTGTCCGGCGTCGGTGAGCGCCTGGCGAATCGCGCCCACCCCTTCGTCCACTGCGGCCAGCATCCGCAGCCGGTTGAGGATGGACGTGTCGCTGCTGCCGGTCTCCGGGCCGAGCGGCGGCAAGCCGGCGATCGGTTGTTGCAAAGCCGGTTTGTCGAGCGGCGGGACGCCGAAATTCGGCCGGCGCGGAATCGTCACTTTCTGGAAGAGGTTGGCATGGCGCGGGGCCGGAATGAAGTTCGAGGCCGTCGGGTCGGACAGTTTGCCATCCGCCGCCTGGGCGGTCTCCGGATGGATCGCCTTGTGCGACAGAGACAACAAGAAGGGCCGCGTGTGCGGTTGTCGCAGGAAGGCCACGCTTTGCTCGTTCAGAATGTCGGTGACATACCCGCGCGTCTGCACGGCAACACCATCGTCGTTGACGACGGAATCGAACGATGTGCCCTGCCCCTGCAGCGCGAACCAGCGGTGGAATCCGGGGCGACGCGAGTTGTCGTTCCCCATGTGCCATTTGCCGATAAAAGCCGTTTCGTAGCCCGCCGTCTGCAAGGCCTGAGGGAACGTCTGGAGCCGATGGCTGTGCGCGCTGCGGTCGGTGTTGTCGATGATGCCGTGCGAGTGGGCATACTGTCCGGTCAGAAGGCTGCCCCGGCTGGGCGAGCACAAAGGCGTCGTGCTGAACGCATTCAGGAAGCGCGCCCCTTCGGCCGCCAGCCGATCGATGTTCGGCGTCTGCGAAAAGGGATGACCGGCGCACCCGAGGTCATCCCACCGCAGGTCGTCCACAATCACCAGCACGATGTTCGGACGAGCGGCTGCCGCGATGGTGCGCGGACCAGCCACTGTCAACAGACAAGTCACCAGCAGGGGCCAATACCGGAAGACCATGTCGCCTCGCGAATGTCATGGGTCGCACTGAGTCTCTGCGAAGACACTGCAAAGTGCAGGAGCGCCGTCCAGCGGATTCAGCGGAACTCTGTCATATCCGCAAGCCACGGACTTGTAAACGGGATGTCCTTGGCTCCGCCACTGCCGGTCTCTCCCCAGCCCAGATCATCGGCATAGAAGATAACCACATTGGGCCGATCGGCCGCCTCCGCGCAATCGACCATCAACCCCATGAGAATCGCCGGGATCACCAATGGCCGCCAGAACGAAAGCTTGCGTGTTCGCATCGTTGATGTCTCCAGAGGACTGCGTGCAGAAAGGGCGGACGGTCAGTGAAGCGGGGTGAAATGTCAGCCTGCGCTCAGCAGTCTACAACGTCAGGACAAAGTTCCAAGGTTCACAATCGAGGATGAATCGGCTGGCCGCAACTGTCGTGAAGCAATTCCCGGGTCTCACACTTCATAACCTTCTGGGGTTGCGGAAAGCTTAGAGGCGGTTTCAAAACCGCATCGTCTTTACGCCGAAGGCGTTGTCTCTCAACGCCCAGTGGCGATGACGACAAATCCAATACCCTGAAACGGTTTTATCAGGGATTGATGTCGCCGGTGATGCGACCCCATCAGGGTCGATGCGACACGGACGCCAATCCCCATGGTGCGCTCGCAGACTCGCGACCCTGGGCTGTGTGATCGAACGCCTGCGGCGTACTGGACCTCCGATCGATGTCCCGGCTCCAACGGCAACAACCAAGATTGGGTTTGGAAACCGCTTCTAGACATTCTGTCTCTGAAAACCGCGTCTCTGTGGGAATTCCGAAGAGGGTTGGCCTCCCTCTACTAATCGAGAGAAAGAACCCCTGTTACAACAGGGGTTCTTTCGTTTCCGGGGTCTCCCGTCGACTTCATCCGCGATCCTGCGAGGGCGGCGTCTTATCAGATCGGGGACGTGTCGCAGATTCTGCATCAGGCAAAGTACGGGGACTGGCGTGCGTAAAATGTCCCCGTTATGGGCGGTGCTACGACACGGGGATTGTCTTGAAGCGCGCGAGAAATGGCCATGATTCTTGTCAGGCCGGCTCCAATGCCATTTGGATGTGTGGGTTGCCTGAATCTCAGCATCTGACCTACAACGCCGCTGGATCGACCCGTGGCCTTCACTCTCTCCGGGCGATCGGCGACCTGGAAGCGGTGGGTGTGAGATCGGGTCGCGCCCTCGGAAGAAAAGTCACCCGTTCTTACGATCGATCAACGAACAACGAGCGGCATGAACACATGCCTAAAACTATGTGCGGTGCGTTTTTGCGCGCTGGCGACCATTGCCGGCGAAGCCGCGGAACCGGTCCGTACGCAGGTCGTTAGCCCGCCGAGGGTCGTAGGCGTAGGGGACCAGTATCTGCCGTGGGGATGGAAGCGACCGCTGTTTCCCGATCCCCTGTTCGACGGGCCGGAACTCGCGCCGCTCGCAATTGATCGGCAGAATCAGCCGGAACAGGATGTGGCGCTGAATTTATCGGCGGCCGTCACCACGGCGCTGGAGCATTCGGACGTCGTCCGCGTGCTCGAGGGGGGCACCGTCGTGGTCGACCCGGCGACGCAATACGACCCCGAAGTTCGTGCCGCCCAGCGCGACGCGGCACTCACCATCTTCGACCCCACCTTGTCGGCCGGTTACATCGGCAGCCAGATCAACGGGCCGCCGAGTTCGTTCTTCGGCCCCGGCATCTCGCAGCAGACGCGCCGCGACGAGGGGGACTTCACGGCGTCGCTCGGCAAGCTGTGGCAAACGGGGGCGACGACGCGGCTCGCGTACGATCCGCCGCTGGGGTATCTGTTCTTTCCGCAGGGTTCGTCGCGCAGCTTCAACCCCATCTACACCTCGACGTTCGTGCTGGAAGCGAAGCAACCGTTGTGGCGGGGTGCGGGGCTGACCGTCAACCAGGCTCCGCTGCGGATCGCGCAGTTGCGGCAGGAGCAGTCGCAGTGGGAGTTCAAGCAGGCCGTGCAGGCGCAAGTCCGCAGCATCGAAGAGGCGTACTGGGAGCTGCAGGCGGCCTACATTCAACTGCAAACGATTGATGCAGTGATCCCGTTTGCCGAGGAAGCGCTCCGACTGGAAGAGGCGCGCTTTCAACTGGAGTTGACGATTCGCGCCGACGTCGCCCGCGCGCAGGTGCAGTTGTCGCAGTTCCGCCAGCAACGAATCGAGCTGGAGGCGAATGCGAAGGAAAAGGAGTACCGCCTGCGGAATCTGATGGGGCTGCCCGCGGTCGATGGGACGCGGCTGGTGCCGACCGATCTGCCGGTCCCCGCGCCGCCCGCGCTCAATGCCGACGCGGCGGTGGCCGTCGCGGTGCAGAATCGGCCCGACATCGTGCAGCGGCGGTTGAGCCTGCGGATTCGCGAACTCGAATTCTTCGTGGCGACGAACGGCCTCAAGCCGCAACTCGACCTGCAGGCGCTGTATCGCGCCAACGGAGTGGGACAGGGCGTGGACGACGCCCTGCGTCAGGCCGGCCTGCAGGACTTTACGGACTGGACGCTGGGCCTGACGTTCACCGTGCCGCTGGGCAATCGGGCCGCCAAAGCGAACCTGCGAGCCGCCGAGGCGCAGCTCAGCCGCGAACGGGCGGTGCTCCGCGAGACCGTCCGCAACATCGGCTATCGGATCGCCGATCTGGTTCGCGATCTGCGGTCCACTTGGGATCAGTACCAGCTCGCGCGGCAGCGCGTCGAGGCGAGCCAGGAATGGTTGATGTCGGCTCGCATCCGCTTCACGACGCCTCCGCCGACCTCCCAGTCGCAGGATTCCCTGTTGCTGCTCTTGTCCGACTATCAGACGGCGCTGCGAGCCAACCTCGACGCGGTCACCGATGCCAGCCAGTTGATCGCCCGCTACAATGGCCTGCTCGCGCGCTTCGAGGAAGCCCAGGGGACGCTCTTGACCAGCCGCGGCATCGAGATGACCAACGATCCCGTGTGTGCCGTGAACCGTTATCAGGTGCCGCTGTATGCGACGGCGACCGGAATTGGCGGCGGTCCGCCCGCCGAGCACACGGCCCTCCGACCGACACCGACCGAGACGGGCGTGCAACCAGCGGGTTGGACACAGCCCGCCGGCCTGCCGCCGAGCGGGGCCATTGATCCGGTGGGGGACTATCGGACGCCCGCGTCCTTTGTGCGGTCGCCGTTTCGCGGCGGATGGTCGCAGCCACCACCCGTCGTCCCTGCCAACACGCCGGCGGTCCCGAGCGGACGGTATGGAAGGGCACCGGTCAACCTACCACCAGAATTCCGTCCGTAAATACGTCAGCGTCTGTCGCACGCCGTACTCGGCGATCGACTGCTGTCCGCGATGGATCCGCGCGAAGCCCGTCATGCCGGACTTGAGCTTCCCGTCCGCGTTGTCGACGTGGCAGTAGACGGTGACCTGATTCTGATGCTGTCCCGGCACGTTGTTCGCGCAGGGGGCGATGCGGTCCACGGTGGCCTCGAACACGTCGAACGGCAGCGACCGCGCTTTCAGGCGGATGTTCTGCCCCGGCGCAATGCCCGCGACGCTGTCTTCGGGGACGCAGATTTCCACGCTCAGCGTGCGGAGGTCCTCGACGACGCAGACCAACCCGCCCTTCTCGGAGAGCTGCCCGATCCTTTCGAGCATCCGCGGCGTCGCCACGACGCCCGCCATCGGCGCGCGCACTTCCAGCTTCGTCTGCTGATCCTGGAGGAACTCCAGTTCCTCCTGCAACCGGGTGCGGCGAGCGGTTTCCACATCGATTTCTTCCGGACGGGTGCCCGCCTCCAGCATGTTCAAGGCGGCCTCGGTGTCCGCCAGCTCCTTATGGCGGCGGGCCAGTTCGGACTCGGCTTCGCGAATGCCCTCAACCTGCTTGGCCCGCCGCTCGGCGGTGGCCTGGCCGAGTTGCGACTCGATCAGCGACAGCCGCTTGTACTCCGCACGGCGGGCTTCACCAGCCATCGCGCCCAGTTTGTACAGCCGTTCGACATTCGTCAGTGAAACGCGCTCGTATTCCAATTCGGTGTTGAACTGCTTGATCTCCAGATCCAGTCGGACCAGATCCTGCTCGTGGGCCAGCCGGGCCCGTTCGACGTCGCGGGCGGCGAGATCGCGCCAGGCGATGGCCCGCGTCACCTTTTGACGCTGTTCGGACACCTCCTCCGGCCGCGAACCCATCCGCAGCTTCCGCAACTGCGCTTCGGACTCGCGAATCTCCGCCTGCTTGCGGACCACCTGACTGGCAAGATCGGGGACTAGCAGCGTGGCAATCACGTCCCCCTGCGCGACGAGCGCCCCTTCGACCGCCCGCACCTCCTGCACGAAACCGGCGATCTCCGACCGGACCTCCAGCCGCCCGCCGGGGCGGACCTCGAACTGACCGGACACCAGCCGATCGACCGGAACAACCGCCAGGCCGAGGATCGTGACGGCCAGGCCGGTCAACCAGGCTGCCGTCCGTTGCGGTCGCGTTTTCACCATGGTCGCTAACTCACTTGTAAACAGGCCGTTGAACACCCGCTTGCCGACGAACATCAGCAAGACCGACATCATCGCCACGCCCCACCAGCCGAACTGACTGTGAAAGAAACCCAGCAGTCCGATGGCGAGCACATCCAGCACCGCCACGGCGAAGCCCCAGTACAGCGCACCGTAGGCCAGCAGCACACCGCCGCGCGGATGGTCCGCCGGACGGGACGCCCCCCACAGCCAGTGCCGCAGATGCCCCTTCCAGTAGGCATTGGCCGTCTGCCGCAGATTGGGAATCTGAAACCAGTCGACGGCGAGGTAATAGCCGTCGAGTCGCATCAACGGGTTGAGGTTGAAGAAGATGCGCGTCCCGCAGACCGAGGCCAGCACCCAGGCGATGTAGTTGACCACGCTGTCGAGCATCGTCAGCCGCCAGACGAATGCCGCGGCGGCGAACACCAGCAGATCGCTGACGCTGCCGGCGAGCGTAATCCACATCCGCCGCCAGCGGTCGGGAATCATCCAGGCGTCGGTGATGTCGCAGTACATGCTGGGCATGCCGAAGATCATCAGCGCGCCGATCTCATGCACGTCGCCGCCGAAATGCTTGCAGGTCAGGCCGTGGGCGAACTCGTGCAGCACGGTCGCGCCGAGAATGCAGGCCCACATCAGGCAGATCGTTTCCCACCGCCACGCGGCCTGAAACGACGTCGCGAAATCGGCCCGTTGCGCCCACAACATCCCCGCAGCTGACGCCACGAACAGCGCCGCCATCGCCAGGAACGCAGGAGTCCAGACCCAGGTGATTCGCGGTTCGAGGGCGTCGAGCCAACCCGACGGATCGAACAGCCGGACGCGGAAGTACAACCAGCTCTGATGGCGCGGCGAGCCGAACTCGTCGTCGTCATCGCCGTCGATGACCGCCGCGGTTTCCGACGACGGCGTCGAGCCCTGCAGCAGCCCCTGGTTGCGAGCCATGCTCACGAACTCGGACAACTCTTCGTCCGTCAGCGGCTCCGCGAATTGCTGCTCGAAGGCCGATCGCACGGCTTCGCGGGAGGTGTGACCGTCGAGTTGCCCGAACAGGAAATGCTCGACCGGACCGACGCGGAAGTAGCTGCCCGTGCGGCGCTGCTTGACGACGTACTCGTCCGCGCCGACTTGCCGCAGAACGACATCGGCAGCCAGGCACGGTACGGTCAGTGACTCCGCGGACATGATCGCTCGCTCGTAAGCGGAGCGGACAGGACGAAATTCATCAAACCAGGGCCGGCTCCGGCGTACGAATCTTCGGGGCCTTGAGCGCGATTGCCCGGCTTTCGTCTTCCGTCAGGATGTGGACGAAGAACGGCTGGCCCAACTCCAGGCAGCGGGCCGCCCGGTGATGGCCGTCGATCAGCAGATGCCCGTGGACCACTTCGCCGTCCGGCTGCTGATACCACAAATGGGTGACGATGCCCGGATACTGCGTGTTGACGTGGGGCAAATGCTCGGCATAGATGCGGCTGATGTCGACGCTGTGGCGGACGTCGTCGTCGTCGAGCTCGACCGGCTCGCGGCCGTCCTGCACGATCTGGCGGGCGGCGTCGACGTCGAATAGGTAGTTCCGCCGCATGTAACGGAACGTCTCCGCCCCGCTGCGGCAGTGCGGACACTTCGGCGGCCGGGCTTTCTTGCCCTTCCGCGACGACTTTGCCGATTTTCCGGCCTTACGAACCATGATGGTGAGTCCCCGACGTAAGGATAGCTCACAATTTCCGGGGCAGAACAGCCGGAGGCACAGGCGGGAGCTTCCCGTTTCGGAAGCTCCCCGGCCCTGTGCCAGATGGGCTGTGAACAGCGTCACACGACCAGCGTCGCCGGTCGAGTAGTCAACTTACTTGCACTTCACTTTCACCTTGCACTTCTTGCTGCTGCCGTTCTTCTTGGACGAGCCGTTCTTCTTCGACGAGCCGCACTTCTTGCTGCTGCCGTTCTTCTTCGACGACCCGCTCTTGCACTCCTTGCTGCTG
>Ga0163151_10003409_pt1 | contig 22943 bp, 13 predicted proteins | sample OliLakLV19MP5IB2_FD_145596 | JGI IMG/M metagenome (GOLD analysis project Ga0163151, IMG submission 145596) | Freshwater microbial mat bacterial communities from Lake Vanda, McMurdo Dry Valleys, Antarctica - Oligotrophic Lake LV.19.MP5.IB-2 | ecosystem: Environmental > Aquatic > Freshwater >... | reverse complement strand
AACCGTTGCGGTGCCGGGAGTGAAGACCACGGCCTATTTGCTCTGGCGGATGTGGGAGGCCGCCAACACGTCACCGGAAGCCCGTTCTCCCCATCCGGCGGGCAACGCCCCGGTGACAGTCATTGAACTTCCCTTCGACCAGATCACCAGCGCTGTCGCCTCGGGCCGCGCCGATCAGGGCCTGCTCATCCACCAGTCCCAACTCACCTATAGCGATCTGGGGCTTGAGCAACTGGTCGACCTCGGGCAATGGTGGGGGGAGCGGACGGGACTGCCCCTGCCTCTGGGGGGGAACGCGGTGCGGCGTGACCTCGATGATCGCTTCGGCCCCGGCACCACGCGCGCTGTTGTCGCGCTGCTTGACCGCTCGATTCGTTTCGCGTTGAAGCACCGCGAAGAGTCCGTCCGGTATGCCATGCGCTTTGCCCCTGAACTCACGCGTGGTCAGGCCGAGCGATATATCGAGATGTACGTCAGCCCGCAAACGGTCGATATTGGGGAACGCGGTGTGGCGGCGATGAGGCGCCTGTTCGATGAGGGCGCGGACCTTGCCTTGTGCCCGCGGGTGCCGGAAATCGATGTGCTGCGGGCGGAGTGAGTTGTTCATACGAGTCAGGGCATGGATGCCGAATGCTGCTGGAACCCTTGAACCCCCGGTCCAGGCTCCTCCGTTGGCCGCTCAAAGCGGCGTTCGTCACCACCGTGACGCTGCTGGTCTGCTACCCGAACCCCGCGCGACTGGCCAGCCACCTGGCGCACTGGTCTGACCCCGGCAGCCTCATCGAGCCGGATGAGCCCTCGCTCGCCCCCTTGGCGGAGGAGGTAGAGCAATACCTTCTGCGCTTTGCGACTCCGCCCGATGCCGGGGTTGTTCTCGACGCGGTACAGCACTTGGTCACCGAGCGCATCCAGTACGCGTGGGACTGGGATACCTGGGGCTGCTGCGACTACCTGCCGACCGTGGCGGAGACCATGCAAAGGGGACGCGAGGACTGCGACGGTCGAGCGGTTGTCGCCGCATCGATCCTCCGCAAGCTGGGCTACGAGTCACGACTGATGACCGACGGCTCGCACATGTGGGTCTGGACAGCCAGCGGCGAGACTATGGACCCCATGCCCACGGCGAGTGGGCGGACGCTCCTGCGGACGACGGAGACCGGGACCAAGGTCGATCTGCTCGCCGTCATCGGGGTCCGAGCCTTGCTCGTCGATTGGCCCAAGAATCTGGCGTACGGCGCGGCGGTGTTTCCGCCCGCCCGCGTCGGCCTCATTGCGGCTGCCATTGTGCTCTGCTGGTTTCGGTCTCGCCCTGGGCTGCTGAATCTCGGCGGCGGGCTGGGTCTCATGGTGTCCGGCCTCTACGCCTGGCGGCACCTGTGCGACGACCCTTGGAACAACAGTTTGCCCGGAGCGTGGCTGGGGATTGGCCTGTGCCTTCTGGCTCTTGGGGTTGCGTCGATGTCCGGCCCTGGACGCGGAGACGAGGAGCCTTCCGGCACGGTTGGGGAAACTCCGAACCTCTGATTTGGCCAGGGCGTACCCTTTGCAGGATCGTGTTTTGTGGGGCATACTTCCCCCCAAGCGAATCCGACTTCGGTCGGTGTGCGTACTGGTCGATACACCGTCCGTATGTTACGAATGCGGTGTTTGGCGGCTACGCGGCGGTCCGTGCCGAACACCTGAGTGGGAAGGAGCAGCGGGTTTGAGCACAGCAAAGTCCTATAAGCGCCGCCACGGCAAGCGCTGGGCGTGGGCGGCGTTGGCGGGTCTGATCGTCGTTGGGGGGGCATTGGCTCTGGGTCCCCCGCCGCTGTTGCCCATTGCCTCGACCCGTGTCGATTTCTTCACGGGCGGCACGCCGGCCGGCATCACCTCCGGACCCAACGGAACACTCAACTCCTCGTTGATAAGCCCCATCCAGTGCAGTTTCTGTCACGGCGGGTTCGCGGAGAGTTCCCCTTACGACCTCTGGAACGCGAGCATGATGGGGCAGGCGTCCCGCGATCCGGTTTTTTGGGCCGCATTTTCGATCGCTCAGCAGGATGCGGACTTCATCGGCGACTACTGCCTGCGCTGCCACATCGGCGGTGCCTGGACCGAGGGCAGGCTTCTCCACCCGAACCCCACCGATGGCTCCTCAATTTTGGAGAGCGAGTTCTCCGGCGTGTCGTGCTCCGTCTGCCACCGGATGGTTGACCCGGAGTACTCACCGGGGATCGACCCGCCCCAAGATGAGGCCATCCTCGGGAACATCCCCGGGAGCGGTCACCTCTGGCCGCACAACGCCAACTGGGTTCTCGACCGCGACGACACTCGCCGCGGCCCGCTGGACCTCCAGGCGGATTGGCTCATCCACAACCCGCCCGACCCTGAGACCGGCTACCCGGGCGGGTGGCCCGGCTTCCACGATTGGGCGAAGTCGCCCTTCCACTCCGAATCTCGCCTGTGCGCCACCTGCCATGATGTGAGCACGCCGACGTACACGCTCGATGAGATGACCGGGAACTATGTCCCTAACACGCTCAACGAGTTGCCCCCGGTCAACAAATATCACCAGTTCCCCGAGCAGCGGACGTTCAGCGAATGGTCCGGGAGCATGTTCGCGCTGGGAGATGTGGACCTGGGCGGGCGGTTTGGCGGCAGCCGCGGCGACGCGGTCTCATCGTGCCAGGATTGCCACATGCCCGGAGAGCCCGATGCTCAGAACTGCGGGCTTGAGCCGCCGGTCCGGCCGATGATTCCTCGGCACGAGTTCAGCGGCGCAAACTCCTGGGTGCTGCTCGCGATCGACGGACTTTTCGGCCAGAACGAGACGGGCCTCGTTGACGGTGCCGCAGCCGCCTCGACAGCGCGCAATGAGGGCATGCTCCGTGACGCCAGCGACATGGAACTCAGCGTAATTGATGACGAACTCAATGTGCGCGTGATTAACTTCACCGGTCACAAACTGCCGACCGGCTACGTCGAGGGTCGGCGGATGTGGGTGAACGTGCAGTTCCTCGCGGCCAACGGCACCGTAGTTGCGGAACGCGGCGCGTACAACCTGAACACCGGCGACCTCGTGACCGCTGACACGAAGGTCTACGAGGCCGAGAACGGACTCGACGCGACCGCCGCCGCGTACACCGGCGAGCCCGAGGGGCACGCGTTCCGGCTCGCGCTCGTGAACAAGATTATCAAGGACAATCGCATCCCCCCGATGGGCTTCAGCAACGCGCAGTTCGGCATGGTGCAGTCCGGATCGGTCCCCGCCAACCTGTACGCCGATGGCGAATACTGGGACGACACGCTCTACACCATCCCGGCCAACGCCGCGCGTGCCCGCGTCCGGGTCTACCACCAGACATCGTCGAAGGAGTACATGGAGTTCCTCCGCGATGAGGACGTAACCACGTTTCCCATCGACCCGGACACCCAGCAGCGCATCTTCCCCATCGCGATACTTCAGGAAATCCCTCCGATTTATGACTCGCCCTTCGCCGATACGTTCGGGCAACTCGCCTACAACCTGTGGGTCGAGCATGGCCGAAGCAAGCCGGTCGAGATGGATAACGAGATCATTGTCGTAGGATGCACCGCCGACTGGGACGGCAACACGTTTGTGCAGGTCCCGGACATCTTCGCCTTCCTGAGTTCATGGTTCGCCGGCAACGGCGACTTCGACGGGAATGGGATGAACGCGGTGCCTGATATCTTCGCGTTCCTGTCGGCGTGGTTCGCGGGATGCAACTGAGGCGTTGTGGTCAACGTTTGATCGCGCGGACACCCAGGAACATCGGGATCTCGCGCCGTGCGCGGTTCTCCTCGCCCGCGCGGGGTCCGGATGAACTCGCCCTTAGACTCGGCCACTCCTCCAACCGCTCAACGAGCAGGCCGGCCGTCGTCAGCGCCGCCACATAGGCCTGGATCGGCCGGTGGAATGTCACGGTTCGCACACCCTTCTTACCGCGCGATGTCTGTCCCGGCTTCATCTCGATTTCTTTGGCGGTCGGCGACAGGTACGCCTCCACCCTCCGGTACTGCCGGCCGGCTTTCTCGTCCCAGTCCCACGCCGTCTGCCCGGCCGCGCGGAAGGCCGGGTGCGTAACCACGAAGACGAACGCGCCCCCCGCTCGGAGCGCGCGACTCACTCCCGCCATCACCGGATCCAGCGAATCGATGTTCGAGAGCGCCATGATGCAGGCGGCACAGTCGAACGTGCCCTCGGACGCCGATGGCAGCGCGTCCCAGAGTGCGCGGGCATCCCCGACGAAGAACTGCTGGGAGCGATCGTTCTCCGCGCGTCGGCGCGCCGACTCGATCAGCCCGGGTGCCGCGTCCACCCCCGTACTGCTGCATCTTGCCGCGCTGAGTCGGCGCGAGAGCAGTCCCTGTCCGCAAGCAACATCGAGTACCCTCGCGCCGGGCTGCACATCGAGGAGCCGCAGCGTTCCGGGGATGATGACCTGCTCATAGTGATCGTTGCCGCGATCCGAGAGCAACTCGTCGTACCACCCGGCCACCGCCTGCCACGAAGTCTCTCGCTCCACTGCGGGTTTGTCGGCCACTGGCACCGGCGGCACCTCGGTTCGGCGTGCGTCCGACGGAACAGGCATTGCACCGACACCCTTGTAAAACGACTCCGGGGCGGGCGACTCGAACCTCATGGCCCGCCCATCGGCCGGGTGAGAGAACCCGAGTTCCGCGGCGTGGAGGGCAAGCCGCCCGATCGGGTCGGTCGTCGCACCGAACCGCCGGTCGCCGATCAACGGGTGTCCGAGTTCCCTCATATGGATGCGGATCTGATTCTTGCGTCCTGTCTCCAGGCGCGCCTCCACCAGGGTCTGGTGCTGGCCGGCGGCGAGTACGGCAAAGTGCGTGACGGCCAGTTGCCCCTGATCGTCCTCACCGGCGCGCTGCGGGGATCGCATTCCGCCACGGTCCTCGCGGATAAAGGACTGGCGAGTGCCCGTATCTCCCACCTTTCCGAGCACGCCCTCGGTCACGGCGATGTACCTGCGCTTGACCCGCTTGGCCTTGAAGTCGTCTTTCAGCCACGCAAACGCCCGCTCGCTCTTGGCGAAGACCACGAGGCCCGAAGCTTCCTTATCCAGTCTATGGAGGACCCAGAGCGTTTGTGCCGCACGGCGCGGCGCTTCTGAGTCCCGGTTGCGTCGCGGCTGACGCGCGGATGTGGCACGGACGTATGTCTTGAGCGCATCAAAGAGCGTCAGGTCGCGCCCCGGAACGCGCGGCCCGGACGCGGGCCGGGGGTCCGCCGTCACCAGGCCAGAAGGCTTGTCGATCACGATGAGATCGGAATCCTCATAGAGGATGCGGACGCCCTTGGGAAGTCCCTTGGGTCTCTGCGCCGGCCGGTTCGCTCCGCCGCGGGTGCTCAAGCGATGACCCCAGTCGCCAGTTGCTCGCTCTGCACGCGCCGGTATGCACAGATCGCGCTGAGCAGCACAGACGCGAAGGCGATCTTCGTCATCGAGCCGGGCGTCAGAGCGGGCGATCCGTCCGTTGTAAAAATGGTTGCATCGATAGTGTCTGATTCGATCGTGGTGAGCGGATTCGCGACGATCATGTCGAGGCCCTTGCGGCGTAACTTGTCCTTTGCCGAGTCGATCAATCGCTCGGCTGGCTCAAGGGCAAAGCCGACAACGGTCTGGTCCGGCCGCCTCTCGGCCGCCACGCCCGCGAGCAGGTCGCGCGTCGGTTCAAGCGTCAGAGTTACGGGTTCCAGTCCACGTCGCAACTTCCCCAGCAACCCGGCCGGAGTTCCTCGCGGTCGAAAGTCGGCGACGGCCGCGGCCATAACCAGCACATCGCAATCTGAAAACGCCGGCCTGAGAAGGGCATCGAGTTCGGCTGTTGTGCGGAACCGGCGGACCTCAATGTGCGAATCGGCGGGGGTCAGGTTGGTGGGACCGAGCAGCAGTTTGACCGTCCATCCAAGGCCCGCAGCGCGATCGGCGAGCGCGATGCCCAATCGACCCGAGGAGCGGTTCCCGATGTACCGCACGGCGTCGATCGGCTCGTGCGTAGGCCCGGCCGTGATGAGCAGGCGTTTCTGGTTTGTCGAAGAGTGGGGGGGCACTGGCTGGGGCATTCCGAACCGATCATAGCGCAGAGGCGCTGACTGCTGTCCGCAGGGCACTCCCCTCCGCTACCATCCCGACCCGCCGGCCCCCGAACGTCGCGGCCCGGATACCGCACGATCGAATCGAGGACTCGTAGCAAGGAAGTTCCGGAGTTCATGGCACGATCACGGAAGAAGATCGGCGAGATACTCACCGGCATGGGCGTGGTCAGCCAGCGCCAGGTCGATGATGTGCTTATCAAGACCAAGTCCAGCGGCAAGCGCATCGGCGAAGCACTTGTGGACGCCGGGCTGGTGACCGAAGAGCAGGTCGCCAAGGCGCTGGCCAACCAGTTCGGCATGGAGTATGTCGATCTCGCGGCAACGGGCGCGGCACCGCAGATCGACGCGAAACTGATCCCCGAAGACCTGGTCAAGAAGCACCTGATCCTGCCCATGTCCAAGGCGGGCGGCCGGCTGCAACTGATCGTCCACGATCCGATGGACCTGGAACTGATGGACATGCTCCGGTTCCGGCTGAACGTCGAGATCGAGCCGCGTCTGGCAGCACGCGGCCAGATCAAGACCTTCATCGACCGCATGGGGCAGCCAGGACCGGGGCAGAGTCTGCCGCGAATGGTCGCGGCGAACGAATCGCTTGTCACCGAGTCTATCGACCGGACGATCGACCGCTCGGTGGACCGGTCGATGGACAAGTCGATCGACGTCGCGGGCGAGGAAGCGCCGATCGTCAAGTTGGTCACGCGAGTGCTCATCGAGGCCGTGAAGATGCGGGCCTCGGACATCCATGTGGAGCCGATGGCCGACCGGGTGCGCCTGCGCTACCGGATCGACGGCGAGTGCATGGAGCGCGACAATCTTCCGAAGCGCATGCAGAACTCGGTGCTCAGCCGCCTGAAACTGATGGCGGGCATGAACATCGCCGAGAAGCGCCTGCCCCAGGACGGGCGCATCAAGATTCCTGTGGACGACATCTTCATCGACTTCCGAGTCTCGGCGTGCCCGGCCTACCACGGCGAGTCGGTGGTGCTCCGAATTCTGAGGCCCGATTCGGTCAGGATCGGACTGGTGAACATCGGCTTTGAGGAAGACAACCTCGCGATCTTCAATCGCATCATCCGCCGGCCCAACGGCATCTTTCTCGTCACCGGCCCCACTGGTTCGGGCAAGACCACGACGCTGTACTCGGCCCTTGACATCCTCAACCGGCCCGACCGGAAGATCATCACGGCCGAGGACCCCATCGAGTACAACTTCGAGGGGATCAACCAGTGCCAGGTACACGACAAGATCGGGCTGACCTTCTCGTCGATCCTGCGAACGATGCTCCGCCAGGCGCCCAACATCATCCTCGTCGGCGAGATCCGCGACAAGGAGGTTGCGGAGATCGCCATCCAGGCCGCGCTCACGGGGCATCTGGTGTTCTCGACGCTGCACACGAATGATGCTCCAAGCGCCATCACCCGACTGATCGACATGGGCCTCAAGCCGTTCCTGGTCGCCAGTTCGATCCAGGCGATCATGGCTCAGCGCCTCATCCGCACGCTCTGCAAGCAGTGCCGCGCGATCGATCCGAACCCCGACCCCAAGTACCTCGACCTCATCGGTCTTCGCCCCGAGGAGGCCGCCGGAAGGGTGTACATGCCCGTCGGATGCCCGGCGTGCAACGGCAACGGCTTCAAGGGCCGGCAGGCGATCTTCGAACTCATGCAGATGAACTCGGAAATCCGCGAACTGGCCTTTGCCATGTCCTCCATCGCAAAACTCCGTCACGCCGCGCTGGCCAACGGCATGCGTCCGCTCGTCTACGACGGCAAACTCAAGGTTCTCCGGGGGGTCACGACCCCCGCGGAGATCGCCAAGATGGCCCAGATCGACGGGATGGTGGACGCCGAGGCCTGATTCTTGTGGCAGACCGCTCCACCTCGCTCATTCTTCCGACCCGAACACGCCACCTGCTTCATCACGGAACCTGAACCATGTCCGGCATCCAGATCGATCGTCTTCTCGACACCGTCGTCAAGTTCGGCGCAAGCGACCTGCACCTCACGGTGGGTCGCCCGCCCACTCTGCGTTTGCACGGCCACCTGAAGAACCTCCAGACCAAGGTGCTCGACTCCGAGGACATGGTCTCGCTCATGAAGGCGATCACCAGCGAGCGTTCCCAGCAGGAACTCCAGGAGCAGGGGGGCTGCGACTTCGGGTTTGCCTACGGCGATGCCGCCCGCTTCCGCGTCTCGGTCTTCCGTCAGCGCGGCGACCTGGCCATCTGCCTCCGCCAGATCCCCAACCGCCTCCTCACGTTCGAGCAGATCGGCCTGCCCGAGGTCATCCGCGACCTGGCGCGCAGGCCGCGAGGGCTGTTCCTTGTCACCGGCCCCACCGGCTCGGGCAAGACCACCTCGCTCGCGACGATGATCGACTACATCAACCAGCACTTCGATCGCCACATCGTGACGATGGAAGACCCGATCGAGTATTACCACCACCACAAGAAGTCGATCGTCAACCAGCGCGAGGTCGGCAACGACGTGCCCAGCTTCTCCGAGGCGCTTCGGCGCGTTCTCAGGTCGGACCCAGACGTCATCCTCGTGGGCGAAATGCGCGACCTGGAAACCATCGAGTCGGCCATCCGCGCCGCTGAGACAGGCCACTTGGTCTTTGCCACCCTTCACACCACGGGCGCGGCCAAGACCATCGACCGAGTCGTTGACGCCTTCCCGGTCACCCAACAGAACCAGATCCGCGTCCAACTTTCGACCTCGCTCATCGCCATCCTGAGCCAGGCGCTCCTTCCCCGGGTAGACACCACTGGGCTTGTCGCTGCCTACGAGTTCCTGGTGGTTACCCCCGCCATTGCGAACCTTATCCGTGACAACAAGTCCTTCCGGATCGACTCCATGATCCAGACGGGCCGCAAGTTCGGGATGCAGTTGCTCGACGACCACCTTTGGACTCTCTACACCAAGGGGATGATTTCCGCCGAGGAGATGATCGACAAGTCCAAGAACCCTGCCGATCTGACGGACAAGGTCCACAAACTGGGCCGGACGGTCGGCAACATCATCTACGATGAAGGGGTGGAGGAAGAGAAGGAAGCCAAGAAGGCGTGAGAGTCCAGACCCACGATTGGGCTTGATTGAGGCTTCCCGATGATGATGTAGCAACGCGAATATTGTCTCGTTATACAGATGTTACAATCATTATTTCGTCGTTGTGCGCGATCGTATTGGAACCGTTTGGGTTCTCCGGCCCGATAGTCTAGTAGCAGGGACATGTTCCCCTGCCAGAGGCGAGTGTCCGGGCGTGTTTTGATTCGCCCGGCGGCTCAAAGGAACTGCGCTGCCATGGCCGCGATCGATCCATCTGAGATGAAGGGCCGCAAACTCGGGCGGGTGCTGACCAAACTCGGTCGGGCCAGCCGCGAGCAGGTTCACGAAGCGTTAGCGGTCCAGAAGACGCGTAAGGTGCAGATTGGTCAGTTGCTGATCGAACTGGGCTACTGCACTGAGCGAGACGTTCTCGAGGCCCTCGCTGGACAGGCCGGGATGGCGTACGTCGACCTGACGAAACTGGAGTTGACCGACGAGGTTCGCGACTCACTCGCGGCCGAGACCGTCCAGACCTATCAGGTCGTCCCTGTCGAGTACAACCCCCGCAGCAAGCGGCTGCGGATCGCGATGAAGAGCGCGGACAACTTCCGCGCTGTCGATGACCTGCGTCTGCTGATGGGCTTCAACGTCGAAGCCGTTGTCGCCGACCCGGCCGGCATCGATGCGATCATCAAAAAGCACTATTCCCGGCGTGAGTCGGTCACGGACGTCGTGTCGGCCCTGGCCTCGGATGACAAACTCAAGAGCCTCGCGGGCAAGGGCAATCAGTCGATCGATCTCGACGCGGTGATGGAGGCGGCCGAGGACAACAAGGTCGTCAAACTGCTGAACCTGGTCCTTCTCCAGGCGATCAAGGATCGGGCCAGCGACATCCACTTCGAGCCCTTTGAGCGCGAGTTCAAGATGCGGTACCGCATCGACGGCGTGCTCTACGAGATGGTCCCGCCGCCCAAGCACCTCGGCCCGGCCATCACCAGCCGCATCAAGGTCATGGCGAACATGGACATCGCCGAGCGCCGCCTGCCGCAGGACGGGCGCGTCGAGCTCACTGTCGCGGGTGCGCCCGTCGACCTCCGCGTGAGCGTGCTCCCGACCATGTGGGGCGAGAGCGTGGTGATGCGAGTGCTCGACCGCGGCAACGTCAAACTCCAACTCGACCGCATCGGCCTGCGCGATGAGGACCTTGTCGATGTCCGCAAACTGATCCACAAGCCCAACGGCATCGTGATCGTCACCGGGCCCACGGGCTCGGGCAAGACGACGACGCTCTACGCCGCGCTCCAGGAACTCAACGACATCTCGACCAAGATTCTCACGGCCGAAGACCCGGTCGAGTACGACATCGACGGCCTGTGCCAGTGCCAGGTGAACGTCGAGACGGAGACGACCTTCGCGCGGCTTCTCCGATCGTTCCTGCGCCAGGACCCCGACGTGATCCTCGTGGGCGAGATCCGCGACCTGGAGACGGGCATCATTGCCGTGCAGGCATCGCTCACGGGCCACCTGGTTCTCACGACGCTGCACACCAACGACGCCCCCAGTTCCATTCTCCGCCTGGTCGACCTGGGCATCGAGACGTTCCTCCTGACGGCGACGCTCGAAGGGATCGTCGCCCAGCGCCTCGTCCGCACCATATGCCCCAAGTGCAAGGAGCGCTACGAGCCCAAGGAAGAGGAGTTGATGGAACTGGGCCTGCTGCCCGAGGACATCCGCGGCAGGCAACTCTTCCGCGGCCGGGGCTGCGAGCATTGCCTCAAGTCCGGCTACAAGGGGCGTATGGCCCTGTTCGAGATCATGCAGATGAACGATCAACTCCGGGAGTTGATTATGAAGAAGGCCTCGACCAACGTGCTGCGCGACCTGGCCCGCAAGAGCGGGATGCGGACGCTGCGCGAGTCGGGCCTGCTGGCCATCTACGAGGGTCAGACAACCATTGACGAGGTCGTCCGAGAGACGCTCGCCGATGAGGCGTGAGTTTGATGGGCGTCGGCCGGGGCCGAGGCTGCGCGACAGAGGGTGGTTGACAGGGTGACGAGCCGGAGGTATTGCACATGCCCACGTTCCAGTATGAAGCGCTCAACGCCGCCGGCAAGCCCCAGAAGGGTTCCGTCGATGCCACGACCAGCGAGGAAGCCGTCCAGCGGATCAAGTCGCAGGGCTTCTTCCCCACCTCCGTGCGCGAGCAGAAGGGCAAGAAGGCCGGCGGACCCGAGGCGGGTGAGGTGCAGGCCAAGCCCAAGAAGAAGAAGGAGATGTCCTTCAGTTTCGGGCGCGTGCCCCCCAAGAAACTCACGCTCTTCACTCGCCAACTCTCGACCCTGCAGGACGCGGGCCTTCCGCTGCTCCGGTCGCTGCAGATCCTCGAGGGCCAGCAGCGCCCGGGCAAACTCAAGAACATCCTCACCGATGTGTGCGAGGACGTTGAGGGCGGCTCAAGCCTGTCGGAGGCGATGGCCAAGCACCCCGCCGCGTTCGACAAACTCTACACCAAGATGGTCGCGGCAGGTGAGGTCGGCGGCGTGCTGGACATCATCCTCCAGCGCCTTGCCGAGTTCATGGAAAAGGCCCAGCGCCTCAAGAGGAAGATCAAGGGCGCGATCGTCTATCCCTCGGTAGTCGTGGTGGTCGCCGTGGCGATCGTCACGTTCATCATGGTGTTCATCATCCCCAAGTTTGAGCTGATTTTCCGCGACTTCGGCGTGGCCCTGCCCGCGCTGACCCGCATGTTGATCAACGTCTCGGGCTGGGTCGCGGGCAACAAGGTCGGGCAGACCATCCCCGGCTGGGTCTGGATCCTTGTGGCCCCCATCCTCATGATCGTGTTCATCAAGTTCGCACGCAAGGCCACGCCCGGTCGGGCCGCGCTGGACACCGCGATCCTCTGGACGCCCGTGTTCGGCGGCTTGGTAAAGAAGAGCGTGACCGCCCGCTTCACGCGAACCCTCGGCACGCTGATCTCCGCGGGCGTGCCCATCCTCGAAGCCGTCCTCATCACCCGTGACACCTCGGGCAACTACGTCTTTGAGAAGGCCCTCACCAAGGTCCACGACTCCATCCGCGAGGGCGAGTCCTTTGCAAACCCCCTGCGAGAGAGCAAGGTCTGCGACGCCATCGTCGTCAACATGATCGACGTCGGCGAGGAGACCGGCGACCTCGACGCCATGCTGATGAAGATCGCCGACAACTACGACGAAGAGGTCGATGTCGCCGTCGCGGCGATGGTCGCGCTCATCGAGCCCATGCTCATGGTGTTCCTGGGAGTGGTGGTCGGCACCATCGTCGTGGCCATGTTCCTGCCGCTGGTCGCCATGATCGAGTCCCTCCAGCAGGGCGGTGCGGTGTGAGCAACTTCCTTTTTTCGACTTCCAAGGGCCGTCGCGGCTTCACCATCATTGAGGCGACGATGACTGTCACCATCATCGCCATGCTCGCGGGCATCCTGCTGCTCGCCGCCCGCCGGGCGGTGAGTTCATCGCGCATCGCGGCGGAGCGCGAGGTGGTCCGCTCGCTCTCGATGGCGGTGGTGAAGTTCAAGGAGGACTTCAGGTTTCTCCCGCCGCTGATCGACGACCATCTTGACGGCAACGGCAACACGATGGGAAACGTCATCAATGCGCAGGGCATTCCGGATGTGCGGGACGATGTGTTCCTCGCTTCGGGTGCCGGCTCGGACCTTGATGCGCCGCGTTACAGCATCTACTCGCTCCAGTGGTATTTGATGGGCGCGCTCGACACGCTCATCCCGAATCCGCAGGCGAGCGGAACACCGACCCCCCTCGACGGCGCAGCGGGTCCCAGGCTCACGACGCCCAACCGCGACGGCACGTTCAAGCGGAGCGGTAAGGCGCACGATGCGCTCTATGACCCCAGCCGCGCTGGTCCGAAGCACGTCTTTGGTGTCTATCCCGCCGCGGCTGAACCGTCTCGCATCGCCCTGACCGACCGCTGGGGCCAGCCCCTCCGTTACTATCGGTGGAAGCCGCAGTTCGCCCCGCCCCCCGGCGGCCAGGTCTCGCAGTACCTCGTGCCGCGTTCGGCTGGCGACCCCGCGACGAACCCCGAACTCCGCGGGGCGGAGTTTGCGATCGTCAGCCTCGGGCCCGATGGCCAGACCGACGTCGCGGCCTCCGGCTTCGACAAGCGTCCGCTCCCCACCAGTGGCAATGTCACCGGCGCGGTTGATGCCGCCCCGCTCGCGAGCACGGTCAAGGACAACATCGTGGAGGTCGGACGATGAATACCTCCCGATTCCTCAACCGTGCCTTCACGCTCGTCGAAATGCTGGTGGTCATCATCATCATCACGTCGATCCTGCTGATCGCGGTTCCGAGTTTCCAGTCGATGATCAACAGTTCCGAGGCGGCGCTGGCCGAGTCGATGCTCAAGTCCGGCATGCGAGCGGGCAAGGACGCCGCGATCCGCTCCACCGGCGACCAGGACAGCGCGGTGGTGTTCTTCTACGCCCCTGGCGGGCGTCTGAGCATGGGCGTGTTCGTCAAGGCAGGCACGCTCGAGGACCGCGACGGCGCAAACAACCCCGTCCGTCGCGACATCTTTGTGCCCACGGGACTGAACGAGTCCGTGCAACTGCCGCGCGGCTGGATGGTCCGCGGCTTCGCGCCGCCCAATGCCACCTCGATCGGCAACTCGACCGACTCCCAGGCGGACCCTTCGACGCAGTGGTACGAGCCGTCGGCGAATCGCCCGATGAGTTCGTTCGTGGGAAACTGGGTGTTTCCGGAGACCGCCTTCTACGACACGAGCGTGAGCTATGACGGGGGCAACCGCCAGACGTTCATGGTGCGTTTCCAAGCGGGGAGCGGGATCATGAAGATGGGCACGGCGGACACCTGCCTCGTCTTCGTGCCCGGCCCGAACGCCAACTGGCGCACCGCAGGGGTCTTTGCCTCGCATCGCGCCGACCAGACGGATGACGCCTTCAAGTTTGTGATGCGAGTTCTGAATGCCCCGGGGGCGGGAGCCGGGAGTCTCACAGATCAGCAGCAGCGCGACCTGCTGGGCTGGGAGTGCAGCGACATGGTCCTCGCCCGACCCGTGAGCCAGCTGGCCCTCTACGAGGAGGTCAAACTCGCGACCGGCATCGCTGCCCGCGTTGACCGCACCACCGACTGTCTCTACCGGCCGTTCATTCCGGGCACCTCGAATGCGCCGGAATATGTCGTGCGGGCCGACCCCGCGAACTTCACGCGAGACATCAACCGCTGGATCATCGGCGATACCAATCTCGACGGGACCCACCAGGCCTTCGACGGCTCCGGGCAGGTCGAGGACGCGCCCGAGGCCCGCGTCTTCACCATTGACCGCTATACCGGCGGACTTCAGTCCGTGGAGGTGCAGTGATGAACCATTCCCGACCATGCCCCACGCGTCACTTCCGCGCTGCCGCGGCGTTCTCGCTCATCGAGATCCTTATCTCCGTGCTCATCCTCGCGCTGGGCCTGCTCGGCCTTGGCGCGCTCTTCCCCGTTGTCCTGCGCGAGCAGCGCATCGGCACGGACAACATCCAGGGTGTGCTTGTCACCGCCAACGCCAAGGCCGCGCTCGCGCAGATGGACCTGAATGCCCTGCTCCCGACGGGCGGCCCCTCCGGGCGCGACGTATGGACCAACTGGCGCTGGAGGTCGACCGGGAACAGCGAACTGGACTCGGGCAGCGGCGACAACTACGAGATGGGCGAGTGGCTCGTGGCCGATGTTGACGCCCTGGGCGCGACGGAGATGGGCGACCCCGGCTCGCCCGTCGCGGTGCGGCTCCCTCTCGCGTCCAGGCTCCACCCGACGGCCGGCGCCGATGGCGGCCGCCCGCAGTTCGTGTGGGACATCGCCGTTCATCGCTCACCAGACTTTGACACCACGACCGATGCGATCGCCGACCCGCTTCAGGTTGCGATCTTCATCCGCCGCATCGATCCTCGAATCCGTGTGCCCGCCGGTGAGACGCTGATGGAGGCGCTGCTCGCGGGCACGGTGCTGCCGGTCGGCAAACTCACCGGGAGCGTGCTCCCCACGCTCGACGGCACCGACGGCTCGGGCGGCCTCGCCTATTCGATCCCGATTGTCGCCGATCGCGGTACGGACTTTGACCTCACTGTGGACAACGGCACCGCGCCGCACGATGAGGGCAGGTACATCAACAACGTGAACGTCACGAACAACAACGGGATCGGGCGCGTGATGGCCCAGCCCAACCAGCGCCTCGTGGACAACCTGGGCAACATCTACACGGTCGAGGGCATCGAGGCTGACCCGGTGAACGCCAACCGCTCGCGTCTGCGGATCAACCCACCGATCAGCGCGAACCTGACACAGTCGGCCCCGGCCAACCGGCCGCGGGTGGTGCAGTTTGTGTTTACCGCGCACGTCCCCGCGGGCGTGACGGTGATGGAGGTGCTGCCATGAGCCGCCGGAACTCTCCGCCCAAAGTCCGCCTGAGCGGCTTCACGCTCATCGAAGTGCTCATCGCGGTGGGCGCGGTGTCGCTCATCGCCATCGGCCTGGCCAAGGTGTTCAGTTCCACCGGCGAGACGGTGCGCGCCGGCCGCCGCCTGAGCAACCTCAACGAGTATGCCTCGCTGCTGGAGCGGCAGATCCGCGACGATGTTGCGTCGATGACGCGAGAGGGCTTCATGGTGATGAGCCACCGCGTCGCCACGGACAACGCCGGGACGCCGATCGACGTCCTGCTCGCGCCCGATCAGGGTGCCGCGTTCGGCCGCCCCCGCCGCGTGGATCAACTGATGTTCTTCGCCTCCGGCCGCTTCTCGACGCTGCGCGACCCGATCCACCCCGCTCGTACCGCCTCGGGCACCGCCGCGAGGGTCTACTACGGGCACGGCCTGCGGAACGATCCTTCGGGCCAGGTTCCGTTGCTTGATCTGCATTCCGCCGACAACACCAACCAGTCATCCTTTGGCGCTTCTGGTGGTCCCAACGAGTATGCGTCCGACTGGATCCTCCTTCGCCAGGTCACCACGCTCGCCGACCCGCTCGCCACGACGCAAAGCCCGCTCCCGGCGGGAGTGACCGAACCGGCAACGGGCGAGCGCCCCGACAACGACATCCAAGTCGGCCTCCAGCCCGCCGCGGCGAGCATCTTCCGCAATCTCTCTCTCCTCGGACCCGCCATCATTCCGACCGATGCCGAACTTGTCCGCGATAACGATCCGAACGTGCTCCCGCAGTTCTCCAGCGGCATCATCGATCTCGCGACGACCGATCTCAATGAGATCCGCCAGGTGGTGCTCGATGCGCAGCAGTACAACACCGGCGCGTCGATCCCGCCGTGGAACCCCGCGGCTGATGACTCCGTGGACATCGCGGGCAACCTGTACGCGTTCCAGCAGGACCCCGCTCCGGGCACGTTCACGAACACGCCCGCCGCTGTCACCTCCAACATGAAGCGGTGGATGCTCGGCGCGCTCCCCGCGGCGTGGCCCAACCCCTTCGATCTCAAGACCGAGCGCCGGATGCGATGCGAACTGGCCCCGCCCAACCTGCTGGGCGTTGCCGCCGGCGGCGCGCCATGGCCGACCGATGAGCCCTGGCACCTCTCCGACCAGATGATGCTCGCGGCCTCGAACTTCGTGCCCCACTGCACCGAGTTCATCGTTGAGTGGTCCTTCGGCAAGGTGGACCCGGATGTCGGCGATGACCGCTACGGCCAGGTCATCTGGCACGGCATCGAGCGAGTGGCGGAGCCTGTGAGCATGGCCGGTCCGGCCAATCCGGACCCGCTTGTCGTGGCGACCCCCTACGACGGAATGGATGTTGATGAGCGGTACGGCCAGCGGATCGCGCTGCGCAACGGTCAGGCGACCCTCCGAGTAATCAACCCGGACCTCATCCACTTCCCGCCCCCGTCGACGACCAATCCCCTCGCCGGTCAGCCCTTCTATTCCTGCTTCGGCTACCTGGACCCGACGTTCCCCGGAACCGCCGCGGAATCGGCGCACCCGTACCCGCAGACGATCCCCTGGGCGTGGCCGACGCTGCTGCGGATCACGCTGAGCCTTGTCGATCCGAGCGAGCCGCTGCGCGAGCAGACGTTCCAGTTCATTATCGAGATGCCCGAGGCGCAACGCGATCGCTTCTGAGTCCGCCTGGTTTTCTTGTTCGTTCTTGTCTCTGTCTTTGGCCCTCGTTCTTTCGATTTGCGCCCGCACGCACACCGCGGCGGGCACAAACGCCGAGGATGGGAAGGAGCCTTCCGATGACCGCCCACCGATCCGCACAGTCCAGTTCGAGCACCCGCGTCCGCACGCCCGTCCGCGCTGCCGCCGCCGAGCGCGGCTCCGTGCTGCTGATGGTGGTGGCCGTGCTTGCGCTCATGGCAATCATCGGCGTTGCGTACACCACGCTCGGCCGGGCGGATCGCACCGCCAGCGCTGCGCTGGTGCGGAGCGCCCGCATCGATGACCACGCCTCGCTGATCGCCGACTACCTGTCGAGCGTGATCGCGGACGATGTGCTCTCTACCTATGCGGAGCGAACGGGCGCGGGCGCTGGGCCGGACGAGTGGATAATCCGGCGCGAGGCCACCGACTATCCGGGTGCGAGTGATTGGCTGGTGTCCGACGTCAGTCTCCTCGGCACGGGCGCGGCCCGGTTCAACCCCCGCGGCAGTTACGCCGGCGCGTGGACCGGCGGGGGCACCGACCCGCGCAGTCCCTCCGATCCGTGGCTCGCCCCAATCGAGCCAGAATACATCGTTCCCGCGGGCATGCCGCTCCCTGCGCGATCGATCACGCTTGCCGACTTCGCCGAGCCGCCGAGTTGGCGCACCATCTCCAACTTCGCGCCCGATGGTCGTTTCGTAAACTTCTTCAATCTTCGGGGCAACTTCAACGTCAAGCCCGGCATCCTCGCCGGTCAGATGAGCGACGGCCTCTCCATGCTCGATGACAACGATGCGCCCACCAACGTCAACACCATCACCGGCATTACGGTGAGCACCGCCGCGGAGCGGAACAACCCGGCGAACCTCACCAACAACCAGTACCGCGCGTTCCGCGCGATGGTCGATGACCTCCTTCCCAGCAACGCCGACCACGTCAACAACCAGTGGGCCGATACCGATGCGGACGGCTTCGCCGATGCCCGCTGGATCGAACTTGTTGACGCGTTCGATCCCATGCTCCCGCGATGGGTGCTCCCGCAGTCGGGCCGCCACCGCCTCTTCGTCGCGGTTCGCGCGACCGACAACTCCGGTCGCATCAACGTCAACACCGCCGGCGACTTCCTCTATGAGCCTGACGCGACGACGAATCCCAGCGGCCAGGCCGTCCACAGCCCCGCGGGACTCACGCCCGCCGATATCGACCTCCGCCGTTTCCTGACGACCTACGACATGAGTTACCAGTTCGGCGGCGGCACAACGTGGTTCGGCTACCCGAGTTTCGAGCAGCCCACCGCCGGAACCCCCGCCGACTACACCGCCTACCTCGACCAGGACGCGATCGACACGGGCAAGACCTCGTACGCCGCGCTCCGGCGCGCCATCGACTCGGGCGCGGTCCTTCCGGGCGACGCCGTGAACCCGGGCGAGCCGCTGCTGGCCTGGAACGCGAGCGAGGGGACGCCCAACCCGTTGAACCCCACGCCCCTCGACAGCGCTGCGCGCGCCCGGTTGTACGACGGCTTCGGAGCCGACCCTTCGTCAGCTCGCATGGCCGCAACAGGGAACTCTCGCCTGTACCGCGCGCCCTTCGGCATGCCCGATGAACTCGAACTCCGCGTATTTGGCAACGTCAACGACTCCGATCACTTCTCGACGCTCGAGAGGACAATGGGCGGACGCGAGGACGCGAACCGCAACTTCGGCGTTCTCCGCGAGAACCGCTCGCGATCCGTCGAGATGCAGGGGCGAACCGTCTCGGGCGGGGTGGCGACGCCCAACTCGATCCTCAGCGCGTTCGCGGACATCCGCCACCTGCTGACCACCACGAGCGGGGCGCGTCCGATCATGGACAGCCCGCTGACTTCCACCCCCGCGGGCGTAAACCCCGCAGCGCTCTCGGCCCTCGAGATCAAGACCGATGGGATCGCACTGATCCGTGCGGTTGACAACAGTCTGGGCGCGGGCCCGCGACCTGGTGTCGTTGAAATCCAGGAAGTCTTTGATTTTTACGCGAACGCGCTGATGCCCTACACGGAAGAGACAAACTATCCCGATGCCTGGAGTTTCACGAGTGTGCCGGCCTCCAAGGGCCTCTCGTATGGCGAGTCCGTCGAACTGTCGGCACGAGTTGCAGCGCATATGGCGGCGAACCTCATCGACGCGGTCGATACCGATTCCGTTGGCACCTACGACCGCGCCGAGCCTACCCGCATCGCCTTGGAACTTGTCACCAACGCCCCGACGCACATGGACTTCGAGCCGGTCAACATCGTGGGCCTGAAGGACGAGCGTCGGCCGGACGTGGGGGCCGGCCTGCACCGTGGCTCGCCCCGCCTGAACATCTACGGAATCGAGGCTCAACCCTTCATCATCGAGGTGGGCTGGTTCGGCACCTTCACCGACACGCCCTTCAACGCCCCTCTCCCGGGCGACAATGACTTTGTGGCCAACCAGACTCCGCCCATCCCGCCCCAGACCGAGCCCACTCCCGGACCCATCACGATCGACGATACGGTCGATCCGACAAACGCCGACTTCATGTTCGAGGTGCTCGCCTTCCAACTGACCAACCCGTTTGATCGCGACCTGCTGATCTCCACGGGGGGCGAGGTCTCGTATTACATCGAATACTTCAACCGGTTCTTCGCGCTAGCCGAGAGGACGTCCGACGGCTCGGCGATCTCCGGCGATGATGTTGTCATCCCGGCGTTTGGCACCATGGTCTTCTATGTCGCGAACATCAAAGACCCGCAGGACCTTGCGACCCGGCTTATCGACGCCCGTTACGCACCTCCGGGTGGTCCGACTCCCGCGGCAATTGTCCGCGACCATGTCGAGGTGTGGGCGCGGCGTCAGTTCGGGGCAGACTCGGTGCCGATCGCGATGGTGCATCAGAAGTCGTTCACGGTCTGCGACAGCGCGGCCGGACCCGGCGGGGGCGGGGCGGAGTTCATCGACCTGTTCGCCGAGACGACCGTTCCAGGGAGCGGGGCCGGCGATGCGCCCCAGCCGCCCATCGGCGTGCCGCCGACATCAGCCGAGCAGCGGAAGGTCGCGTGCCTGTGGCGCGTGTCCCGGCCGGTCTCTCCGACCGACCCCGCCGGCGACATTCTGCTGGACCGAATCCACGATGCTCGCAACTCGTCCAACGGCATGATTTGGGATTATCGTCAGCGGCGCGGAGCGCCCAACGTCGTCAACTCACTCGCGGGTGACGATTCCGATGGCAATCTGACCAACGATCTTGACAACACCGGGTTCAGTTTGACGAAGTGGGCGGGGTTCCGGCGCCCAACCGATGTCAACTCCGACCGCGGCTCGATGCCCGCGTGGTGCATCGAGGCCAAGTCGATCAATTTGTACAACCCCGCGAACGCGATGCCGTTGAACATCGCGTTCAACGAGCCCCCGGGCGGCATTGGTGACGGCGATAACTACCGCCGCAACGTCGAAGCAGAGCGCCGCTCGACCCTCGACGGGCTGCTGACCGCGCAACTGACGACCTCCACCATCAACGACCAGATCCTCGAAAAGGCGGAGGATAAGACCGGGAATGCCATTCCGATGAACAAATCTGTTCCCGCGAAGCCCTTTGAGCAGGTCGCGGTCCAGGTCCACCTGTCGGGCAACCGGACGAACCCGCAGTTGTTCTCGCGCGCTGGCGACTTCCTGCTCCCGTTGGGCATCGGGCCGAGTTACGACCCTCTTCGGATGGCGCTGCCGACCCGCGCGGAGGGCTTGGAGAAGTCGTGGATGACCCTCGCCGAGGCGCTGGCGCTCTCGAGCGACTACTACAGCCCGACATCTGTGGAAGACCCGGTGCTTCACCTCCTGGGCCACCGCGATAGTGTGTCGGTACCCCCGTTCCGCCCGCGCCTCGACCGCGGCAACGTCGTTCTCAACGACTTCTCGCCCTACATCGACATCGATAACAGCGGGGCGTTCGAGCTCGCAAACGACGAGCCCATCGGTCGCGGCGTCCCCCTCGCCTTCAACATCGTGGACTCGATCAACACCACCGATCGCTTTATCCCCGACCCCAACCCCGCTGCGCTGCCCGTCCTGCGGACCCGCGCCCACGGCGGGCCGCTGGACATGATCCGCGGCACGCTCAACATCAACTCCACTCCCGCCTCGGTGTTCCGCATGGTCCCCATGCTCTCCCCCGACCCGTGGAACGACACCGTTGATCCGCTGAACTCGAACAGTTGGCTGAGCAAGATCGTGCCCCCGGCCACGACGCCCCTGTTTAATCGCACGACCGAGCGGTTCGATATTGCCGCGACCGCCGTTGGCTATCGCGACAAGGCCACGCTGCACTCCCGCCCGCTCGCCGCACCGGCGTTCGGCGCTCCGGAGCGGATGGACTTCCGCGACACGAACGACGCGGCCAATCCCGATGTCGATGGGCGTTTCAACGCCACTCGGATCGCCGCGATCCGCGAGCAACCGGGCTTCAAGTCGGTTGGCGAGATCATGGCGCTGCGGTATCACGATCCCGTGAGCGGGGTGCGCAACTACGACAACAGCATCGACCGCTTTGCAGACGGCACCTCCGCGACGCCTCCTCGTCAGCCCTCTACAGCCCTCGAAGCGACGCTCATTCCCAACATTGCTGGCACGCTGCTGGAAACTGATGAGATCCCCAACGACTACGACGAGCAACTCGCCATCGCGAGCGCCGCGATGAACTGCATCACCGTCCGGTCGGACGTGTTCTGCGTCTGGTTCCTGATCCACGGCTACCAGCCGTCAGATGTCGAGAACCTTGCGCCGGCGGACCCCATGATCCCCAGCATCGCCCGGCGCTACGTCATGGTGGTGGACCGCTCGAACGTCACGCAACTCGGCCAGAAGCCCAAGGTCCTGATGTTCCAGGAAGTGCCGATCCGCTGACGTGGCACGGCCATCCTGGCCGTGATTTCTGCCCGACAGTTGTCTCTGACCTGTCATCGCCGCACGCAAACACAGTGGCTGTGCGCCCGCGTAGCATTGCCCTTCCAGGGTGTAGCTCAGTTTGGTAGAGCGGGTGGTTTGGGTCCACCAGGTCGTCGGTTCAAATCCGGCCACCCTGATTTTCTCGCACGGTGTCCACCGAGCCCTTGCACAGCGAGGTGGGGGTCATTTTCCGAGTTTTGCTTCTCCAGAGCCGAGAAGAGCCGTGATTGTGCGATACCAGACGCTAACGCCTTCCAAGAAAAGTTCTATTGGTGTACGGTCACTCTGATTCATCGGACCTGCTACTTCGCCAGGCTGGTCCGCAGAAGCGCCAACTCCTGCTCCACCTCCCCCGGGTCCGAGACCGTCTCGCTCACGACGTCCCGCAGCAGCCGCTTGAAACGCTTCTTGGCGGTCTGGAGCATGTTGCTCGCCTGCGTCGCGTCCGCGGCCCCGATCTCCTTCGCCAGGGCGTCCATCATCAGAGCCTTGCCGCGCCGCATGGTGGGGCCAACCACGTTCAGCCGGAACGCATGCCAGTGCGGCTCCATGTCGTCCTCGCGGCAGGCTTCCTCGAGCCTTTGCAGCGTCAACTCGATTACCGCCGCGGCCCACTCGCGATCGAACGCGTCCGCGCCGCCCCCGCCCCCCCCGGCCGGCTCCGCGACGCC
>Ga0163151_10003408_pt1 | contig 22945 bp, 22 predicted proteins | sample OliLakLV19MP5IB2_FD_145596 | JGI IMG/M metagenome (GOLD analysis project Ga0163151, IMG submission 145596) | Freshwater microbial mat bacterial communities from Lake Vanda, McMurdo Dry Valleys, Antarctica - Oligotrophic Lake LV.19.MP5.IB-2 | ecosystem: Environmental > Aquatic > Freshwater >... | reverse complement strand
CAACACCAACACCAACACCAACACCAACACCAACACCAACACCAACACCAACACCAACACCAACACCAACACCAAAACCAACACCAACACCAAAACCAACACCAACACCAACACCAAAACCAACACCAACACCAACACCAACACCAACACCAAAAACACGCACCACTCACCAGTGCCACGACCAAATCCTCAAGTTGGAACCGCCGTAAATAGTCACAGCACGTAATTATTATCGAGCCTTACCCTGCGGAAGGGGCGTTGTTTTCTTTTAAGCTAGGTCTGTACTTTGCTCTTATTGGCATTGTCACAAACTGAGGTACGTATTTTGAAACTTTTGCTTATTAGTTTATTTTGTCTACAGTTGTCAGTGCAAGCACTTGCGCACACAGCGTCTCCAGGTGAGAAGCTTGGTGTTGGTGCGGGCCCTGAGAAATTGATTGCCACTCATATCTTATCAGGCGCTAAAGAGCGTCTCACATTTAAAATTTTTGAAAGTTACACTCATGGAAATAGTGAACGTCAACTTCGTTATGAGTTAGAAGAATCTCGAACTCTTTTAATGGACACACACATTTCAGTTTTGATCGGGCGAGACCTTGATTTTGATGGTTTCATGGACACTTGGTTTCCGTTAACTGTAAATGACGTCCCATTCTCAGTCACCAGCTGGACAACTTATTTCCCCTCGCAATCATCAGGAACATCAAAATCAATTGATCGTGTTTCTAAAAGAAAAGACGGTTGGGATGCGGCTTTTTCGTTAATGCATGAATTAGGAATTCATAATCGAAGTATGACGCAATTAGTTTTTGATTCTATTCCTTCAATTGCTTTTATCTCAGACTCATTGAATTCAGGTTTTAAAGACGGTCTTTTAGCAAGACAGCTTAATGTATTAAGCCTAGAAAAACGCGTTGCAAATTTAATAAAAGAAGAAAAAATTGATGGCCATGAGCAGTTAGCATTATATCAAGCCATTTCAAACGAATGGATGGCCATCGCTGATGATATTTCAAATATTGGATTGCCCGATGCCTATAAGGGTGTTGCAGGAGATATGAGTTTTCAATTTCTTGGTGGAGTAATTCTTAAAAGTATTTCGCTACTAGGCCCTGTTTTAAAACCTGTTTTTTCTAAAATGTCCATAATCGCAATGGCACCGCTTTTAAAAACTTCAACCGGTCGAGCGCTTTATTCACGTTGTGCTGCATATTATGCCAGTGTTAATTTAGCACGAGAGCAAGCTGCAGCACGTTTAGCACGCATAAAATCAGGACAAGCTATTGTTGCTCGTTATGCTGCCACTCGCGGAGCAACTATTTCTACACTTAAACGTGTACATTTATATAATCAAGCCATCATCGCAAGACAAGTCACCGCAAAAGTTCTGCAAGCTTGGTGGGCAGACAAAGGTTACGTAGCTTTTAATTTTTCTATTCAAACGGCGATTGAGGCTCAAGATCATTGGGATGAAATCAAAGACCCAAATCCATTTAAGATCGCTCAGAATATTTGGAATAATCGTGAGATGAGACAAAATCTATTATTTATGTTTTCAGAAACAAATATGCAGACGGTTGTTCATACAAGCATGGGTAGAAATATGAAAAGCTACGTCACTTGCTTTTTCTTATCTATGGGTAATTCTGTTGCAACTAATATTTGGATTAAAAAAGAAAGTGATCCAGGCCGTATCGCAGGGGATACTCTTTGGGAAACTACCATTGGCAACGGTCAAACTTTAGCAGATGGGGTCGTAAGACAACATGCTAAAGAACTCGCTAAGCAAACAGGCAATAGTAAATTCAGACTTCTTGGATACGCATTTGTAGTGATTGATCAATCGGCTGGATATCTTGGATATAATAAATGGACTGGCGCTTATGAAGATTATAGACGGCGTCAAAAAGAAAAACTTCCAAAACTTGAACAATCAAAAATTCAAGATCAAATGCCCATTACTTCTGATGCGGCCCGACATCTTGAGCCGATGCTCATCCCTATAATGGTTCCAGCAGGAATTTGATTATTTACTAGCTTGGAAATTAGTAGCTCATTAGTATTATGCTTACTAAATTAATGAGGGGGCGTTATGAAGCTATTGAGTTTGATAATTATCATGTCTGGTTTGATTTCTTCAAACACTCAGGCTCAAGTATGTGGTGAGAATGAGCCGGCCTATTGTACACCTCAAGTTTTTAGATCACTCGAAAAACCTATTACAGATAGAATTTTGCGTGCTCATGTTTTTAAAGTAGGGCAAGTAACTTTAGCGGGTCTTGCAATCGGGGTTTCAAGTGCAAATAGCGTTAAAAATCTTGCAATGCAAAATTCTACAGCAAGTGATCAAGAAGGTTATTGTACTTGGTATGTGAATCGCGGAAATGTTTTTGCATGGTGGAATTTTAATTATAAATATTTGCCACATCCAAGTAGTCAGGCTTCTGAGCAAATAATTTCTCAATACATGAGTTTAGCAGCTCCACTTTTTGATCAAGGGATGAATAATTTTGTGACATGTGCCCAAAAACATCGCTACATTTCAGTTGGCTGCAATGGAATGAAACACCGAGGTCCCACACTCTTTGGAATGCTCCTTGCCTACAGTGGTTGCAAAGCTTCAAATGCTACAGCCATTGTTAATGAATTTTGGGGTCTTAATGGCGTAGCACCTGAAGTAAGGCTTGCCATTATTGAAGCAGCCTCACGTTTAGGTAAAGCCAATCAAACACAAAGTTGTCGTCTAAGACAGATGCTGGAAAATTAAAGTGCTCTGAGTCTAATACTTCCTGGTGGATCAATTCGTGTCATTTTTTGAGCTTTAAGAGCATCATAGATTGTGACGATGCGATAGCCTTCAACTATGAGTCTTGGAATTATAATTTCTAAGGCTTTATAGGTTTGGGGATGTATCTCATGAAATAAAATTATCCCACGATTTCCGTACATACCTAATTGTTTAAAAACACGATTTGTAATACTCACTGGATTTTTATCAGACCAATCAAGTGAATCAATAAGCCACATGGCGTGATTAAGGCGATTTGGTCTACACTCAGAACCTCGACATGTCTGGCTAACAGTATTTGCTAAAATTAGATCAAGTACGCGTTTGTCTCTAGAACCATAAGGTGTTCTAAGAAATTCAGGAGCCTGTAGTACTCGATTAAGATCAAAACCTTGGGCAAAATGATTTCGATAAAACTGATTAAGTGAATCTATGCCACCCATTACTGATAATAAAATATTTTGGGTGTTATCAATTTGAGCATTGATAGAAGCATCACTGAGATTTTTAAAGTTTTGATGACTCCAGCTATGATTTGCTAAAAGAAATCCCCTGGAGTGAAGTTCTTGGCTTACATGAGGGTATGCTTTTATATTTCTTCCAACTTGAAAAAAAGTCCCGTCAATACGATTTCGTTCTAAAAGATTAGCCATCGCAATAGTAAGGGTAGGGTGGGGGCCATCATCAAATGTTAAAACAACTTCTTTAGTTTGAAGTTCTTTTCCTGTGAGTTCGTTCGTTGCGTAATAGTTGAGTTCTTGATCATTAAAACAGGCGCGATCGCGGCCCTTGAGTATTCGCTTTACCTGCGCATAATCACCATTTCTTTCTGCCTTTTTAAGTGCATAGAGGTCAAGTAACCCTTCATGAAGAGCTTTTGCATTTCCAGTGATGATGTGGGCATCAACGAGATCTCTCATGGCGTTTACTTCTGCTGAAATGACTTCTGTTTCGGGTAAGTATGTCGGCTCAGCAAAAGCTGTGTTGTTTAAAAGTATAAGGCTAAAAAAGCTTAAAAGAAATTTCATGGATCCCCCGATTGACTTACCCAGGGTGAACTAATAGCAAAATTACTAGTCTTGCAAGTGAAATGGTCTGTGACTTCTTAGAGCATTGACATCAACCTAAATCGCGACATAATAGGCCGTTATCGACTTATAGGGAGAGTAAAAATGGCCGTCGCTAGAAAACCACCTTTGCTTGAGATCTATGAACTCATGGTCAAATCGCGTGTTTTAGAAGAACGCCTTATTAAAATTTATAAATCAGGTGAAGGGTTTTTCTGGATCGGCGGACCCGGTCAGGAAGCTTTTGACGTAACTCTGGGCATGCTTCTTAAAAAGGGGCAAGGCCTTGATTATGACTGGTTTCATGGGCATTACCGATCAACCCCAGTGCTTATTGCAATGGGATTAGAAATGATTGACTCCGTTAGGATGATGAAAAACCTTGCGACCGATAAATCTTCTCATGGTCGCAATTTTTGCAATCACTATGCGATTCCAGAGTGGAACGTTGCACCCATTTCATCACCCATTGAAGTTCAATATTCCATTGCCTTAGGGACTGCCCTTGCACAAAAACAACATGGGGGTAGTGGTATTACTGTGGTAACCGGTGGAGACGCTGGAACCGCAGAATCTGATTTCGCATCGTGTCTAGTTTGGGCGAGTCGGCCTCTAGAGGAACTTCCAATGCTCATCCTAGTGCAAGATAATCATTGGGGTATTTCAACACCCTATGAAGGCCAACATGGTGAAAAAAATATCGCCGATCGTGGAAAAGCTTTTGGAATAAAAACTGCCGTTATTGATGGTAACGATGTTGAAGAATCTTGGAATGCTTTGAGCGAGGCATTTGCATATATTAGAAAAGAAAAAAAGCCCTATTTACTTCAAGCAAATGTATCAAGACTGTATGGTCATTCATCTGCATCTGGAGCCAATTTTGTTACTCAAGAAGCAGATTGCATTAAAATTTTAGAGCAAAAACTAGTTAAACAAAAACTGCTAACTGAAAGTAAAATCAAAGAAATCTGGGATAAGTATCAAGATGAAAGCATGAAGGCACTTAACCAGGCTCGAACAGAACCTGCGCCTACGGCTGAGTCAATTTGGGAATATGTTTATGCAGATAACGAAAACGCTGATTGGAGAAAATTTTAAAGCTTATGGCAAACATGGCACAAGCAATTCGAATGGCGCTCCACTACGGTGAAGAAAATCTCGGTGTTAAAAACATTTTTGGCCAAGACGTAGGCCCTCCATTGGGTGGTGTTTTTACTGCAACCCAAGGTTTAAAAACCACCTGGAATACTCCACTCGATGAACGTGGAATCATCGGCATGGCTATTGGCCTTGCGATGGCGGGGAGTCGGTGTGTTGCTGAGATTCAGTTTTGCGATTATATTTTTAATACCATTGATCTTTTAAAAATTGGTGGAAACACCTGCTGGGCAACTTATGGTCAGTTTCCTATTGCTATGACTGTTATGACGCCTGTGGGTTCTGGTATTCGAGGTTCACTCTATCATAGTCATAGTTTTGATTCTTGGGCAACGCGACTTCCTGGTTGGAAAATTGTCATGCCCTCAAATAGTCTTGATGCCTATGGTCTTTTGATTTCTGCGATGAAAGAAAATAATCCGGTATTGTTTCTTAAACCCAAAGCACTTTTACGTGTGAGAGGTGATGAGCTTATACCTGGTGAACCTGAAAATGAAAAAGATCTTAAAAACATGATAGATGCTCCATTAGGAGATCGATCAAAATGGAAACCACAATGGCCAAAGGTTACTGATTTTAGTGTGCCCATTGGGCAAGGTAAAATCACACGAACGGGTGATCACGCAACTGTAGTGAGTTGGGGTAGGTTATTACCTGTTTGCATGCAAGCAGCTGAGGAGCTTAGTTCCCAAGGCCATAGCGTTGAAGTGATAGATCTAAGGTCATTGTACCCGTACGATTGGCAAATGATTAAAAATTCTGTCATGAAAACAAGACGAGTTATATTTGTAAATGAAGACACAGAAATTTCAAATTTTGGTGAACATCTTTTACGACGTACTGTAGAAGAATTATTTTATCATCTTGATGCCAAGCCAAGAGTGATTGCGGGGAAACATCTTCCAGGAATTGGTTTACACCCAGTCTTAGAAGATAATAGTGTGCCTCAACTTCATCATGTGATTCATGAGCTTAAAGAATTACTCACAGAAGTTCCTTGAAATATTAAAGTAATTATTCAAAGGTGAAGTTCAGTATCACTTAAAGTAATCTACAAAATAAAAAGCCGCACAATGTGCGGCTTTTATAAACTCTATCTTTAAGAGTTAAATCAGCTGAGGTGTTTGCTTACATATTTGGTCATTTCAAACATGCTTACTTGTTTTTTGCCGCCAAAAATAGGCTTCAAGTTCTCATCAGCATTGATCATGCGACGGTTTTTTGCATCTTGTAGGCCGTGCTTTTTGATGTATACCCACAATTTTTTAACAACTTCAGTGCGGGGAAGGTCTTTTGAACCAACAACTTCAGCTAATAATGAGCTGGGTGTTAATGGTTTCATGAACGCTCCGCCAGCTTTTCTTTTTACGGGCTTCTTTGCAACTTTTTTCTTAGCAGCCATTTTTGAGCTCCTTTTATTGACGTCCGAGTAATAAGGACGCCGCGGTTAATTATTCTTATTTTGCATCTACTATGAAACAGCCTTATCGGACGTCGTGCAAGCATAAAATTGTGTTTCTCGAGGTATTTCCGAGGGAAAATGACCAAAATGACTGGTTTTTACGAGGGGAATTGACTTTTTCTCGAGAGGAAATCAGATTTTGGTACTTTTTTAGCGATTTTGTTTCTCAATTACTTTATTAAAAAAGCCTTCAGCCCAGTCAGCTTTCTGTCGCGGGCGTTTAATATCAATCATTGTTAAGATGTAATACGTTCCCCAAGCAAGTCCACCTAAAAGTACGAAGCTAATAATTACCGAGGCAAAATTTTGGTAAAGCCAGGTTTGCCTGATGTTAAAATTAAAAAATGGGTTACGCGAGTGCTTTTGTGATTCAAGATTTTGAAATGCGCTCCTAAGGCTTTGTGCTAACGTGCGTCGATAGGCTAGAGGCATGTTTAAAAATGACACGCCTACTTTTACGGTATCGGGAAACTTTGCCCAGTGGGCATTTTGAGTTGGTTCCTCGATGCGAGCTACACGCCCTGTACATGCGATTTGGTATCCTGGCATTGGAGAGAAATCCATTTTTATAATTTCACCAATACGAGGCGCAATTTTAATTGCAGTTGTAAATGACACACCTGATTCTGAAATATCAAAGATTTGAGTGGTACTGATTCGTTTGTTTCGAGGTGAAGCAAAGCGGATGATCTTGTGTTCTTTGCGAGCGTATCGATAGCGTCTCGCAGCTCTTCTACTTGTTTTTAAAACCGGTGTACCCATGAATTACCTCTTCTACTAGGCTTTTCGGTACCAAGGTCGTAAAACTAAAAGTATGAATGTTTTAAAAAATGACTAAAAAATAGGCAGAATCTAAAAGATTCTGCCTATCATGTCTTTTCAAATGATTATGATAAAGCGCTGGTAAATAACATTTCGCGGTACTTCGGAAGTGGCCATAATTCATCAGCAACTAAGCGCTCTGCATGATCACAGGCATCGCGCAGTTTAGCCGCACTTGGAACTGCGTTGGTTGCGATAAATTTCATCTTTTGTGATTCATCATGGCCTTCACGGCTTTTAGTGATGAGTGCTTCTAAATCATCAAGGCCCGTTAAAACTTCTTCAAAAACATGTTCTAAAGTTTTTAGACGTTCTGAATGGACCTTTTTTAAAGACGCATTGGTAATAGCTGAGTTAGTGGCTTGAAGCTGTCTCAGTTGTTTCTCAATTGCTGGAATCACATGACTCGTTGTGAGTTCACTTAATGTCATAAGCTCAATCTCAAGAGTCTTCACGTATCTTTCAACAGCAATATGATAACGACTTGCGATCTCTTCTGTTGAGAGCACTTTTTGTTCTGATAAAAAAGCTGTGGCTTTTGTGTCTTTAAAGACTTCAAGCGCTTCAGCTGAAGTATTCAAAATTGGAAGGCCCCGTTTTTTAGCTTCTTTACGCCATTCTTCAGAGTAACCATTTCCTTCAAAGCGGATGTTTTTTGTTTCTTTAACATACTCTCTGATCATCTCCATGACCGCTTCGTCACGAGTTGGTTTTTTCTTAAGCAGCTCTTTTAAACGACTGCTTGCTTCTTTAAATGACTGCGCAACCGCGGCGTTGAGAATAGACATCGGTACGGCCACGTTCGCAGAGGAACCAACGGCTCTAAATTCAAATTTATTCCCCGTGAATGCAAAGGGGCTGGTGCGATTACGATCAGTATAGTCTTTAGAAATATTAGGAACTTTACTCACACCTAGATCGATGAGTTGACTTTCAGTGGCTTGAGCAACTTCACCAGCTTCAATGCTATCTAAAATTTCACCAAGTAAACTGCCTAAGAACACAGAAATAATCGCTGGCGGCGCTTCATTTGCACCGAGTCTGTGATCATTACCCGGGGTAGCAATGGAGGCTCTAATTACAGCTGAATTATCATTAACCGCTTTAAGTATAATCGATAATACGGCTAAAAATCTTAAGTTTTGGTGAGGTGTGATTCCTGGTTCAAGCAAGTTCTCACCCTTGTCATTACTCATTGACCAGTTATTGTGTTTTCCTGATCCGTTGATTCCGGCAAAAGGTTTTTCATGCAGTAAACACACAAGGCCATGGCGAAGAGCAGTTCGTCTGATAACTTCCATACTTAAAAGATTGTGGTCTGTTGAGATATTTACGTCTTCAAATATGGGAGCTAATTCATATTGGGCGGGAGCAACTTCATTGTGACGGGTCTTAATGGGGATCCCTAATTTATAAAGTTCAAACTCAGCTTCTTGCATGAAATTTAAAATTCGACGTGGGATTGATCCGAAATAATGATCTTCAAGTTGTTGACCACGTGTTGAAGGGGAGCCTAAAAGTGTGCGACCTGTCATGATAAGATCGGGTCTGAGAGCGACATAGTTTTTATCTATGAGAAAATATTCTTGTTCAGCGCCCAAAGTTGCAGTGATGCGTTTAACATCGACATCGCCAATGAGCTTTAAAAACTCACAAGCTTCATTTGATAGGGCTTCAACTGATCTTAAAAGTGGAGTTTTATTATCTAAAGCTTGGCCGTGGTAACCGACAAACACAGTAGGAATACAAAGTGTTTTTCCGCCTTCATCTTCGATGATAAATAATGGAGAGCTGGGATCCCAGGCCGTATAACCTCGAGCTTCAAATGTGGATCTCATTCCGCCAGAAGGAAAACTTGAGGCATCAGGTTCACCTTGAATAAGTTGCCCCCCAGTGAAACGCTCAATGACTCTTAGTTCTGAGTGATGATTGTATTGAATGGTTATAAACGCATCATGTTTTTCAGCTGTGAGGCCAGTCATGGGTTGAAACCAGTGGCAAAAGTGAGTTGCCCCTTTACTTACGGCCCATTCTTTAATGGCTGTGGCGATTGATTCAGCTGTTTCTTTTTGAAGTTTTTTGCCTTTATCAAGTGTGGCAAGTAAACCTTGATATGCATCTTTTGGAAGTTTTTCGCGCATGTGAGCAAGGCCAAATGTGTTTATACCAAAGTATTCCGATATGGGTGCCGGTTTACCATTAGCAGAGGTCATCTTTTCAATCTTTCTTTGTGGTGAATTTATTGCTGATTTAAGTGCTGTGAAACGTTCCGATGAGGGCGAGGATTCAGGGCCAAGGCCAGTGGTCTCCATAGGAGGTATCCTTTCAGTTGAGATCTCATAGAATCAAAAACTCTAAGAAATCAGTTTAACGTCTTTACATCTCTAAGAATTACCACTCTTAGAAATGAAATCTTCTTGAGCTAAGTATGTCGAGGCTGGCTTTTGAGGTCAAGTGGTGAATATTTTATTTTGAATGAAGGATCCCTTTCATCACCATGTGATGTCCTGCATTAGTACAAATGTAGGGGTAATCACCAGCCGGAGGGGCTGTGAAGGTGATGGTGTCTTGGCCACCGGGTTCTACTAAGCGGGTGTGGGCTAGAACTGCTGGATCATCAGGAACAAATTGTTTTGCCTTGCCGACTTTGATTCCAGCAAGACCAATATCATTCTCTTTACCTTTTTGTGTGAGCAGCCAATTATGTTCAAGTGTCGTTGAAGGGTTTTTAAAAATAAGTGTTACTTTTTCGCCAGCTTTTACGGTGAGTTCTGTTTTATCAAACTGCATGGATTCGCCGATTACAGAAAGTGTTGGGGTATTATTGATGCTGTTAGCTGCGTTATTATCTGATTTTTTTGTACATGAAGTAATGGCCAAAAAAGTAATTAATATAAGTGTGATTTTTTGCATAAAAAGTCCTCTTTGAAAATGAATTGCTATGTCTTATTTATGTCGGCAAAAGGGACAAGTCAACAGTGTCACAGTGTCACGCAGTGTAAAATAGTTCCCCTTTAAGTCATAGTGTCAAAAAAAAATGACTGCTAAATCTAAAAAATAGCCTTCAAATGTAGTAAAGGCCTAGCTAATACACAAAGCAGTGGCATTGGGGTTGCTACTAATCCTAAACATACAGTTAGCCGGTTAGCAGTATTAGGAGCATTTGTGCCATCAGTAGTGTTGTCAATTTTAGTAATACTTATAACCTTAATTACAATGCTGGCTTCGCCAAAGTCTCAGGCTGGAATTAAAAACAAATTTTGTATTTTTATATTTGAAGTATTAAATTCTGATAAAGCACAGCTCTATAAATTTAAAGAAATTCAAGAGATGTATTTATCAAATGCAGAGATACTTCATAAAAATCATAAGCCAATCATTATGCGACGTAATGAGCTGCATCTTGATCAAAGACTGTTTTCTTTGACAAGTTTCGGCATAAAACCAAATCAAAGTGAAAGAGAATATAATATTGAATTACTGAATGCTCAGGCAGAACTTGAGTTTAGTAGATATATAGGTTTAGCCCTAGAACTTGATGGTTTTAATGCTCATATGGATTCTTTAAATGAATCATATAATAAAGTTAAACATCTTATACCTCATGCGACCATTGAGCCTGATTTTCATAGATCGGGGTATCTCTACAGTGAAATTCATCAAACAGTTAAATTAATTAGTGCAAATGAATCAGAAATGAAAGTGTCAGAAAAAGAAATTGCTGGAATTTTAAAAAGTTTAACTAACGAAGTAGAGCATAATGGGCGTGATCTAAATGTTGATAAAAGAGACTCTGATGAAGTTGTTCGAGAGATAATTTCTCGTGCGCGTATCTATGACTATAGTGTCTCTGAATATTTATTAGAGGTTAGCTATGATTTAAATATGTTTAAACGATTTATTGATAACACTCAAAAAGAATTAATAAAAATCAAATCAATAAAAGCTGATTCATATAAAGAGATAGAAGCAAAAGCTATTAGTAAAAAAGATTTTTTATTAAGATTAGCTTTTTTTCAAAAACAGTTGGCGAGCTTAGAGCTTAGGCATTTTGTATTGCGGCTATCTACATATTTTGAGTTTATTGATAAATCAGTTGCCGCTAATTTAAAAATAAAAGGACAAATTCCAAAAAATAAGGTCTCTGAATTTCAAAAACTACTTAAACAATATAAAGCTAAAAGCATTGAATTTACCCAGACAATGCTGGATCTTCCGATTTAAAAATAATCTAAAGTAATGCTTTTGCTTTATTTTGTCGTCAAAAGTTTCACATAGGCGTGAAGATCTGACCACTCTTGATTTGAGAAATTTGACATTCCTGGCATCCCGCTACCTGGAAAACCGTGAGAGACTACATTTACAAATGCTCCACGATCTCCAACCCAAGAACCTTGTGCATCTACCCAGCTTTTAGAAATAAACTGCACAGGTGGGTTAAGGCCAATATTAACCACAGGTGCACCCATTGCACTTAAGCCGTGGCACTGAGCGCATTGCTGGCTAAATATCTTTGCCCCTGGGTGATTTGGGCTTCTTACTTCTTGCTCAGGAAATGGAACCTGATCACGCTCTGCCATGTTTTCTAATACAACATCAATGTGAGCTGTTTGTTGAACTTTCTCAACAACACTTGAGCCGCCTAAAAGGCCGGCCGCTTTTAAATCTTCATCTGTATCAGCTGGAGTTTTTGGAGATAGACTACGCACGTAGTGAACGAGTGCATAACGATCTTCAGCAGATAAACCCGCATATGCAGCCATGCCTGTGCCGGGGGATCCTTTAGTAATTGTCGTAAACACACGTGTGGGGGATGCGCCAAATTTCCAAATGCCACTAGTGAAATCACGTGGTTTTGGATTCAGTGCAGCAGCAGCGGCTCCATCACCTTGACCGTTAGCTCCGTGACAAGTAGCACATTGAACAGCATAGAGTGTTTTGCCTTTTGCTATTTGATCTGGAGTAGAAATTCTTAGTTTATTGAGAACATCAGGCCCTGCTACAGCAGCCGCATTTGCACTTGTGTCTATTTGTAGTGGAGCTACATTGGGTCTGAATAAAAGATCACTTGCAGTGATGATAATAAAAATCGCTAGAAAAACAAACGAACATAAAAAAGTGACTTTGTTAAATAGGTTGTCATATTTGAGCTGCATGAAAATCGCTATGACAAGACCTGCTTTAAGTGTCGCAATGCCCATTGCGACAACCATGTTAAACATTCCAAAATCAAACAAAGATGTTACAACTGTTAATATCGTAAGGCCTATAAGTCCTGCAAAGACCTTATGATATAAGGGAAATGGTGTTACATGGTGTTTATGTTCGTCATGATTATGATTGTCGCTCATGATCTCATCCAATCAGATAAAGTAGTGGGAACAAATAAATCCAAATTAAGTCTACTAAATGCCAAAATAATGCGGTTAATTCAACCGGTGTAAAATAATTCTCGTTAAAATCGCCTCGCCTTGTGCGCCACAAAACCCAAGCGATAATACCCATACCAATAGTGACGTGAATTCCGTGAAGACCCGTCATCATAAAATAGAGTGAGAAAAATAAACCCGGATTAGCTGATTCAAAGCCTTTAAACGTAAAATATTTTGCAGTTAAAAGACCTTCGTGAAATTTATGTGAATACTCAAAATATTTTACCACCATAAAAGTGGCCGCACACGCCAAGGTGATCCAGAGCATTTGCACCGCACGTTTACGATTATTACGCTGAACATACCCTACAGCTTTTGCCATCGTGAGACTGCTCAAAAGTAAAACGATCGTATTTAAGCCACCAAGCCATTTATTTAAATGGAGACTGGCTTCGTGAAACATCTCAGGGTTAAGTGCTCGAAACATTACATAAGCCACAAATAAAACGCCAAATGTCAAAACCTCTGTGACTAGAAATAGCCACATTCCAAATTTTGAAGCGTCAAATTCATGAAATGCACTTTGAAAGTGATGAGGAATAACGTGATTTGTTCCCTCAACGACATGAGGCTTGTGTTCGTCAGAACTCATGAATGTCCTCCATGTGCTGGTGGTGTTCCATACGGATAGGGTTCTGTAATGATTGGATCAGAAATAAAATTTTCAGTTGGAGGAGGTGATGAAATTGTCCATTCAAGAGATTTTGCTCCCCATGGATTCATCGGTGCCTTTTTTCCACGTTTTAGTGAATAAAATAAAATTCCCATCGTGAGTAAGAAGCTTAAGGCGATAAACCAAGAACCTACTGTTGAGACAATGTGAAGTGGTTGATATCTTGGCATGTAATCAAAATAACGTCGTGGCATGCCTAGATTACCTAAAATAAATTGCGAACCAAACGTTACGTTAAAACCGATAAACATGATTGCTGCACTTATGCGACCTAATTTCTCATTATACATGACCCCAAACATCTTAGGCCACCAGTAGTAAAGGCCACCAAACATCGCCATGACTGTGCCACCCATCATGACGTAATGAAAATGGGCCACTACAAAGTATGTGTCATGGAGATGTACTGAAACTGAAAGTGCTATGTGAAAAAGGCCTGTCAAACCGCCAATTGAAAACATGAAGATAAAACACATGGCGTAGAGCATGGGTGTATCCCAAGAGACTTGGCCTTTGTACATGGTTACAACCCAGTTGATGATCTTAATTGCTGTGGGTACACCAATGATGATTGTCGCAACTGAGAAGAGCATGCTGGCTAAATAAGATTGGCCACTTACGAACATATGGTGACCCCAAACAATAAAACTAGCAAAAGCGATAGCTAAACTTGAATACGCAATTGGCTTGTAGCCAAAAATTGTTTTTTTAGAAAATGCAGGAATAATTTCTGAAATAATAGCCATTCCTGGAACAATCATAATGTAAACAGCAGGATGAGAATAAAACCAAAAGAAATGCTGAAACAAAATTGGATCCCCACCAAGTGTAGGGTCAAAAAAACCAATACCAAACACACGTTCCATTACAAGAAGTATAACGGTTAATGCAATAACGGGTGTTGCGATAACTTGAATGATTGCTGTTGCGTAAATGCCCCAGATAAATAAAGGCAACTTATGAAATGTTAAACCAGGAGCTCTCATTTTATGAACAGTCGCAATAAAATTTAACCCTGTTAAAATAGAGGAGAAACCCATGACAAACACACCTGTGGCCATAAGTATGACCGCTGTACTTGTGCGAATACTGTAAGGTGTGTAGAAGGTCCAACCCGTGTCTACTCCGCCAGCGACGATTGATATAACTGCAAGTAGTGCTCCAGCCCATAAAATATAATAACTTAGTAAATTTAATCTCGGAAATGCGACGTCTTTTGCGCCGATCATAATCGGAAGTAAAAAGTTTCCAAAAGCTGCAGGCACGTTTGGAATGATAAACATAAAGACCATTATCGCGCCATGAAGAGTGAATGCGATATTGTATTGATTAGGGTCCATGATTGTCTTGGTAGGTGTGAGATGCTCAATTCTAATGAGTAGAGCGAAAATGCCACCACAAGCGAAGAAAAACAAAGTCGTAAATAGATACATAATGCCGATGCGTTTATGATCTAAGGTATAGAGCCACGACTTAATGCCTTTTTCTGCATTAAGATAATTTATTTCACCACCACTTACTTGGCTAGACATCGTTGACTCCCTATTTTGATACTGGGCTTAATGTTTTTAAATAAGCCACAATTGCATTGATTTCACCTTCATTAAGTAAGCCTTGAAAAGTAGGCATCACTGGGCGAAACCCCTTAACTACTTGACCCGCAGGATTTAATATTGAATTACGTAAATAATTTTCATCAGCCGTTACCGTTTCACCTGTAGCGAGCTGAACTTTTTTGTTATAGACCGCATTTAAAGCGGGGCCAGCTTTTGATTCAGTGCCATTGACTGAATGACAAGCGACGCAATTTCTTTTTTCAAAAAGTTTTTTACCAAGATCTGAAATATTAACTTTTTGCGGATCAACACCCCTGAGCCAAGCTTTGAATTGTTCTTGTTCTAAAACAATTACTTTTCCTAGCATATTTGAATGAGCGGTACCGCAATACTCTGTACACATGATTTCATGTTCCCCTACATCGGGAGCTTCAAACCAAAGTGTTGTGTACATACCAGGTACGATGTCTTGTTTGAGTCTAAAATTGGGAACGTAAAATGAATGCAAAACATCAGGTGAGCCCATAATGAGTTTTACGGGCATGCCTTTAGGAATATAGAGATCATTGGTTGTAGTTTTACCATTTTGATAAGTAAACTCCCACATCCATTGTTTACCAGTGACACTGATTTCATAGGCATTATCTGGAATTGCGTAAATTTCATTAAAGCCAATAAGACCCCAAATAAAAATTACGAGAAAAATGGCACCCAAAACAGCTGACACAACCCATTCAAATAAAGGGTGACCTTCAATGTAGGGAACTTCACGATCATGATTTGTTTTTCGGTATTTCCAGCCAAAATAAAGCATGGCTGCAATTGTGGGCACGAGCATAAATACGCTAGCCCAATAAATAAAATCGTATAGCAGATCTATCTTCGGTGCCATCGTAGACGATTGGGGAAGATAAAATTTCAGCTGACGAATAAAATCCATCATTACGGTGACCCCTTTTGTGCGCTAACTATTTCTAACGAACGGGCTTTTTGTTTTCGTTCTCTTGACCATAATCTTCCTAGAAAAATCCCAAATAATAATAATGTGAGTATTCCTCCGCCGGTCATGATTCGAGATGCGAGCAGAACATACTTTTTTGTAGTAACGTCATAATAAAAGCAAAACAACATGATGCGGTCAACAAATGTACCGATTTTTCCGTTACTAGCTTCAAGTAAGGCCATTTTCACATCACGTGGTTGATACTGAATTCCGTAGAGGTATCTAGATATTTTACCTTCTGGGGTGAGTAAAAAAATGGCAGAGCCGTGTGCGAATTGTTTTGTCTCTTCAACCCATTTGTAACGAAATCCAATTTGTTGAGTGAGGGCTGTGATCTGGGGTTGTTTGCCAACTAAAAAATGCCATCCTGATTCAGTTCCAGCAATTCCATATTCTTTAAGATAGGCCTTTTTTTTCTCGCTCGCAAGTTGAGGAGTTTCAGAGGGATCAATGCTGACAGCTATAACTTCAAATTTTTCGCCAGGCTTAAGATCTACTTTTTTAAGTGAGTCAGTGATGCCATTTAAAACAAAAGTGCAAATATTAGGACATCCAAAATACACAAGTGCTAAAAGCACTGGTTTTTGGGGAGTGAAATAACTTTTAAGTTGAACTGATTTTCCTGATTCATCTTGGAAGGTGAGGTTGAGATCAATATTTTGACCGCGATGTTCGTCTATTCCGATGTCTTTAAGTTCGTTAGGTAATTTGTCAGCTGTTAATTTTGTATGTCCGATTTCATTTTTACCGAAGTCTGAATAGGCAGTAGAAAAAGATAAAAGCACAACCATCAATGCTTGAGAGCAAACGGGTATCAGATGTCGTTTTTTCACCTTCGGTTGCACACGTAACATGATGCTATTTCTTCAAAACCTCGGTTTATGATTATTATGTAAGATCAAGTAAACACTATTAGAATGAAGTGTCAGTGTCAAAAAAATTACTTCTTTTTTCGACAGAATCCAAAGTCACAAAACCCTGAACAGCAGTCGTTATTTGTTGCGCAGATGTTCCCGATATCGACGTTACAATTGTTGGGTCCTGAACATTTTTTAAAATGGCAATTCTTGCTTTGGCAGTCTAGGTTGTTACTGCAAGTAAGACCAATTCCTTTTGCGACAAAAGGAGTCGGATTTAAGCTAGGTGAGCTTTCCGGAGTAGCCAATCTTGCTGCTTGTATGACTCCACGGCCAAAAGCAGTTACTTTACCCTCTTTAAATTGAACATAGCGGCCATCAAGTTGGTTATAATTCCAAGATTCAACACCATTATTTAGTTCTCTTAAATCTGGTTCGCCTAAGAGTTGTGAAACTTTCTCAACAGGCATTTGTGCTTGGAGTTGATTAAAGCGCGTATCAAATTTGGGTAAAGACGTAGAACAGCTCAAAAATGAACTTATACAAAAAATGAGTATCCATAGATTTTTATACTGTTGTGGGGCCATGTGTTAAAGATCCGATAATAAGTAAAACAAAAAGAGCTAATAGATAGACTATTGAATATCCAAATAAAGCGTAGGCTGATTTGTCAGTCTTTTTTTGATAAAGCACGATGGCTTGACGGATAAAAGCGATTCCTAAGAGTAAACTTCCAATCAAATATGTGAGCCCACCAGCATTAACTAAAACAGGCAAAAGTGTAAGTGGAATGAGTAATATTGAATAAATAAGGATCTCTAATCTTGTTCTATTATCCCCGGCAACTACCGGCAGCATGGGGACTTTAGCGTTTTTATAATCTTCTTTCATCACAAGTGCTAAGGCCCAAAAATGTGGAGGTGTCCACATAAAGATAATGAGAAATAAAATCCAAGCGAGAAATGAAATTTGACCTGTTGCAGCAGCCCAGCCCATAAGAGGAGCTGTGGCACCAGCTGCTCCACCAATTACGATGTTATAGGGAGTGCGTCTTTTGAGATAGAGGGTGTAAATTCCAACATAAAATACAATGGTAAATACGCCTAATATTGCTGAGAGAGGGTTTGCGATCCAGAGAAGTAAACCCGTGGCAACGGCACCTAAAATTAATCCAAACCAAAGAGCATGAATGGGCTTAATTTTTTTAAGGGGAAGAGATCGTCTTTTACGTGTTCGAGTCATGATCTCGTCGATGTCACGGTCAAAGTACATATTTAAGGCATTCGCTGAGCACGCTGTAAGTGTAATGCCCATAAAAACCAAAAATAATTTTAATGGATCGGAAAGTAAACTGCCCTCAACAACCATGGCGGTTAAACCCGTAAGGCTAAAAAGCAATACGATTGTTGGTTTGGTTAGATTAACGTAGCTGGAAATGACGGATTTCATATGTGCACATCACTATCAGGGCAAAGAGGGCTTCAGCAACTACTAAATGGGCAACGCTTAAAGCTACGGGTAGAAGAAAAAGCACATTCCCAATACCGAGAGAGATCTGAATAATCAGAAGTGCAACTACGCCAATGGTTTTATTATGAATATGTTTAGGTAATTCTGTGTTTTTCAGCGATTTATAAGCAAAACCTAAGACAATGATAAAAGTGAATAGAGCACCTAGTCTGTGAAGGATCTGAATTCCTATGATTCCATCTAGCCCTGGCCACCACATTCCATGACATGTTGGAAAGTCAGGGCAAGCAACACCTGCGTAGTTACTGGCAACCATGCCACCTAAAATAATCTGAATATATACGGCAATACTTGCACCTATTGCGATACGCCAAGTTCCTGAGGGATCTTCGCGTTTACGATCGCGAGCAATGGTGAACAAATGAGGCTGATCACCAAAGCGGTGAGCGCGTAAGGTCATTATGAGAACAATCAGAAAATAAAGAGTCCCTGCCGCTAAATGAAGAGTAACAATTTCTGATTTTAAAAGTTTTAAGACCGTGAGGCCGCCTAAAATTACTTGGCTTATAAGTAAGGTCAAAGCAAGTAGTGAAAGTTGGCCGAGCATCGAGCGTAGGCGCTTGTCTTTGGCGATTAAAATCGAAATAAAAAGTGTTAATAGACTAATGAGGCCAGCAAAAACACGGTGAAAATATTCTGCAAAAATCTGAACATCAAAATGAGGAATAATTTTATCATGACATAGTGGCCAATCTGGGCAAGCAAGACCTGCGTCTAAATTTCTGACGAGTCCACCAACTGCGATGAGAAAAAATATTAAAACTGATAAAAGTTTAAGAAGCCACGAAATAGAACTTTTTGTGTTGCCGGTTTGACTTTCAATGTTTTTATCTGAAACTTCTAATGTGCTCATTGATGTAAGTGCAATGCCTCATGCACCCTAGGATCTTTTTGGGGTTGAATGGGATTACGACTTAAAAAGTTTGTAACTTGTAATCCAAATAAGCCCAAGAAACCTAAGAAGATTCCAATTTCAAAAACTGGAACAAACGGTTTAGCTGAGTAATTCGGCATGACCATCCAGAAAATATCAATCCAGTTAGCTACTAAGATGAGATATGCAAATTTAATATTTCGATTTGCATCGCGTTTAGCTTCACGTGGAAGAAGTCCAAGAAATGGCACGACGAATTTTAAAAAGATAATACTATAAGCGACAATACACCAGCCGCCCTCATAGCGTTTGAGATAATAAGAGGTTTCTTCTGGCATGTTTGCATACCAAATGAGCATGAACTCACAAAATGCGATGTATGCGTAAAATACGACAAACGCGAACATCAAAAGCCCTGTGTTTTGAATGTGATTTTCATTAACAGTGTTGCCGAAATATCCAAGGCGCTTCATTTTGATCAGTACAACGTTGGTCATTGCCAGAGTGGTTAAAAATAAAGTGGCAAAACAGCGTACACCAAACATGGTGCTATACCAAAGTGGATCTAACGACATGATTAAATCAACACTGACAAAAGTGAAGAGGAGTGCAAATAAAGGAATAAAAATAGCAGAATATTTCACATTTTGACGAGTGAGTTCAATATCTCCAGTTTGATCTTGTTTAAGAGAGTTTCGAATAAGTTTTCCGCCTACGAAATACCAAACAGCAAATAAAAGAGCTACGCGAATAATAAAAAAAGGAAGATTTAAGTAAGCTTGTTTCATATGAAGAAGTTGGGCGTGATGTTCTCCACCTTCGCCATGTGGCGCGTGATGTTGAAGCCATTCATAAACATGACTGCTGCCAAATAAAACCGGTAAAAATAAAATCGCAGCAGCCGGTAGCCAAGAATAAAAAGACTCAGGTATGCGTCTAACTGTGGCGCTCCAACCTGCATTAGTTAAATGTTGAGTCGCTGAAAAAAAACATCCGCCAAGCCCAAGGCATAAGAAAAAATAGTAATTCATGATGTAGCCGTGCCAAGCGCGATTGGGGTCTCTAAAATAGGCGACAGCAAAGCTAAGAACTCCAATGGCAATGAAAGCGCCACAAATATTTTTAAACTTGGTACTCACATTGAGCGTTTTCATTTTTTCTGATCTCCACTGGCTGGCAAGTCTTCAGGTTGAGGATTTGCAGCGCGTTGCAGGGCACGAATATAATGTGCAACAGCCCAACGATCTTCAGGTGCAACTTGTACGGCATAACTGGGCATCAAATTTTGTCCACGGGTGATGACGTGAAAAATATGTCCGTCGGGCCATTTTTGAATTTTATCACTAAGCAGTGTTGGTGGACGTGGATAAGGTGGAACAACTGATCCTTGCCCATCTCCTTTTGCGCCATGGCAGACAATACAATATGTGTTAAATACTTTTTGGCCGCGTTCAAGAACTTGTTTTGTTCTCACTAATGGATTTATGAGAGTGCGCCCTGCTTTATCGCCTTCGTTTGCAGCAAAATGATAAGGCTGAAAACCTCTTGGAATTGTACCGGCAGGAGGCACACGAGCTGCGGCTCCGTCTTTTGAGTTTAGATCTTCTTTTTGAGCTTTGAAATGGGTGCTGCTGTACATATCAGGCATGAATTCCCACTCAGGCTTTGTTTTTTCGCATGCAATAAGTGCGAAAGCTAAAATAGAAACAGTAATTATTTTTATCATTCGCTCACCACTGTCACTTCTTCAGGATGTAATCCCTTTAAAAATTGAGTGACGTCATTTTCGTTAAATGATTCTTCGTTTGAAGGTACAAAAAGTACAAATTTATCTTTTGTAATATCTGGATGCAAAATCTTTGCTTTTAAGTTTGGTAAGCCGCAAATAAAAAATAAGGCTCCAACAGTTGCTAATCCAGCAAACAATACAGTGAGTTCAAATATAATGGGTACAAATGCTGGAAGTGAGAAAAAGGGCTTACCACCGATATTGATTGGCCAATCAACTGCAGAGGTCCAACCTTGGAGTGCAACCGCTGAGCAAAAGCCTGTTGCACCTGCGAAAAAAGTAACCCACGGGAGAAAAGATCTTTTAAGACCCATGGCATCGTCCATACCGTGAACAGGGTAGGGAGTAAAAACATCGTATTTTTTATATTTCTTTTGTTCACGAGCAGCGCGCGCTGCTTTCATGATGTCACTTTCATTTTTAAAAACGGCGATAACGCCTAATGATTTACCCATGGTGATCCTCCGTTTTTCCACGTCCTACGTGCATAACACCTTTGATCTCTGACATCGCAATCACTGGAAGCAGACGGCAGAAAAGTAAGAACAATGTGAAAAACAAACCAAAACTACCGATGGTAACACCCCAATCCCACATGGTGGGTCGATAATATCGCCATGAAGAGGGTAAGAAATCAGAGTTTAGTGAAGTGACTACGATTACAAATCGCTCATACCACATTCCGATATTTACTAAGATTGAGATGATAAACATGAGTTTAATACTTCTTCTAAAACGCTTTATCCAAAAAAGTTGTGGCCATAAAACGTTACAAGTTATCATTGTCCAATACGACCAAGCATAGGGCCCCATGGCTCTTTGAATAAAAATAAATCTCTCGTAGGGATTACCACTATACCATGCCATGAAAAATTCAGACGCATAAGCATAACCAACTATAGTACCTGTCAGTAGAATTATTTTATTCATAGCTTCAAGATGACTTACGGTTATGTAGTCTTGAAGATTAAAAACTTCCCGTGAAATTACTAGAAGTGTAACAACCATTGCAAAGCCTGAAAAAATAGCGCCTGCAACAAAGTAAGGTGGAAATATCGTTGTATGCCAACCTGGTAAGAGTGAAACGGCAAAGTCAAAACTTACGATGGTATGAACTGAAAGTACGAGCGGTGTAGAGAGTCCTGCTAAGAGTAAGTATGCTGTTTCGTAATGAGACCAGTGACGGTTACTTCCGCGCCACCCTAAACTGAGGGTTCCGTAAGCAAGTTTTCGCCATTTGTTTTTTGCTCTATCACGAATCGAAGCTAAATCTGGAATCAAACCCACATACCAAAATACAGCTGAAATAGTGAGGTAAGTTGATACAGCAAAGACGTCCCAAAGCAGAGGTGATCGAAAGTTCACCCATAGTGGACCACGGTCATTTGGGTATGGAAACAGCCAAAACGCAAGCCATGGGCGCCCCACGTGAATCAACGGAAAAATACCTGCCGTCATAACTGCAAAGATCGTCATGGCTTCTGCAGATCGATTAACAGCTGTGCGCCATTTTTGTCTGAACAAAAATAAAATTGCAGAGATAAGGGTTCCAGCGTGACCTATGCCAATCCAAAATACGAAATTGATGATGAACACACCCCAATCAACTGTATTTTGAATTCCTAAATTTCCAAGACCATTATAGATGACATACCCAATACATGAAAAACCACCGACAAGTGCTGTAAGTGCTAATCCAAATGCTACATACCATTTTTTTGTCGGAAAACTTTCTAAAGGTCTTGCAACGTCATCGTTGACGTCGGCCATGGTTTTACCGCCACTAACGAGTGGCTCACGATCAAGAACAACTGACCCGCTTAAGCTTGTACTCATAGTTGCTCCACGTTTCTAATCTTGGTCATGTACGTGACTGAGGGCCTTGTGTTGAGTTCTTCAAGCACATGATAACCACGTGGGTCTTTTGCGGCTAA
>Ga0163151_10003403_pt1 | contig 22959 bp, 25 predicted proteins | sample OliLakLV19MP5IB2_FD_145596 | JGI IMG/M metagenome (GOLD analysis project Ga0163151, IMG submission 145596) | Freshwater microbial mat bacterial communities from Lake Vanda, McMurdo Dry Valleys, Antarctica - Oligotrophic Lake LV.19.MP5.IB-2 | ecosystem: Environmental > Aquatic > Freshwater >... | reverse complement strand
TAAAACTTGCATTGTTTTGCAAGAGTGCAGTATAATACATACATGTCCGCCCCAAATTCCCCCAAAACAAAAAGCGGAGCAAATGGAAAATTCCTCCCCAAACCCCTCCTTTTCCATTTGCGACATCCGAATTCAAAAACAAATGAGCCGAAGTTTTGGCAAATCCTCTTCTTACAGAAGCTGTACACCTTTTGGACGGAGTACCGTCTCAAAAGGTCTTGCGAAAGTGTCCCACACTTTCTCACCCCAAAAAATAGTTTTTGCAAAACTTCGTCCGCATTGTTCCGCCACCTGCCTGAATACTTGGAAGGCAGTGGCGGAACGATTCATTCATCATTTGGATTTTGCTCGAAATACATTCAAACTTTATCCAAAACATCACCGCAATGATATGCGTGAATGTCTGAATGGCATTCACACATATCATTGCGGAGGGTGAGGGATTTGAACCCTCGATGAGATTGCTCCCATACCACCTTTCCAAGGTGGCGCACTAGACCGCTATGCGAACCCTCCAAACTACATTTTTATCCTAGCATATTTTGAAATTCTTGCTCAGATAGTACTTTTACTCCGAGTTTTTGCGCAGTAATGAGTTTTGATCCAGCTTCAACACCCGCTACCACATACGAAGTATTCTTAGAAACTGAACCGGATACTTTTCCACTCAGGCTCAAGATTCTTTCTTTAGCGATTTCGCGCGACATAGTGGCGAGAGTGCCAGTCAATACAAATTGCAAATCTGCAAACTTTCCCCCTTTCTTTTTTTTCATTTTTTCCACTATTACTCCATTCTTTTTTAATTTTTCGATAAAATTCAAATTACCTGTATCAGTAAAAAAAATATGTAAACTTTGTAGCACTGCCGGACCGATATTTTCTATACTCTCTATTTCCGCTAGGTCTTGCCTAGCGGAGAACATAAGTTTTTTTAAAGTTCCAAAATGCACTGCCAAATCCCGAGCAGTTTCTTCCCCTACATGCAGAATTCCTAGCGCCCATAAAAATTTACCCAAGTTAATTTTTCTTTTATTCTTTACTTCGGCCACAATATTCTCGGATGATTTTTCCCCAAACCTTTCGAGTGAAGCTATGTCTTCTTTGGTTAATGTAAAAATATCTGAAGCATCAGTAATCAATCCTTCATCTTTGAAACGACGCAAAATTTTTGGACCCAGTTCATAAATTTCAAAAACAGAAACAAGGTGTTCTAAATATCGCTCGTTTTTCGCCTGACATTTTAGATTGGTGCAATAGTACGCAACAGATACAGGCTCCTCAAGGTCAGACCTTTTTGGGGATTTAAGGTATGATCTTTTCCCGCCGATATTCTTTTTTTCTACTTTAGTACCACACACTGGGCAAACACTCGGCATTTTTACTTTCTTTTCTTTGCCAGTACGCATCCGAGTAAGTACCTCTACTACTTTTGGAATCACGTCGCCAGCCTTTTCTATCACCACTGTATCACCTATGCGCAAATCTAATCTTTCGATTTGATCCATATTATGTAAGGTTGCTTTGCCAACTATCGAACCTGCGACTAGTGTCGGCTCAAATATAGCTAGCGGGGTCAGTACTCCAGTACGCCCGACATTTATTTTTACATCTTTGACAATGGTAGTAACTCTTTCTGCTGGGTATTTGAAGGCCACCATATAACGCGGAGCCTTGCCGACAACGCCTAAAACTTTCTGTAATTTTATTTCGTTCACGGATATCACTACCCCATCTGTACCAAATGGAAAATCTGGTCGGACTTTTTCAAATTTTTCAATAAAATGAATTACTTCTTTCAAGTTTTTACATATAGCTTCATGCTTGTCTACATTAAAACCAAAATTCTTAAGTTCTTGATGCAGTCCTGAGTGCAAACTATTTTCATCTTTTTCTAATGATTTAATCAAATCATAAGCGTAAAAATCTAATCGCCTCTCTTGCGCAAGCTTGGGATCAAGCTGGCGGATACTTCCCGCCGCCACATTTCTAGTATTTAAAAAAAGTGATTTACCTTCTCGTTCGTTCTTTTTATTTAGAGTCATCAAAGTTTTTTTCGACATCAAGACTTCACCTCTCACTTCAATAGATTTCTCCTTAGCATCCACCGTAAGTGGAATTGATTTGATAGTCTTTAAATTTTGAGTCACGTCTTCTCCAATGAATCCATCCCCTCTCGTCGCCCCCCTAGTAAATTTTCCATCTTTATAAATAAGTGAAACAGCTAGACCATCAAACTTTACTTCACAAAAATATTCTACCTCCTCTCCCAGGCGAGGGGGTAGAAGTTTTTTAATTCTTTTTTCCCAATCACGAAGATCATCGTATGAAAAAGCATCGTTCAAAGAAAGCATTCGTGAACTGTGCGTCACTTTCATAAATTTATCGAGTGGCTTACCTCCGACCCGATTTTCAGGAGCATTCAGGTCTTCAAATTCTGGATACTGCTTTAACAGCTCTTTGAGTTCTCGTGTCAAAGAATCATAAACATCATCAGTGACACTGGGAGCATTGTCTATATGGTAAGCATTCCGCAAGTGTGCGATTTCACTTCTTAATTTTTTTATTCTTTTTTCGACTTCAATCTTATTCATAACCGACTAAATACTGTAGTCACAAGATTTGACAATGCCAGAGATTGGGTCTCCAAAAGTAGCATTATTACAATTAATACTATTTGTGCCATTCTGTTCAAAATAGGAACCGTTCGCACCATATCGAATTTGTCTGTTTCCCGGGAATGAACAAACCTCGCCTTCATTGGCACAGAAAATCCAAGCAGGCTGAACGTATATTGGGGTAGCACCTACGAATGACGAAATTATCAATTCACGCTCAACACGGCGAGAGTTGGTCGAGATACATGATTCATCGCCAACATTGTATCCAGTGGAAGTGATAGTAACCTTGGCTGGACTCTCTGTTGTATTTTTTACAATGTTAACTTTAGCGCAAGCTGTGTTTAAACTTCCCATACTATGAATTATAAAACTATAAGAAGCACCACTCCCGTTCACAGCCGAAGCCACAGTCGCAGTTCGCCCAGCACAATTTATCGAAGCTGGTGCTCCGACTCCATCGATTGGAAAAGAAGTATTACCCAACTTATCATAAAATAAAGCGCACTCAGCTCCAGTATCTGCAGCAAAAAAAGCATCATTGGAATCTCGAGCGGATGTACTAAAACTGACTTCCTTATAAGTAATATTTGCCACACCCAGTGTAATCGATAAAATAATAGCCGAAAGCGTGACTGCAAAAAGAAGGATAAACCCCGAACGAAAGCCTTTGGCTTCGTACGGGGCAGACCCTTTTTTATTTTTTATTTTAAATATTTTCATTTTATTCTATCCAATTAAATAAATTATCTGAAAACTTGAGGCTATAGTCAGTTGACCCTTTGTCCCAAGAAACAGTAGAATTTACCTTTACCTCATCATCACTTACAGATTCTACTGTAATCGTGACAACATAACCAGACTCTACACCACCATCGAGCACATAATTATAAATTCCACTACCGTTATGATACAAAATAGGTGGACAAGATTCCGTGCAAGTCGCGGGTAAATTGAACTCTTGTAAGTAGCACCCCGAGCCACAAAAATCAGAAATAACGCTTTTAAATTCTGCCCAGCCTGCTGACCTATCTTCATTACTTATCACAGTGGTGTCACGTATGTTTCTTATCTGTTCTACACCCTCTTGTGCTAAATAAGAAGCAATAATTTTCTTTTTCGCATAGTTTGTATTAGATATTCCTTGCGCCAGAATAGACAACATCGCTAAAACAGACATGGTAAATATCCCGATAGACACCAGCGCCTCGAGTAAAGTAAACCCCTTATTTTTCTTTCTATTTTTTGTAAAAAATAATTTCATATTTACATATATTTTATATGTCCAACAGTCTTTGAGACACCGTAGTTTGTATAGAAAAAGGTGAAACGACATTCTTATAAGTTATTTTGCCGACCAATCTGATGGTGACTAGTGGCTGCTCAGTATTCACTTCAATTGATTCTGCTCCTACAACCACAAAAGAAGAGAGGTTCGGGTCTATGAAAATCTCATCCGAGGTGAGCTCAACAAAACTAGATGTGGTATACGGCCCTTGTGTAGATTTAAAAATTTTACCATTATCATTTTCATCTACACCTATACTATAGACGACTTGATCATTGTGATCTATCGGATCACCATAGGCAGACTCAAAAGCAATACCAAAACCTCCACCAGAGCAACTAAGTGGTGTACTTATCGAATCACCAACAGAAGATATGTCTACACCACTAATAAAACAGTGGTAGTTGTACCCTGTTCTTGTATTTCTAGACATATCTTCCATTATAAAATTCAGGTTATCGATGATAGAGCGCATATCTTGAGATTTATTATAAAGTAAATTTGCATTTAAAAGCGCGCCTATACCAACAACTGTAATAATAATAAAAAGAGTTACCGAGATCATCGTCTCGATGATAGTAAAACCCTTATTTTTTTTATTATTTTTATTCTTCATAAAATTTCTATCTTATATCCACCCTACCAGATGCATAAACCTTGATTGTTGCTACAAGATTTTTAGGGGAAATGACAGATATTTCCACATGGTCTATGTCATCTCCTAAGATTGTCGTAGAACTAAAAATCGCCGTGCCACTTGGTCGTACAAAAGTTATTGTCAAATCTTCTAAATTGTCAGGAGTTGTATTCTCTCGATAAAAAATATTTAAACCTGAAATTTGGTTGCCTTTAGTAATACTAACCTTTTCCAGACATTCTCCAATACCTGGACAACTAGAACCATCAAAATCACTACTTGCGTCAAGATCAGTAAAGAAAGAGAAATTCTTATTATCAACAATGGGATTATTAAAATAGACTCCATACGAAAGCTTAAGAGTTGGGTTACTTATAAGAACATCCCCTTGAGGAGAAGGGGGTATACGGCCAGAAGTAGAATACTTTTGTGCTTCGACAACTTTTAAGGCGATATCATTTGATAAATTTTTTATATCAACTCTGTCTTGAAATTCAGCATAGTTGAAAATAACTACTGTCGATAAAGATGAAAAAATAGATAAAATAACAATCAGTTCAACATAAGTCATCCCCCTGTTTTTCTTGATATTCTTCATATTATTTAATATATTCATCTTAATATTTATATTGGAAAAAGATGCAGTTCAAAAATAAAAGCCAAATAGGCGCCGAGCACTAGAAACGGAGCAAACGGAATTTCACTTTTCATGCTGTAGTGTGATTTACAAAATAGAAGCACAACGCCTACTAATGCCCCCGACCAAAAAGCGACTACTACGCCAGACATTGCCTGAGTAAGGCCCAGGAGCCACCCGAGTCCAAGAGCAAGCTTGGCATCCCCAAAACCCATCCAAGTACCCCTTGATACAAGCCAAAGCGCGGCAAACGGTAAAGCTACCATTATTCCAGACAAAAAGTCTAAAGCTCTCGGCATGTGTAGGAAAAATTCTGAGTCTTTAAACAAAAAAAGTCCGGCAAAAGATACGAGTCCAAAAATGAAAGACAATTGATCCGGAATTATTTTGTGACGAAGATCGTATGTCGCGATCACTATGAGTAAGGCGAAAGCTATCGCATAATAGAAAAAAGTAATTGCGAATATGGAAAAATTTGTATAAAGAATATCTTGAAATTTCCAAAAAAGTGTAGCAAATAGAATTCCGGTTGATAATTCAACCAATGGATATTGGATAGATATTTGTGTTTTGCAAGACCGACACCTACCTAGAAGTGCAAGAAAACTAAATACTGGTATGAGCTCAAAGAACTTGAGCTTACTTCTGCAAGACATACAGGCGCTGCGTCCACCGAGAGTTTTAGCAGTTTGATATCTATAGATCACTACATTTAAAAAACTTCCGATAATCAAACCAAAGCCTGAGAATATTATAATAAATGCGATGTTCATAAAGTATAATTACTTACAAACAAGACGTTCCACTACCAATTGAAGTAGATTCTTGTTTGGATTTTCCAGTACTATCTACACACCACATCTGCCCTGCTGTCTTGAGTGGAACTTCGGCAGCCCATGCATTTGCAGTTGAATTACATGTGGCAACTGATGTTGATGCCCCTGGAACATTGTTTATTCCATAACTAGACAGACCAGTATTTTTAGCAGCAGTTAAAATATGCAGACCTATGCCGTTAGCACTCCCGACAACACCGTTTGTACAAACATTTGTATAACTATTTAAAACAGCGGTATTCGTATTATAAAAAATCTCTGCTTGCCCGACGGCATTACGGAGGTTGGATTTTACTCCGGCATCAGCACCTTTTGCGCGAGCGTTACTCAAACTCGCCAACACAACAGAAGCCAAGATACCTATAAGAGCCACTACAACTAAAAGTTCAAGCAATGTGAACCCCCCTTTTTTTCTATTGAGAATATTCATAATTAATAAGTTAAAAATTTAATAAAAAAAACAATTATACTTAAATTATAACATACATAAAGACAAACAAAAAACACCCAGTAGGGTGTTTTTTGTTTTAGTTAAAATAACTAAAGATATTAAGGGCAAGCAGTAGCACCTCCAGCTAGATAAGCAGCAGTGAGTTGTTTAGAAGCACCTGCACTATCTACGCACCAAGAATTTGCTGTAGCACTCTTAAGAGCTGAAGAGACAGCCCAAGCACTATTGTCTGCAAGAACGTGACAAACTACAGTGGTAGCTGTACCAGCTGTTCCTAAAACATTTACCACAGTACCGCCCAAAGCAGTAGCAGTAGCAGAAGTTTGACTGGCAACTACAACATTAGTACAGAGACCAGAGTAACTGTTTGGAGTATTATTATCGTAGATAATCTCAGCTTGACCACGGATGTTAGCCAAGTTTGCCTTGATAGCAGCATCAGAACCCTTTGAACGAGCACTATTCAAACTTGCTAGAACCACAGAAGCCAAGATACCGATGATAGCAACGACCACCAAAAGTTCAATTAACGTAAAACCTTTCCTTAAATTCATTTTCATAATTTAATAAATTACTAATAATATTGATAATTCGACTTATTTATAATGCTTGTTGATTATTATATCATATTTAAACTAGTGACAACAAAGTTATCCACAGCAAAGATTACCTAAAGGATATTTCCAGCGAGGTTATAAATCGGCACCAAAATAGAGACCAGTAGTACACCTACGCCCAATCCCAAAACCACGATCATCACCGGCTCGATAAGACCGACCAGAGTATCCACCGCATCATCCACTTCACGTTTGTAAAAACTCGTCAAAGTTCCCAAGATAGTTCCCAGGGAACCCGTCTCTTCACCTACCCTGATCATCTGTATCATTATCGAAGGTATTTCTTTATTATGTTTTTGGAAGGTCGTCGAGAGAGATTGACCAGATTTTACACCATCAGCCACTTCTTTCAAGATATCTCTGTAAACATAACTCCCCACAACATCTCCCGTTATATCTATAGCGCGAACTATTTGAATACCAGAAGTGAGCATTGTGTTCAGATTGTCTGAAATTCGAGAAAGGTAGAGCTGTTTATACAGATTTCCTACATATGGTATAGAAAGTCTTGTTGTGTCAAGGTATATCTTGCCTTGTTCAGTGACGGATACTCGCCAAAACCAGATACCGAGGAGCACTAAAAAAATCAAACCGAAGAAACCGTAGTTCACAAAGAGATCTGAGATAGCTATAATCAACTTTGTATAAATTGGCACTTCTTGACCTGAATCTAAAATAATTTGAGAAAGTTTTGGTATCACCACGACGAACATCAGACACATCACCACCACAAAAGTGAAAATAACAAATACCGGATAAATAAGCGCATTTCGAGTTTTACTTGTGAGCGCATACTGACGATCAAGATATGAAGCCAAACCTAAAAATATTTGGTTGAGTTTTCCCGTCTCCTCCCCCACTTTTACCATGTTTAAATAAAAATTTGAAAATACATCAGGATGCCGAACTAGTGCACCAGATATCGAGCTTCCGGCTTTTAAGTCATCGCAAACTTGACCAAGCTTTAGAGACAAAAATCTATTTTCTGTATTGTCTGCCAAAAGTGTAAAAGCTTTCAAAGCAGAGACCTGAGCTCCGAACAATGTCGCCACTTGGCGAGAAAGAATAACAATCTCTTTTGTAGAGACTTTGTTCATAAAGGAGAGCTGCCATATAGTTTTCTTCTCACCTTCTTCGTGAATAGAAATAACCACAAACCCTCTGCGTTGGAGTCCGCTTATGGCAATGTCCTTGGTTGGTGCATCTATCTCACCATCCTTATTTACACCTTCTCCGTCTACTGCTTTATATTTAAATAACATAAATATTTTTTAGTGAAAGTCATATCATCCGCTCAAGACCTTTTGGATTAAGAGAATATTGATAAGCGCTCTCGATTGAAATTTCTCCAGCACGCACCAGCTCCATCAGAGAATGGTTTAAGTCGACCATTCCGGATTCTGATCCTGTTTCTATGACGACATCTATCTCATGTGTACGTTTTTCTCGAATCAAGTTTGCTACTGCATTGTTATTTAAAAGAAGCTCATAGGCTGGAATAAGCCCACCAGCAATACGAGGCACCAATCTTTGGGAAAAGATACCAAGCAAGCTCGAAGCAAGCTGAGCACGAATCTGATCTTGTTGGTCCCCTGGGAAAGAATCGATGATTCTGTCGATAGTCTGCGAAGCATTGTTTGTATGAAGAGTAGAAAAAACAAGGTGTCCTGTCTCAGCGGCTGTCACGGCGATAGCTATGGTCTCAAGATTACGCATCTCTCCGATCATGAGCACATTTATGTCTTCACGAAATACAGATTTGAGCGCTATATGAAAATCTTTTGTATCGATACCGACTTCACGCTGATTGATAATCGATTTGTTGGGTATATAGACATGCTCGATCGGATCTTCGATAGTCATGATACTGCGAGTTTGTTCGTTGTTTATCAGATTAATCATCGAAGAAAGAGTCGTCGACTTACCTTGCCCCACAGGACCCACCACCAAAAAGAAACCCTGCTTTTTGCGTGACAACTCAGAGAGAAATGGAGGCAATCGCAATTCCGAAAGAGTTTTGACTTTTTGCACAAGACGGAGAGAAATATTGATAAATCCTTTTTGAAAAAAAGCATTGCCCCGCAAGCGAGACTCCCCACGAAAATCATAAGAGAAATCTGCTTCTTTGTCCTCCATAAACTTTTCAACTTTAGCTTTTTCCAAAAACTCGCCCAAAATACCTTTCATGTCCTCCTGAGTAAGGATTGGATTTTTAGCCAAAAAAATTAGCTCGCCTTCGACACGAATAGCTGGTACACGTCCGGCACCCAAATGTAAATCCGATCCGCTTTCGTGGATAGTAGTTAAGATTAATTCTTCAAGCTTGTTCTTGTAGTCCATTATAATTAATTATTGTTTTTTAATCATTTGAGTCGATAAAATATCTTGAACTTGAGTGATGACTTCCATCGGAGTAGAGCTAGCTTTTACTATGTACCCTGCTACCCCAAGCAAATTACCTCGATCAATATCGGCTTGCTGATTTTTATTAGACAAAACTAACTTTATCGAGTTAACTGCTAGTTTATCTTGATTTATTTTTTCTAACATTTCAAAACCATCCATTTCTGGCATCATTATATCAGACAAAATAACCTCGGGATCAAGACCTTCCTTGAGTTTCTCTATGGCTTGCACTCCGTTTGAGGCTGTATACACTGCAAAATTATTTTGGCTGAACTTGAGCGCATACATATCAAGCAGAAAATTATCATCGTCCACAATCAAAATCTTTCTTTTTACTCCATCCATATATATATTAATTATACTACTAAGTTAACCTCGACGCGAATATTATTAATACTTTTACTCATTATCGTTGTTAAAATTATAAATCTCCCTATAAGGAATAATTCCCTGCATAGCCTTTAAAATAGCATCTTCTCGCATAGAAAGCATCCCTTTACTTCTCGCTGTTTTATAAATCTCTGAATTAGTTGGATTTTTCAAAATCGTACCGATCATTTCTTTGTCGATTTTAAACATTTCAAATATAGCTATACGCCCCTTAACACCTGAAGGACATTCGGGTGACGCAACAGCATCATATACCTCATTTTTTAAATCTATTTCTTTTCTAAAATCGTCTGGAAGATCTTTAAATTGTTGTTCAATCTGAATTTTCAGGCTCTCGTCGATAGGTATAAGTTTTCTGGATGTAGGATAAATCAAACGTGACAAACGCTGAGCGATAGAGAGTATGAGTGTCGGCGCTATAAGATATGGATCTACTCCCATATCTATCAGACGCGGAATGGCCCCCACGGCATTGTTGGTGTGTAGGGTCGATATCACCAGGTGCCCCGTGAGCGCGGCTTGAATAGCCAGCTGTGCAGTTTCCTTGTCGCGGATTTCTCCGATCATTATTATGTCAGGGTCCTGCCTTAGAATTGAACGGAGTCCAGAAGCAAAGGTATAGCCTATCTCGGGCACGACTTGAGATTGGTTTACATTCGGCATATGATATTCCACAGGATCTTCGAGTGATACAATGTTATTTTTTTCCTTATCGAGTTCATTCATCATCGAGTACAGAGTGGTAGATTTTCCAGAACCAGTCGGGCCCGTAATTAAAATTATCCCGTACGGCCTCGTCAGAGCATAGTGAATAAGATCCAAGTTGGTTTTAGATAGACCTAGATCATTCAGAGATTTCACTCCCTTGTCCGAGTCCAATATACGCAAAACCACCTTTTCGCCGTAGTAAGCAGGCATGGTGGAAACACGAAAATCAATCTTGCGTCCATTGATACTGGCACCAAAAGATCCGTCTTGTGGTTTCCTTTTTTCATCTAGTCGCAATTTGGCTAGTATTTTAATACGAGCCACCACTCCGCTGTAAATATTTGGTGGTAAAATAATACTAGTATATAGTGCTCCATCGACACGGTAACGAACTTTTACTTTTTCCTCTTCGTGTTCGATGTGTATATCAGAACAATTCCCTTCGACGGCATTGCGCAATATCACTGCGACTATCTTGATAACCGGCGCATCTTCGACAAACTTAGCACCATCTTCTGGTTTTATATTTTTTATTTCTCTATCTAAATTTTCAGCATTAAAAGTTTTTACATCATTGTCGGTAGTCTCTCCGAGTTGACCTAGTGCCTCCCCAATCTGATTACCAATACCTTTATAGGATTCCAAGATACTTCCGTATACATTTTTAGTTATAAGAAAAATTTTAAAAGGTATGCCTATTTTGGCTGATATAAATTGAAGAGCGTCCATAGCCTGCGTATTGCTAGGATCGACAACTCCGATCAAAAGCACGCCATCTTTGAGCTCAAGTGGTACAAAGCGATAATGCGTGGCCGAATCTTCTGAAATATATTTAAGAACATCAAAAGACATATCCTGTGGATTTATGCGCTTGATGGGAATACTTAAATATTCTCCTTTGGCTTCGAGGATTTTATCTTCGGAAACACCAGATTCGATCAGAGCGTCGTCAATGTCGCCTTCGTGTTTATCTCGAGCACGAATTTTAATTTCGCCTATCTGGCTTTCCTCTATTAACCCTTTTTTGCTTAATTCTTCTAAAAAACTCATATGAAATTGTATTACTGCACTTTTATACCCGCACCTGCGCCTGGGTTTACTGGAATAGGTGGGGCTAGAGGATTTGACGGTGTCACTTGTGCACTGGGTGGTGTCACCGTGCTCGGCACTGTTGCAGGATTGTCAGACCCAAACTGAGCAAAAGGATTTGGCCTGCCTCCATTTGTCTCGGAGATCAGTATGATACTAGAATCATTTAGGCTTTGGAATGTCTCGTCAGAAAAAATACTAATACTATCGTCCAATTTTATATTTTTAATGTTTAACAATAAGGAAAGGAGATTCTGAGCGATAGCATTTTGTTCCGGACTAGAAGCAGCTGTTTGAGTAGTAGCGCTTTGAGTAGATTGAGAGGAAGAAACTGAATTTGTTTTTTCATCCGGCTTCTTTTTTATAAAGAATACATAAACAGAGGTAAATACCACTGCGAGTCCCACGAATATAATTATGTTTTTAAAAGACATTTTAATTTTTTAACCAATAAGTTTTAATGTTAAATGTATATTTGTAAACATCAGACAAAGAAGAACCACTAGCATTTACCGGAGTGGAAGAAAACTGAATGGACGATATATCTACAATACGCAAATTACTTTCCAAATCTCTCAAGAAATTCAAGAAATTATTGTAACTCCCTGTGACAGAAAAGCCCAAGTCCCATGATCCATAACTTTTGTTTGCAGTTTTACCTTTACCATTTACTGTATTGGTAATAGGTCCATTCGAACCTCCCCCGTCTTCTTTTTCTTTTGGCACTACACTGTATTGTACATCCTTCAAGGCCATACCGTAAGGAGCTGCAAGGGTCTCATCAAGCTCTAAAATCAGACGGATATTGTCCACATTGTCTGGAAGAAATTTTCGTATGCGCTCCAAATTTTCTACAGGAATTTTACTATATGTAGAGGTCAAATTATCTCGCTCATTTTCTAAGGCTTTAGAATTTGCAAAGGCCACATCGTATGTATCCTGCTCTAATCTCAACTCCTGTATATTTTTATAAATATCATCAGTAAAAAAGGAAAATATTGTGATACTGAGTCCGATGAATATAAGTGGTGTAAGGTATCTAAACATATATAATAATTAATTACTTGCTTCTCTCGTTAAAACTGTTTGCTTGTAATTGACAAAATTCGGATCGACCGAAAAGTTTAAATCGAAAACCACATTGCCTTTATCATCGAGTTGTAAATTGGAAAAAACTGGATCTCTGATATTTTTATTCTGAGCAAACAGGTCTGCTTGCAAGGCAACTGAGCGGTATCCTATAGCTACTCCAGTGAGCTTTACCGAAACTTCACCTTTGATATCAACAGGTACGGTGTAATTAAAAGAAGTAAAACGAACTGTCTTTAGTGTGACTTCTGCCAGTGCTTCAAAAATCGGAGTAACTGCAACGTGTTTCGACAGAATTTCACTCGAAGCGACCAATCGATTATTCAATGTCTGAAGTTCGGCTATCTTTGAAAGTTCAGACGGATTCTGTGCTAAGTTTAATTCATTTTCCATTTTAGAAATATTTTTTGACAATACTCCTTTGTAAAAATACAAAAATCCTGTTCCAGCAGCAATAGCAAAAAAAGCAATCATAGTGAGTACTGTAAAAAAACTAACAGACGAAGCCAGTACAGCTCGCTCTTTTACAATCGATCTCTTTGGTATGAATGATGTTTGAAAATTTTGCTCCATCTATATTCTATTATCTCATTTATTGTAATTTTCGCAATGCCAAACCAAGTGCAACTCCGAATTCGGGGCCTACTGCCTCTAAAACTTTACTTAAAAAGGAGGGTGCGCCGACCTTGTTGAACGGATGACCCAAGGACACCTGCACACGAAAGTTGTTTGTAGCTATATCTACCAATCCTTTCAAAAGACAACCACCCCCTGAAAATATAACCTTGCTGATGATACGATTGTGCTTATTCTCATAATCAAGCAATACACTATTTGCTTCGTGAAAAATATCATTGATGTGAACTTCTACAATATCACTTACCGTTTTGTCGGCTGGATTACCTAGAAGGCCAAATTCTTTTTTGATTTTTTCGGCTTCGGAAAATGGAATACTGAGTGATTGAGAAATAGAAGTTGTTATATCTGCTCCTCCACGCTCGATAGAATGAAAACTTTTTAGCATTCCAAACTCAACGATGGAAAGCTTGGTACGTGAAGCTCCAAAGTCCATGAGTAGTACAGGATAAAGCTCGTGCTCAAAATTTGACCTTATAGAAGAAAAAGTTTCAATTTCAAAAAAAGAAGCCTCGAGCTTACTCTCGGAGATAATAGATCGGTACTTAGCAGCCGCTTCGTTTTGAGTAGCTACGACTAGAACGTTGGTTTTTTCACTGTGAGGAACTGGTACACTAGTACCATCTTCTGCTTCCTGATTTGTATTTCTTTCTTCAAAAGACAATTCTTTCTTTGGAAAAATAAAGTAATCCAGTGAAACTTCAGTAATTGGTAGAGGAATATATTTGCGAGCCTCAGTCGGAATAATGTCAGCTATTTCCGACTCTTTGATTTGCGGTGGAAGCTCAATGGTAAAAATCAAACTTAACTGAACTGGAATAGCAAAAGCGGGTTTCGAAGAAGAAACTCCTGATTGTTTTAGGACTTCCTTTAAAGCTTCAGCAGTCTTTTCCACTGAAAGATTTGTGACCTGCCCAGCCTCGAGATCGGCATATGGGCCAAGAGCGATTGCCCCGTAAGTCTCCAGTATCACTCGCCCGCCCTTTTTTCTAATTTCCACTACTTTGATCGCTGAAGAACCGATATCGACGCCGAGAGCGCTACTATCGTCACCACCTGCACTCGCAAGCTTTGAAAAAATATCCTTTAAAAAATTAGTCATACAATTTCCATCGTACTTTATGGTAAAATACCTTCAAGAAACTTAAATAATTATAACATATATGGGCTTCTTAAACACTATATTAGATACAATATTTCCCTCGTATTGCATCGTATGCGGTAAAAGTGGTGAAAATTTATGCATAGAATGCATATCCTCATTCCCACCCGCTGAACGCGAAAGTGCCAAGTGGATATTCCCCTTGTTTGACTACCGTCATCCACCAATCAAGAAAGCTATCTGGCTCTTGAAATACAAAGGTAAAAAATCTTTAGCCAAAGTTTTTGCAGAAGTCTTGCATGGAAGTATCTTGGAAGAAATAGCCGATCTAAAAATAATGGAAAATTTTAACGAGGCGATTTTGATCCCTATTCCGATCGAAAAAAGCAGGCGAAGAGAGCGAGGCTTCAATCAAGCCGAACTTATTTGTGAAAATTTAACAAAATTAGACAAAAATACAAATTTTAAAATTCGGAAAGATATCCTATCGAAAATAAAGGAAACCAAACATCAGGCGAGAATCGAGAACCGCAGTGAACGCCTGAAAAACGTCATAGGCGCGTTTGAACTTACAAAGAAAACAATTGAGAGCGGTGAAATAAACAATAGAAACATAATTCTCATAGACGATGTGACAACCACAGGCGCGACTTTAGCTGAAGCTAGAAAAATTTTAAAACAGGCTGGAGCAAGAAAAGTAATCGCCTTCACCATAGCGCATTAGCTCCACATATCCCAGATCGCCCCGGCAATGTTTTTTGGTTTTCCTTCTAGCGCGTAATAATGCAAATCTATAAATGGTAGTGTGTTGCACTCGATGATCCCCCACCGCTGTGTATTTGCATCTTTGGTCGGATCCGGCACGATACAATCAAAACCAATCACTGGTAAATCCACAACGGCGGCCGCTTCATTTAATATGGATAGGAAACTCGGATGCAGCTCATCAAGCATCTCGCGGGTAGTACCACCAAAAAGTCTACCGGTACGATAAGTAAGCGACAAGCGAACTCCTTGTGGTAAAACATCATTCATATTGAAGCCTAGTCGTGCGACATAATCTTTCATTTCTTGATTGACTTGTACCTTTTCCACTCTTTCATGCCTGTGTTCATCTTTATCTCCTATAAGTTGCTCGATTGATTTTATTCCATCCCCCACTACAAACGGCGAAACACCTCTATAAAACCCCATCAGTTTTCCATCGACATATGTTGCTCGACATACGTCCCCATCCAGATGCTCTTCCACTGCTACAAAAGCAGATATTTGTTTTACCACATCCACCCCATGTCTAAATTGCTCTAGAGTGTGAATATTTGTCACTGTGTGTCGCCCCCTGGAACCCACTCTCGGTTTGACGATGATCGGTTTTTCAAATTTAGAAAATATTTCAGAAATATCTCCCGGATAAAATATTGAAAAAGAAAAAAACTTTGGCACTGGGATATTATTTTTGGAAAGTTCTTGCTTCAGTAAAAATTTATCATCCCAATTGTTTTTTATAATCAAACGCTGCGGTGGTATAGGCAAACTATCAAAATACACCAGCTTGCCGTGCGTGCGAGTACGATACAGGTCTAGAGGAGAACCGAACATTATAACCTGACGCATATCTATTCCTCTCCGCCTGGCTTCCTCCCAGACTACTCTAGAGCGGAAAGTTTTAGCCAGATTTATATCATCCGAAAGTTTTGAAATATGTAAAAAACGTGAGAGCTCAAAAAAAGCCAAAAAAAGCCAATCAACAAAATTGCGGACGAAAAGCGGTGCATTCTTTGTAGTCTTGATGACATGAGTATCAAAAAATACTGAAGGCAGGCTCGCAAAAAAATACAGAGCATGGTTTACATAAGAATCTCCGCAATAAATACATTTACTTCCCTTACGATGTGGTTCGTGTGTTGTCATATAAGTATTATAAACTAAAAAGACAGCTATCCTAAAAATTTCAGGATAAACTGTCTCTTTTAAAACTTCGCAAACATTTAGTGTCCTCCTAGCATATGATTAAACTTTTGAAAGTTTATAATAAACGACCTACTCCTAAATTATAGCACAGAACGACCAAATAGAGTCAAGCTCGCATTCTAGCTCATTAAAACATCAACATACACTAGCATGATATGCTGTAAAAATGCTACGCGCGTCATCGTTTACCTTTGGTACATACAAAGTCGATACCACTCGTTCAATTATTACTTTTACCTACCGCGTGGAATTTAAATACGGGATAGTAAAGACTTTTACTGACCAACTCATATTTCCTGACATAGCACCCAAGTTATGGGAGAATGTACCAAAGGCAGTATTAGAACCAACACTCCAGGCACTTCTACTTATGATCGGCATCAATTACTGGTGTGTCTTTCATACAAACAATATTCGCATCGAAGGATTTATGCTCACATGTGAGCAGGCTCGCTTCTGGGATTCGTTATATTTGAATGGGCTCGGAGAATTTTTCTACGATATGCAGATCGATTTTCACAATCTCATCGCATTTCCCTATGACGCATCCCTCACTACTCCTACACCCGCACGATTCAAACGCCCACCGCGAGCGCTTCTTTTAAACGGCGCAGGTAAAGATTCCATTCTCTCAGCCGAGATGTTAAAAGCTTCAGGTACGCCATTCGACTTTTTTGCTTTTGCCCCAACACCCGCACATAAACGCATTGCTGGTCTGGTCGGTGCAAAAACCATCAGAGTCACGCGTCGTCGTGATCCGTGGCTCGAAGTGACCATGTCGTGGTTTGGAGTGTCGAACGCTTACCCTTCGGTCTCCACTTTCACATTCATCGCCACACTGCTTGCAGAAGTTCTCGGCTACAACTCAATCATCTTCTCAAATGAACGCAGTGCTGATTTTGGCAATCTCATCTACCTTGGCTTGCCAGTGAATCATCAATGGTGCAAATCATCCGAGGCAGAAAAACTGACTAGCGATTACATACAGCAATTTATAACACCTGACATTTCGACAGGTTCACCCTTGCGGAAATACAGCGAACTCGAGATAGTGCGACGTTTCGTGAAATATCCTCAATACCTACACTACGTAACGAGCTGCAATAACTATTTTTGGCTACCACGTCCGATACAACTCTTGTCACGTACGGGTTACTGGTGCAAACGATGCGCTAAATGTGTATTCCTTTTTGCATGCTTCTCTGCATATCTCCCAAAAAAAGAAGTAATCGGTATCTTCGGCGAAAATCTATATACTAAGAAGCGCCTATTGCCTCTTTTCAAGCGCATCCTCGGCATCGAAGGATTCAAACCACTTGATTGTGTCGGCGAGCCCGAAGAGATGATTCTCGCCATGCATTATGCGGCGCGTCGCCAGGAATATGTAGGTGAGCTAGCGATGCAGCTTTTTGAAGAACATTTCCCGTCAAGCTATGGTTTTAATGATCTCGCGCAAAAAGTCTTCACCGATGAGTAGGAGGATGTTGTAACTAGTAAGGACAGATTAAATTTTCCCCTAAGCCAAGTTTAGGGGAATTTTAATCCAGAGTCTTTGTGAAGTGGTCTATTTCCTTAAAAGAAGAAAGGGTAATTACTTTGTGTGTATGTGGTGCTATAAGCATACTTGGTGTACGTTTTCCTTTTCTATACCCTAGGCCATATTTCTTGTACAAAACATGTCTCATGAGTTTTATCAATCCAAGGATCGTTTCGTTATCTCTGTGAAAATATCTCCTTACCATGATTATCCATTGGCCCAAAATTGTTTTATGCTTCAGGTGAATAATCAAATCTGCAGAATCAAGACCAGCCTCAAGTAGATATTCAGTCGTGCCTTCGACAATCCATTTCTCATCTAGATAAATTTTTGAAATTTGTTCAATACTTTCTGGTCGATCTCGTAGTACAGAAAACTTCTCTATGTAATAGAAATCGTCCGTTGAATAATTTCGTATTCCTAGTTTTTTAGAAAGCTTTGAAGCAAGTGTGGACTTGCCTCGACCCGCATCTCCGGTAATAATTATTCTGTTTAAAGGTTTTTTTATCATTTTGGGTTAATTAACTCCATTTTTATGTGCGGTATGTTCTGTACAAAATTCGAACTTTTTTTGAAATGAATCCAGAATAGCAAGGACGGTCCTTGCTAACTATAGGGGAAAATTTAATTCTTCACCAGATCAAATGATGTGGTTTTATGAGGAGGTTGCTAAGATAATAAGTGAAAAAATAGGCGATAATGATATTGCTCGAGATTTGAATTTTGAGGTTAAAAAACTGAAACAATTACTATAGTTTTTAATAACTTAATTTGAATCGTAAATAGGTCTTTAATAATCAAATTTTACGCTTCATCATGCCTTTCAAATTCTTGCTTGTATTTGGCAAACTCCTCCAATGATTTGATTTCTGGGTGTTTTAAATAATATTCAACCTCATACTCTTCTATAATTTTAGAATCAATCAGCGGTTGGCTATCATATCCGGTTGTATTGTAAAACATTCCAAATACTGATATATCAAACGATTCTTTATCTTTAGTGTTCTGTTTAACCAGAGCAATTTTTTCTCTTTGATCTTGCCAATATTTATCATCTTCTTGAAACGCTTCTTTCAAGAATGACTGACCGTCTTGAGCTTTATTTATATTGTATGAAATTTTTTCTGTCATATTAACATTGAATTTAAAATTACTAATAATTAAGATTTTGCATGTAAGTCAAGAGCTTCTTTAAATGTCTTTCCTTTATATCTATCAAGAGATTCTTGCACTTTGGGACGATGTTTTTCTGGGGTCTTTTTAAGTATATCTTGTATATATGTTTCGTCAATAAGCGTTCCTGCCATTTTATTAATTTCTGTTTCTGTATCTTTATTTAATGTTTTTTTCAACAACTCTTTTCTCCCCTCAACTATTTCAAACTTTCCATTAACTTTTCGGGCTGTTTCAACCGAATTGCCGTTCTCGTCCATAGCATATAATACATAGTCCGTTACTTGCGGATCTTTATTGACTGTTCTCAATAATTCTGTTCTATTTTTTCTAATCCCTTCAAAACCTTCGGCTACTTGTAGAAAAGCCACCAATGGACTATCGCCGCCAGCTTCTCTTCCAAGAACACGGATAAGGGAAGTTTCTAAAGGTACATCAATATCGCATATCTCAACTTCCACACCGGTTTGATGAGCTATCTTTAAAAGTTCTTTTATATTTTTATCTTTATCCATGCGCTTATCAATAACCAGCGCCTGTGGAGGTATATTTTCAACAATTTCTTTCTGTATTAATTTTCCAAGCATAGAGCTTTCTTCGTGCGTTTGCGAATGATTGCTTGTTTCCACACCTTCAACTTTATCTAAATTAATTAATTCAACTTTATATGTATCGGGATTGACAGCACCAGTCGCTTCCTTGTTTTCATCAAGAATATCTGAAAATTTTTCATTGCCCGCAATTGCTGTTGTTTTACCAGAAGCCGTATTTCCGCGCAATGTTGTGATCTTTGACTGTTTAGGCGGCATCCCGTGTCGTGTTGACAAAGCCTCTGCCTCTTTTAATTTTTTATCAATTATTTCTCGATGAAAAACTACCCTTTCAGGAAGCCAATTATCAGGATTGGCCATGAATGAGTCAAGATCATTACCCCTTGGAATATCAGTGGCATAAATGTATGCCTCATGGGTTGCAATATCTCCACCGCTTCTTTTAAGAATCTCCTGTCTTAATTCATAACTTTTTCCTCGGAGTGTTTCATCCTTTGCTTTTATTGCACCGAGTACATCTTTTGCATTTTCTTTGGTCACTAACATCTCTTGCAGATTGCCCGATTCATCAACCATTACAATTTTTTCTCCACTAGACCTCATTAGTTTAAATTCCTGACTTTTTAATGACCCTGGATTATTTTTGTTAAATTCTGCAATAAAAAGCACAGCTTCTTCGTCTGACAACTTCGAAAGATGCTCAGTTGTATTGCGAATCGATTCTTGCATAAGTTCTGCAGTGGCTTCGGGGTCAGCTTCTTGCGTTGTGATGTTTCCAATACCCAACTTTGCCTCATCCGCGAGCTGACTAGCTTCGGCTTGGATTTCATTCAGTTGCACATCGAGACCCTGCTCTTGTCTAACAGCTCCCATTGTCTCGGGTGACACATTCATACTTTTCGCCGAGGATTCTATTCTCTGCTCTGCCACTGGCAATATTTCCGACGTCTGTTGTTCAATTTGCGTTTTGGCGGCAGTCGCATATTGCTCGAGTTCTTCATTGCTAATCTCCACTTCAATTTCAACCTCCGGAGATTGTGGCACAATCTCTTTTTCTGCTTTCTCTATTTCTGTGGGAGGTGGTAAAAAATTTTCTTGGGATTTCATAATTGTTTAAGTGATTGTCTTATTTCATCAAGCTTTTTTTCTTTTAATGCTTCGAGAAAACTAGATATGATAGCATCTCTCTTCTTCTTTGATATGGAAATTTTCGTCATGTATTTGACTAGTATATCCTCAATTTCTTTTTTCTTCTGTGCATTTTTATTGATCATAGTTATGAAAATTATTTAAATAATTCCGCCACCGGCACGCCAAGGGCTTTAGCTATTTTCTCCAGCGTATCAACAGTAGGATTAGGGTTTTCGTCCGTTTCTATTTTAACAACAGTATTCAAGGCAATATCAGCGTCTTTGGATAGCCGATCTTGGGAAATGCCTTTTTTCTGTCTTAATTTGCGGATGTTTTCGCTAACTGTGTTTGCCATAATTTTTTGACTTTGATAAACTACTATAATACACTACTTATGATATACTTATCTCAACTAGTGTAATTCAATGATAACAAAAATTATGAAAATAATCAATTCCAATAAACTTCCATCCACCCCAATTCTCTCAAAACAAAAAGAGGAGCAAATGGAAAATTCCTCCCCAAACCCCTCCTTTTCCATTTACGATATCCGAATTCAAAAACAAATCAGTCGAAGTTTTGGCAAATCCTTTCCCCAAAAAATTGCTTTGCCAAAACTTCGCCCGCATCCACTCTACGCTCGCCTCGCTCTATCTTAGAAATATACGCCTGTGGCTTCTTAGAATAGCAAGGACGGTCCTTGCTAACTACAAAAATGGTGCGATACCAACACCGCCAGCTATGCAAACAATAGTTGCAGGTGTTTCGGGGAACGTAAATATTCCCTTGGGTCTTGTAATCGTGGCGCACGTACCAAGGGGTACCGCAAGGAGTGTTTGTTTAAAACGACTTGGAGAAAGTCGAAATACGAAACCAAGTTTATGGGGTGCTTCAGAAGATGAAGCAATAGAAAGATCACGGTATCGTTCGCGTGGGCTTAGCTCACCAAAACCATAAAGTGAAATCGTCACGTACTGACCTGCGATAAAATTAAAAGGATATGCAGAAGTATCAAAAAATACCTCGAGAGTGTTTTTGGCAACCATTGTTCGAGAAAGTAGCGGTGCATCAAAAGTAATTACCATACGTCGATTGTATCACAAAAATCTTTTTTTTTGTGAGGGTTTGTGGTATAGTATGAAGTATATGAATAATTCACAAAAAAGGTTTATTGTTCCACTGTTGTTGATTGCTGTCGTCACATTCATTATTGTAGGCGGAGTATATCTGAATACACGGAAACAAGAACCTCAAAAAATAACTGACCCTGTTAATTCTATTCAAAAAAATGATAAAGTTGCGCCCAGCATAAATACTGTTTCTGTTACCAGCGAAATCGTGGACAGGAAAACATATACAAATCGTGGATACGGCTTTTCATTTTCCTACCCAGCTGATTTTAAACTTAGCACTGAGCTCACTCCATCTGAACAGACAAAAACTGTCAGCTATATTCCTATTTGTCATGAAAAAACAGCAGCAGTTTGCTTGCGCTATCTTGGAGATGATTATAAAAATACCAATTTTAGTGGGGCGGGAATAAGTATTACAACAACATCAGTTGCATCTGAAAATAAATGTGCAGTATTAGCAGTCCAAGGGGATACCGTAACCGACAAGGTATCAATCGGTGGTATTATTTTTTATCATAACACGAGCGGGGAAGTTGCTCTCGGGCATTATGCAAGTGATGAAATATACAGGTTTTTCTACAACGGTAACTGTTTCAAAATGGTGGCCCGTGTCACCTCAACAAACTATGATCTCACCAAAGATTCAAACCCTGAAAGCAAGAAGTTTGACGAAGCCTCACTTCTCGCAAAATTAAAGTCAATTGTTTCAAGCTTTACATTTAGTGAGCCAATCCCACCTACTTTTAGATAAACAAGCAAGTTGAGTTTAGTAAAAAAAGAGGCCAACAAAAATGCTACTCATTTTTGTTGGCTGATTGCGGTGTTTGCTGGACAAAGTTCGAATGTATTTCGAGCAAAATCCAAATGATTAAAACTACTAATGCGGACTCGGCAGGGCGAAACAATTTGTCTGGGGGAAAGGATTCGCCCTGCCTCGACTGTTTTCCCGCCCGCAGGAGGGG
>Ga0163151_10003402_pt1 | contig 22964 bp, 38 predicted proteins | sample OliLakLV19MP5IB2_FD_145596 | JGI IMG/M metagenome (GOLD analysis project Ga0163151, IMG submission 145596) | Freshwater microbial mat bacterial communities from Lake Vanda, McMurdo Dry Valleys, Antarctica - Oligotrophic Lake LV.19.MP5.IB-2 | ecosystem: Environmental > Aquatic > Freshwater >... | reverse complement strand
CCTATTGGCGTCCGTCGTACTTGTTTTCAAGTACCGTGTTGTCCGGCGTGAAACGCCGGACACGGTTCGGTCCAACACGAAATTTGGAATGCCAAGCCCCGACCCTTTAGGGTCGTGGGTACTTGACCAGCAAGGAAGACAACGCGAAGTTTCATGGCTCAAATGTTATCAAAGCGAACCTGGAACTGAACAAGGTTGTTCCTCTCAAGGGAAAGCCCAAGGCGAAGGAAATTCGCTGGTTGATGCAGCAAGCGCCTGATCTGGCTGACACCCTCACCAACTGGGCAGAAGACCCCAAAGAAGCCTTCCAGAACGCATTTCAGGCAATGATGCAGCAAGATAACCCACATCAAGCATTTATGTCTGTTTGGTATGATTTCTATCGAGGACACGAAGCAGCGTATTTGACGAATATGACTAAATTGGGGTATGATGGAGTTGTAATACCTCAACATGATGGAGTTGTTCACGTTGTTATGTTCTCGCCAGAAAAGATTCATAAGATATGATTGTTATTTACTGTATGTTAGCCATAGGCGCTCTTGCTTGTGTGGCATTGAATTTGTTGATGATTATTGTAGCACTAAAACACATGAATAAATAATGTTAACAGACTTTGAAATTCTTAGAATGTTTCTTGATACTGCTGGATTTACACCATCTCAAGCTGGTGGAGAATTAGATTATTACGTTGACACTAATGCTATTCTAGATGGATATCATTGTATAACACTATCAATTGGAAGCAAGATAGTATATTACTTTAATTTAGATGAAAAATTTGAGAGTTACAAAGTCAATGGATGAATTATATTTTTGCCTGCATTTGACAGAAAATGAACATGACATTGTTGAACACAATATAAAAGAAGAATCAGAAAAATTAGGTTTGGAATTGAAGTATTATCGACGACTTAAAGATGGTCATGTTCCAATGTATAGAGAAGTGAAGGTTGTTGGTCCAAAACTCTCTATCAATCAATTCAAGGCTTGGATGAAAACTGAATATATTGATCTACAAGTTGAAAGAAATCCGCACTGTGAGTGATTCGATAGAAACCAATGCATGGATTGAGATCGACGGTGTGAAGCATCAACTTCGCAACATGCCGTATCGCAATGACGACGATAATTTGGTATTTGAACTGATTGGTGGTTCCGACATAATCGCTAAAAATTCTTATTTGACTTCACTGCGATTTGGAGAACTGGACTACGATTCAAGTGAGGACTGCCAGATAGAACTTACACAGCGATATCAAACTAATGAGAAAAAATGCTAATAAAAAGAAAATATAGGTATGGGATTGAAGGCAAAAATGAAAATGGAGATGTTGTTTTTCCATTCATGTACGTAAGATTACACGAAAGACCTGCTTTCCCATACATGGCAGTTGCCACTGAAGATGGAGACAAGTTTGTCAAAGTGTCTGGAGAAATAGCAATAGATCAAGACTTTGATAACAAAGAAGAAGCAGAAACATTCATCGCTAAAAGTTCAACTATCAAATCTGTTGAATTGAGATGTTTGGACGGTTGTGGCGATGTTGTAGAGCAATGGAAGTTCGAAAATGCTATCGTCAAAGCATATCAAGCAGATGAAGGCATGGTAGAATGGCATATTGCTTATTCTGAATCAGAATATTACGTGAATCCAATACATAAATGTAATGCAAAATTACCAACAATATCTTGAAAATCAAGAAAAAGACGAAGAACGTAACGGACTTGATCTAGACCATGATAAAGAAAAAGGCGAGCCAAAAGCACATCAACAAGCAGTCAAAAAAGCCAAAGCAGACATGATTGAGTTCTTTGAGACTCGCAAGAAAGGCGCAGCCAAGATCGCTACTGAGGCGAAGGCTAAAGGCGGACCTTCAATGTTGACCGCATGGCATTTTGCAGCAAAACGTCAACCTTACACAGAAGTTATTGCGGCAATCAAATCAGACAAGAACGAAGCGTTTTATCTTGCCAAGTGCAACGAGTTGGTCAGGAAGTTAAAGTTTAAAAATCTCAAGCAAGAATCATTTCAAGAAACGATAGGAAAGTTAGAAGTTTGGGGCGAAGCCATTTCTCAATTGTTCAACTAAATTGATTGAATTCAGTGTCAAAATCTCGGTAGTCAACAGTAATTTCTTCGCCCTTCATAATGTCACGTAGTGCATAGTTCTTGTCGTTTGCGCCTGAGATGTTTGGTGAATCGGAATGATTCATGAATCGTGCGTTGTCACCACAAATAAGATACGATCCTGGCTTGACTACATTTCCGTAATCTTTGATATATTGCTGAATAACGGTAGGAAGATTATCAATTCCAATCTCTTGATCGAAACCTGTAACGTATTCCCAAACAAGTGAACCAATTGGAATGTCCTCTCCGGCGAACACTCCAATCCCATGAATTGGACTTGATTTCACATAATTACTTACAATAAACATTATTCAACTCTTTTGGTAATTAATTTAAGTCATATACATAATAGTATGACAGTATTCATAATTTTCATGTTTGTATTTGCATTCTTGCTTGCTGATTTTCTTTTGTATTATTATCGTGGGAATGAATCTACTGTTAGTAGAACAATTTTAGCAAAAGCTGCATCTTCACCAATTTTAGTTGCAACTACATCTTACTCTCTTGGACTTGTATTAGGTCACTTCTTCCTAATTACAACTGGAGAAGAATTAACTACATCAGTCGCATTGAAACAATTAGGAATTGCACTTATTCCAACTATAGTTGGAATAATTATAATGTTTAAAGTCAAACTTGCCGAAGATTCTGTAATTATAAGCGTGTTCAAAAATCCAATAGTTACAGCAGGAGTTATAACTATCGGAATTATGTTAGGTCTGATGTCTGGACATTATTTGATTCCACAACACTTAGTTCCTTAAGAAATCAACTTGATGCCGCAATCCACTGCATTGATACCTTCACTGGTCCAAGTCGCAGTTGTGTCAGGATCAGTTTCTTGAATCAATTGAACACGTCTGTATGTTATTTGATCGATTGTTTGATCTGTGCTTAGTATTTCAGTAGCACCTGACTTGAGAACTACATCAACTGTATGAGTTGAGGGGCTGGAATTTCTAGCAAAAACATTGACTGCAACAGCAGCAAAACCAGAATTTAGTTTTTGCAAAGGAGAGAAATTGAACGTACCTTTATTTCCGTTGGTTGTAGTGCTGACAAAATTTGTGTCCAAGACCTGAACTGCTTTCCATCGAGGAATATTACCGTTGTTACTGCTCCAAGATGTGTAAGCGCCTTCGCCACTCGTGCGCAACATTTCTACTTTCATGTCTCCAAGAAGGTCATTGTTGACACTGCCTGTCCCGTCTAAAACATAAATATCATCAAGCCAGTATTTAATAAAATAACCATTTGGATGTGGAAAAGTAATAAAATTGGCGTAAGAATTGCTAGAGTTTTTGGTATTCAAACCTGTTACTGAAATATCAGAAATCTCATTGATATTCAAGTCTATGGTGCCTACGGAGCTGTCGATGACAACCTTCATTTCGACATAAAACCAACTATCATTAGGAATTACTGTTGATCCTGTCCCTAAGACGGTGCCATTTCCTCTTGTGATAGAAAACATTTGAGACAATGGATCAAAATTCAAACTGACTTGGGCGGTTATTCCATCAAATATTTGAAGTATATCAAATGCTGAAATTGACGTAAGTACATCATGTTTGAAAGCAAATCCAACTATCCAAGTTCCTTGATTTCCAAGGTCTGGTGTTGAAAAACTAGACTCGGCATAAGCAACTCCGGAATAGAGAAGGCTTTGTCCGTAATCTGATCTGCCTGTGTCAAAACTAGAATTACCAAATTGATCTCCCACGTAAACAAACGGTAATTGGTTTACGTCAGTATAATCTTCAAAACCTTCTATCCATTTTACTGCCATATTAAGTTTTCTTTCCAAGAACTTGAATTGAAATAGTGTTGACAATCCTACTGTCTGGAGTTTTCCCAAGCACCATGACATTCGCTGCATTGGCAATTTCACTAAATTTTTTACCAAGCACTATAACCGATACACTGTTGGCGATACAGACATTACTCATTTTGCCGAGTACACAAATTGATATTTCATTTGTGTAAACCGAATTGCCATTTTTACCAAGGCATTGAATATTTACACAAGCAGCATCCATGTTAATTATGTATAGTAACGACTAAATAGTTTAATGAAAACATTCCGTCAATTCCTTTTTGAAGTCGAAAGTCTCCAAGATAAATTATATCCAACAAAGAAACGACCAGAAAAGACTAGGGCAGATGCCAATCATCAAAAACCTTGCAAGGATAAAAAGTTCCGCAGAAATTGCGATGAAGAACCTCAAACAATCCAAGACAGGCTTAATAGCCTCCGGAAATCCCCTGACTCCCGTGCCTAACAACTGGTTCAATGAAGTTGTGACCGAACCAGAGTAATCCCCATGGCGCAGCAACCACACCCACAGAGCCACTTGCTAACACAATCCCAGACACGCTTGCTGCCAGTAGTAGCATTCCTGCGTAAGTAATTTTTGCCATGAGAGGTGCTTTTGGCATCGTCATTCCCGGCATGAACACCTTGAGAATTGATCTACTGACTGTAGTGAATATGTTTTTAGCAAATCCAATCATGGTATTGAAGGTTGAACCAAGCCAGGATTCTTGTTGTTGATTTTTGGCTTGCTGGTATGCTTGTAAAACTCGACGTACTTTTGTGTCACGCGAAAGAATTCTAATCAAATCATTTAAGTCTCTTGCGCGGTATTTGGCAATTTCTTGATTGATTGCTGCTTCGCTGCTAAACCTTTCTACTTGTACTTTAACCTTGTTAATAACAGTTGTTTGGTCGTTTTCATTTAGCCAGTTACGAAATTCCATAATTTATTTAGCGTATTAGTGTTTATATTCTTTAGTATTCATTATTTGAACTTTGAGAACAAAAGGATGAAGTGACTTTTTGATTTGTTCAATATTCAGTGATGGAAGAAGTCTTTTAATCGCATCAATTCCAGATTTTTGACGAGTAAATCTAGTTCCTTTATCGCCAATACCATATCCATCTTCGGTATTTGGGTCGTGTTTGTATAAATGTTGATCTGGATTACTTAGCAATTTAGCAGTGTATGGGTCTTTTTGACTCAATTCTGATAAACCTATTGCTGTTACTGCATCTCCCACATTTTTCAACCCTCTGACATTCAATCCTATCCGAGACAATGGTTCGTTCCAAATTTCTTGCTCGTGACTACCGTCAATTAATATTGTTTGACCATGAGTGTTTTGAATGGAATTGAAAGCATGTCCGTATTGAAATCCCTTGTCTGCCATAGTATTACCATTCTGTAATTGAGCGCCTGTTGCCTTTGCAATCAATTCACTGATCTGTTTACAGAATTCAGGACCACCAATTTCAGCTGGATCGTGGGTTGTTTTGGCTTTCGCCAAACGACGTATTTGGAAATAAAAATTTGGTTCAGCCAAACGTGCAGCCTTCGTTCCTTGCAATAACGAAAAATCACTTCCACCCGTGTTCGCCATTTCTAAAAATTCACGAAATTTCATAACTCTATTTAGACAAATGATCACACTTTACGCAACAATTCACGGTCACTCCAAACAAGTAGCAGACAGACTCCCCAATCCACACAACGTTAACACAAACCCAAAAGTAGAAGATTTCAATATATTTGTTTGTCCGACTTATGGAGATGAAGAACTTCCTCTAGACATGGAAAACTTCTTGTTCTCAATTACTGAGCGTGATAAACATTATACTGCAATTGAACTTGGCAATTACTACGACAGTAGTGAATTCGGTGTATTGAAGATCATTCGTCATCACTTGTCTTCACTCGGATGGAAAGAAGTCTTTCCATCCTTGTCGTTAGACTCATTGCCACAAGTAGATTGGAATGTATTTGAAAAGTGGAAAATAGAACTAAATATTGCATGGAAAGATTCTGGACTATATTTCAAGAACCATTACAGCAAGCTGCTCTCATAGAAGATGGCAAAATAGTAAAACTTATTCCTAATAGTCCACCTAGAACTCCAGCAAGATTCGTTAGTTGTGTCGGCAGATATAACGATTCACTTGTAATCGGTAGAAAAAATTCTGTAGAACTTTGGGATTGGAAAGGTGAAATTCTAAAATCTAGCATTTATCATCCTTGGATTTATAGATTGCATGACGTAAAACAAATAGGTGATAATTTGTTATTAGGCTGTTGCAGAATAGATGCAATGTTTTCAATAAACCTAGACGCAGAATTACAATGGTCTTGGTTTGCACATGAGTATGATTTATCACCACAATTTACAGCAATCAATGAACCAAACTGGACTATGAGACATATTTGCGGGGAAATTATAGAACATCCAGGTGAATCACATCTCAATTCTGTAAATTATCAAGATGATACATTTTGGATATCATTGCTTAAAAAGCAAATGGCTGTCAAGTACCATCAGGGCAAAATAGAAACTATTCCCGTAGAAGAAAATGGAATACACGATTATCAACTCATTGATGGTAAGGTTTGTTATGGATATGATGATGGATGTATTTTAGGAGAACATAAATTTACAGGATTCCCATGGGTAAAAAGAATCAAGAAACACAATGAACATATTTTCTTCAGTTACGAACAAGGTGTCGTAAAAACTAAAGGCGACCAAGTAGTAGAAATTATTCCACTACCAAGACCATTCGGTATCGTATTTTAAGATGCAAGATCACGACACAATCCAAGAACTCCAACGCCTCATGCCGTTGACTTCCGCTACTTTCCACGAAGATCACTGCATCTCTCTCAAACTAACTCACCCAGAATGCGTCCTGTGGGGCTATTTTTATATTTTTTTGACTATTATAACGGTTATATGAAGCAGAAATATCGACGAGATGGTTTGTACCTTGGTGAAGAAGTCCTTGGTGTTGAACTTGGTTTGAAAACACATAAAGAAATTTTGATATGGACAAAATGTCCATATTGTTATTGTTTTAAATGGACTAGAAGATCAGTAGGTCATAACGATGAGTTTATTGCGCATACTAGGTGTAAAAAATGCACATCGCTGGTATCAATGAAAGATTCCGTTCATAAATATTATGAAACTTGGAATTCTTATAAAGGATACAAGTCAATATTTTTGCCTCATAGTGATCCTTATTCAAAAATGGCAGCCACTTCATCTACTCATGGTGTATGCTTACCAGAACATCGTTACGTTATGGCTAAACACATGGGAAGATTACTAAAATTTACCGAAAGTGTTCACCACATTAATGGAATTAGGTGTGATAATCGAATTGATAATTTAGAACTATGGGAAAAATGTCATCCTTCTGGTCAAAGACATAAAGAATTGACTGTTGATTATTTGAAAAGTATTACTAAAGAACAATTGTTTGCGATAATTGTTGAAGTTTTTCCAGAATTTAGGAAAGATTTGATATGAGTGATCACGACATTATAAGTTACTTAAAGAATATAATTCCATTAGTTTCCGCCACTTTCCATGAAGATCACTGCATATCTCTCAAGCTCACCAGTCCAGAATGCGTTCTGGGGGGCATAGTTAGGCTTAGGAGCGACAAACACTCAATCCTGGGGCTGATATCACAATTACATCATTTGCGTGAATTAGACCTACGCAGGAACCGATTTGGACTTATCCCTAATTTGGGACTTGTCAATCTTGAAAGTTTGGATTTAGGGTCAAACTATATGGGAAGTGTTCCAGAATGGATTAGAGGATTAAATCTCAAGTATCTGAATCTGGGAGTAAACGAGTTAAAGTTTATTCCTGACTGGATTGGTGAACTTCCTCTAGAAAACCTCAAACTACACAAGAATCAACTCAGCAATGTTGATGCAATTGCGCCATTGAGATTAACTTCATTGAATTTGTATTTGAATAGGTTGAAATGGCCTAAGTTCTTGTGGGACTTTGATTTGAAGGTATTTTCGTGGGGAGTGAGTGGAATCAAAGAGATTGATGGGATTGGCAACTGGAAAAATCTTGAGTGGTTGACGTGTGTTGCCAATAAGATTGAATGCTTGCCAGATTCAATTTGTGGATTGACTAAGTTGAAAGGATTGGTTTTGAACAAGAACAGGTTGACGTGTTTACCAGAGAGGATTGGTGAGTTGGTGAATTTGAGGCACTTGTTCTTATACAAAAATCAGATAAGTGTCTTGCCAAAGTCGTTTGGAAGTTTGAAGTTGGAAAGATATATAAATCCATGAAAACATTTTTTGAATTGATAGTTGAGACGGGACAACAAAATCCCCAAGGTGCTGTTGTCAATCAAATAGAAACAATCATTAATAAAATGACTCAAATAGACAGTGCGAGAAAATCTCAATCAGCCGCCGCATATGAAAACATGCAAAAAACTGGGCAAGTTACACCAGAATATGAAAAAAATAAGCAAGCGGCAACTCGGGCAAGCATTGCTGAGTGTCAACCTTATATGGATGAAATAAGACAAATATTAGAAAATTACAATATGCAAATTCAAGGACATTAATAGGCATTTTACCAAATCTCCTAAGTTGAAAGAGGCACGTCTTGTTTATGATGTAATCAAACAAGAGAATCCTTATCTTGTTGTGTCGTTACACGAGTTTGACGGCGATAAAGCGTTCATGTATTACACGGGAAATGTGTTGTCTACGTGTAATAAAATTTTGTCTGTTATGAAAAAGCGATTTGAGATTCAGAGTGGTAAAATTGACAAGATGGTCAAAACGGATAAGTGTGATGAATTACCTAAAAATGGGATGATTCATTGCAGTAATACGTACAATGATACATTGGAAGACCGATTGATTACTAATGGAATCCCTTGTATTACAGTTGAATTACCAAACAAGAGTGAGATCAAGGATAGGAAGGATTGCAACTGTAGTTGACATTTTACACGTTTTAGTATAAATAACTCAATATGAAGTTCAAACATTTTGTGGAAAGTAAAGATCAAGTTTTCCTCGATGCGATCTTGAAATTCTCTGAGTCCCATCCAAATCTTCCCAAACCAACTACTTTGATGGATACTGGAAGTTCGGGATACATTTTCAACACAACCGACCCAAACATTGTAATTCGCATTGGTCCAGATGAGCGAGAGTGTGAGTCGCAACTTGAGAGGTTGCAAAATACGGGTGGAGTTGTTAAAATCCTGTTGTTGACTGAATTTCCAGTAGGCGAAAATCATTTCATGCTGACGTGGAAAGAAAAAGTCAATGAATTTGTAGATTATTTTATTCGCAAAAATTATCCTGACAAGTTTGAAGAGATTATGAATATCCTTGCTAATCTTTATATGGGAAGCACGCAAGAAGAAATTACTACACTTTCTAAGTTTGCTCCTACTAAGGGATTGGCAAAAGCAATACGGGCAGGACTCCCAACACATGATCTTTCTAACGAAAGCAATTTAGGGGTTACAAAAGATGGCAGAATCGTCGCATTCGACTGTTAAGACAAAATTTACTGTGACGTATTGTATGGGGTTTGGCATGTTGCAAAACTCATATGACAAATTTGACTATAATACTCTTGAAAAAGCACAAGCACGACTCGCTTATCTAAACTCACTCTCAGGAGATCAAATACTTGAAGAGGGATTTGAGTTTGTTCCAAATTATCTAAGCATAGAATCAGTGACATCATGAAAATATCTTCATCTGAAATGTATTTGAGAATCAAATTAAAAACAATCCAAATAACGAGTACGCTAAACAATTATGCAATACATTGAAGCACAAAATCTTTCTCAATATGGGATTGCTGTGTATGGCAATATTGCCATGAAAGATATTCTTTGGCCCAAAGATTCACTTTTTCCGTATATGTGGGTCACAAATGGCTATCTTCAATTAGACACTAGAAGATTTGAATTATCTGATAAATGGGAACCACTATTAGAAGAAAACTTCAAATTTCGATTATATGAAAAAAGGGTGAAAATATGATTGAACAAGGTACAGTTGTTGATTTTTCTCTTTTGCTCAGTAAAGGATATCTTGAGGATGATAATTGGGATTGGGACTTTGAGAAATGTGATTGGGAACGATATCGACAATGTCTTGTTGACCCAATTACTATCAGAACCACCATGTCAGTCTTTATGAATTGTCTTGAAAATAATGATTTTGAACATGCCAAGTATAGAGCATTTCAGTATTTTCGTATGATTCTTGAACCAGAATACAAACCAGAACCATTCACGACACAAGAACTTGAAGAACCAAGTTGGATGAAAAATGCGTAAGGTCGTTATCTTCGGAACTAATGACGTAAGTCAATTAGCGGCTTTCTATTTTAAACATGATACGAGACGTAAGCCATCTGCATTTTGTGTAGATGGCGATTTCTTGAAAGAATCCAAGATTGATGGCAGACCAGTTGTTGCTTTGGAAGAAGTGGTTAAACATTATCCTCCCGACCAATATTACTTCTTCGTTCCACTTTACGACAATAAACTTAGAGAAATCAAGGCAGCGCAAGTAAAAAATTTAGGTTATCGACTAATATCCTATGTTAGCAGCAAAGCGACCGTGTGGTCTTCTGTAGGCGAAAATTGCTTTATCATGGAAGATAATACGATTCAACCTTTTGTGAAGATTGGCAATAATGTTATTATGTGGAGCGGAAACCACATTGGACATCACAGCGTTATCAAGGATAATGTTTTCTTTTCTTCGCATGTGGTTTTGTCTGGACATTGCGTTGTGGAAAATTATTGCTGGTTTGGCGTAAATTCAACAATTCGTGACCATATAACTCTTGCGGAGGGTACATATGTCGCAATGGGAGCATCTATAACAAAAAATACTGAAGTGAATAAGAAATACAGGGGAGTTCCCGCAAAGGAATATGATGGATGAGAAATTGTGTATAACGTGTGGTAAGAAAATTCCACAAGCGAGATTGAAGGCATTGCCAGGAACGCAATGTTGCGTCAAGTGTTCCGACGTGGAACGTAAGGTTGGAGCAACCGTTTGGGATCAAAATGCTTCAGATATCGTAATAATGAATCAAGATGAACTTGATCGAGTCAATCAATTAGAAAATTCAGATGGAAGAATGGGTAGACTCAAATGAGTAGTGATTATCTTGAAGAAGTTGAGTGCGACGGAACTGTTGTTCTACTGACTATGAGAGCCAGTGGTTTTGCAGAATTGACAATTTTAGAGCCAGATACAGAAAAAGGGGAAGGAGCAATTGCTTCATTTAAACTAAAACCTAATCAAGACGGTTTAGACAATGCAAGAAGAATTGCTTCTGCTCTAACAGCATGGGCAGAACATATCAAGTTAGTTAATTTGGTTCAGAACAGCTAAATAAGACATGAAGTTTAGAGCATTTCTTGAAAGCATGGGTGGTGACAACGGGCGGCGACAAGCCACAGCCCGCCAGGGGCGTCGGGTCGGTACTCCGACCTGACGAGGCTTGCCCTGTGGTCAAGCCGCCCCATAGGACTAACTATTTTTCAAGTATCTATTGAAAAATGACTATAGCCACACTATTATAAAGATGCAACGAGTACCTATGGACTATAGGGAATTTAAGCCTGGGGAGATTTCAACCTCTACTTTCTTTGATACTGTGAGTAAAATCACTGGTGTCAAGGCAAGCAAGTTGGAGTTGCGGAACCAGGAAGCCGCAGGGCTTGCCCTGCGGTAAGTCACTTACGTGGTTTCTTTAACTCCATGATAACTAATAGATTCGATCTTACTGCCCGAGTTGCTTGCGAAGACTGGCTAGAAGACCACGATTTCTCTGGTTTGTCCGGATTAGTTGGTTATGGTTTTGCTCACAATCAAGGACACGTCCCACTTGACTTTGATCATTGGTACGAATTGATGGGTGCAGCAAAAAAAGAACTTACTGCGAATGGCGTTGAATTAGATCATGTTAATGCAATGGGCAGATTGATTTACAATAATCGATTTTACCGTCTTGTCACGAGCGGATTTCAATACTTGCCACTCAAAAAACGTTATACCAAAGACTGGAAACCCGTTCCTTTGGATAAGGTAGATACTCCGCTTATGCTAGGCGGAATTGCATTGCTCGCCATGCAAATGAGGACAACAAGCCAGAACGACCCATCAACTCCGTCTGAAGCAGCAGCACATGCTAATGAGGCATGGCAAGAATTGAGAAATACATTTTGGTCAATTGATAGAGGCGATGTAAGAATTCAAATTGATTTAGCAAAACTTCGCAGGCTAAAAACTAATGTGGATGAAATGGCAGCACTTCTACCACACCTTGAACCAGACCATGCCAATAACATCAAAATTATGTTACGTCAATATTATGAAGTATTGATGGAACGTTTTAGTCGCAGAGAGATGATCGCAGCCCGTCAACCCTGGGAAGATTTAATACAGTCTTTCCGCAAAGCGCTAGCTTAATATGTGGATTAAAAAAGGTCTAATTTACAATCACCCTGCACAATTGCCTACTGTGCAGGTGTTAGGTGATACTTTACGTATCTTCTATTCTCGTCGTGAAAATAACAAAAGCAGAATCCATGCCTTTGAAACAGATTTAGAACAAATTCTAGACGATTACCCAGTCCTAGACTTGGGCGAACGTGGCTGTTTCGACGATAGCGGCGTCATGCCATCCTGCATCGCTACAGTAGACGGACGTACCGCTCTGTATTACACTGGCTGGAATATAGACAAAGGCGACGTTCCATACGGTCATGGAATCGGTTTGGCACTTCTTGAAGATGGAAAGTTTGAAAGATATAGCAAAGGTCCAATACTGGATCGCACTCCAAACACACCATTTCTCGTCAATTCTCCGTATGTTCTTAAACTTGATTCGTACTTGATGTGGTTCTGCAATGGGGTTGGTTGGGACGGCAATTTTCCAATGTACAACATTCAGTGCGCAAAATCAGACGATGGAATCAATTGGTCAGTCTTGGATTCTAAACCGTATCCGTATGGTTATGCGTGTTCGCGTCCTTGTGTGGTGTGTGAGGACGGGAAGAATGCGAGGATGTGGTTTGGTAGGAAAAACAAGCATTCTGCGTATCAAATTGAGATGTCTTATGCTTACGAACCATGGAAACCTTACAATCAGTGGATTTCAGTTGCGTCTGATATAGTCAAATCAAGTGAAGGTTGGGATAGTGAGATGATTTCTTATCCTTGTATTGTGAAATACAAGGGAAGGACGTTAATGTTTTACAATGGGAATGGGTTTGGGGAATCGGGGATAGGTTATATGGAGTTGAAAAATTAAGTAATGAGTAATATATAAGATCAAGAAGATTAACAAGGAATGAATTATGATGGATTTTCACCATCTGAGGCAGATTTTGGGAGTGCTGAACGAGCGAAAGTGGATGCTTATGGTAAGCCATCGTTTCCGAACTGGGACACTATGAATGACGATCAGAAGCGTGCCCGTTTGAATACGGGTGGCATGAATCCAACTACACAGTTTACTCCTGGTCCTGGTAGAATAGCTCAGGTCAAGGCGACTGGCGAAAAAGGAGAGATTATGCGTGCAGGGCATCAAATCCATTTGAAGATGCCGAGTGGCGAAGTCAAACAGTTTGCTCCTGACGAACTGACTCCTTTGGAAAAACCAATGATGCCAACAGCCAAGAAGCCGTTCAATGCGTTTGATGGCACCCACTGAGAAAGACCAATTTCTACTATAATAGTTAATGACAAATGGCTACCAAGTAAAATCACTATTTGATCCCCAAACAATACATGATCTCCATAAAGAGATCATGTATGTGTTTAATCATTATCTCAATAAAAAAGCAACCGACGCAGACATAATCCAACTATTCCAGAATGACTTTGAGGCATTTCATGGATGTGCAGGAATATGTCAAAAATTACCTAGCCTTTGGTCGTTAGCCATCGCAATCATTCCATTTCTTGATTTGGTTCATCCAGTTTTCAACACTAAACCAATTCTCCATATTAGTTCACGTCACACAGCCAAATCAGATGCTTACTGGAAGATTCCCGCGCACCAAGACTGGGCAAGCAATCTCGGAAGCACAAACGGAGTTACCGTCTGGGTTCCATTGGTAGAAATCACAGACGATCTTGGTCCTTTGGAAGTATCTCCGGATAGTCACTTGTTGGGACCGTTGGAGCATGAGACAGAGGGTGTTCCAGTGCTTAAAGATTATAATGGTGAGTTTGTGTCGTTGCCTATGAAAGTTGGTGAGGCAATTCTGTTCAACACGATGACGGTACACAGGTCTGGTGTGAATCGAACGGATAGGATCAGGTGGAGTTGTGCGTTTAGGTATAATGACGCAGCAGAAGAAGATTTCATCAAAAGGAAATATCCTAGAAACAGGACGGGCGACTAGACGTCATCCTTTTTATTCAAAAAAATAGTTTATCAGTTTCGGTTTGACCGCACCAACTATAGAAGTTATGTTGAGGACGTTGTGTTTCCTCCACTTTGCGTCGAGTGCAACAATGCCAGAATCACTTGGATTCCCAAAGAAGATTGTTGGTTCGCAGCCACCCACGCCCACTGTGAAACCCGAGTCTAAGGGTCGCATTTTTATCGGGTTGTTGCTCTTGGCACTTATCGGTTTTGTTGCTCACAACGTGTGGAACACATACTTTAGATACGTTGCTCACGGCGTTGTCTCAGGACGATTGCTGAATGTCTCGCCTCCAATTAACGGAACGTTGCAAAATGTTTATGTCAAAGAGGGCGACCATGTTCAACAAGGTCAGATTCTTGCGACGATTGAAAATGTCGAGTTGAGGCATCGGTATGATTTGTTGAGAGATGAGATTTTAATTGAATCTGCAAACTTGACATCAGCGCTCGCCAAGTTGAAATTGGAATACGCTTTCAAGTTGGATAATTCGCAAGGCACAATTGCCATCTACACAGAAACATTAGCCAGGTTGTCAAATGATGAGGCTAATCTTATTTACCTTGAAGGTGCCTACGAGAGAAACAGCAAGTCTTTTTCAAGAGGCACATTGTCTGAAAATGAACACTCACAGTCCAAGCAATTGTACGAAGGTCACAAATCCAAGATAGTGTTGCTTCGTGAGGCAGTTTCGATATTGAAAACACGAGTAGATCAACTTGTCATTCTGGACGATAAAACCAAAATTTTAACTCTTTGGCATGACAGCCTTCGTCCATTTTTCGTCAAGATTGAATCGTTGCAAAATAGCATTCGTCGGGTTCAGGAGCAGCTTTCTAATTGTTATGTGATTTCTCCTGTGTCTGGCATTGTTGTGAAACGATGGAATTTTAGTGGGGAAACCGTTAATACAACCAATTTTATTTTCACAATTATTGCAGACAAGTCGGAATTTATTATCATTTATGTTCCACAAGAAGCAGTGGCTCAATTTGTTGAAGGAACCCCATTGGAATTGACAATGGCTCCGAATTCAGAAAGTGTATTAGCTACTGTTCAGAGACGTGGTGATAAGTATGAACCAGCACCAGAGTCCATCAAGCGACATTACAACAATGGACAGCAACTTTTACCAATATATTGCAAAATTGACAGGGAAGAACCTTTGCAATATGGTGCCGTGTTGAAATTGCCTTACAAATGGAGCAAGTGATGAAAGTGTTAGTTTGTCCCAAGTGTAAGAAAAGTCCTGTGGTCTATTACGGGTGTGAAAATTGTGGTTCTCAAGACGTGCAGCAAGATGTGTTGATCCATCATTACCGATGCGCCTATGTGGGCAAACAGGAGGAATTTGGTAGTCCTCCTGTTTGCCCAAAGTGTCGCTATGTATTAACACCTGGGTCCGATTTCGATAAAGTAAAAGGTGCGAATACTTGCGTCTCTTGTGATCATAATTCCAAAAGAGAATTTGTGGCGATGTGTTCTGGGTGCGATCTTATCTTTCCTCTGAACCAGGCTGTGGAAAATGCTGACTGATCTTGATTTCTTTGTATCGAGTAAGCATTTCAATGAATTCGTTTTGTTTTTGTGGGCTTTTTTGTTGTTAGATATGCCCCGGTACGCACTCAGCAAAGTTTTAGTTTTGATCTGGGATTTTTTCTGCCCAACAAAACGTACTTTCGATTATCAACCTTCAGTGTGTGTCATTGTTTCAGCATACAATGAAGGCGATAACATTGTTAATAGCGTCAAAAGTTTACAAGGGACTTATCCCGATTTACACATTATTGTCGTGGATGACGGATCAACGGACAATTCATTCGTAAAGATTCAAGAGTATGCTAAATATTATTCAAACATACTGGCTTTGCGACGCGAAGATCGTGGCGGCAAGGCTTCAGCTATCAATATGGCTATGGTTTATAATAAAGCCGAAGTCACAGTTATTGCAGATACGGATTGCTCTTTCGATGAAAAGGCTTTGTGGGAGATTGTTCAGCCGTTGAAGGATGAACGAGTGGGCGCTGTGTCTGCCCCGGTGATGCCAAGTAACTCTTTTGTTAATTTGTGTACTTGGTTTCAGGCGTATGAATATTTACAAAATATTGTGGTGGGTCGTCGGTCAAGTTCCGCGTTTGGAATATTGGGAATTGTTTCTGGTGCGTTTGGTGCGTTTAGAACGACTGTTTTGAGGCAAGTTGGTGGCATGGATGTTGGTCCACCTGAAGACTTAGACGCCACTCTAAGAATACGCAGAAGTGGATATACGATAGCTTATGCGCCACATGCTTTCTGTTACACGGATGTACCTGAATCTTTTGTTGTTCTCACGAAACAACGTATTCGATGGGAGCAGGGCGGTGCGGTTCGGAACCACTGTCGTAAACACATTGAAATGATCTCTCCATTCAGTGCCAATTTCAGTTTATTGAATGTGTTTCTTTGGTTGGAGACTGTTTGGTTTGAAATGATATCTCCTTTCGTAATTGTATTGTATTTTGTTTGGTTGTTTATTAATCATCATCATTCAGAGGAATTGTTTTACATATTGTTTGCGTTATTTTGTGTCTATTTTGTATTTGAATCTACGCAATCGCTTATTGTATTTTTCTATTCTGACAACAAGTCGAGGGACGGTTTGATTTGTATGATTTTGCCGTTGGTAATATTCTATAAAACATATTTGTTGTTTGTTAGAATATATGGAGTGGTGACTGAGGTATTGTTTAGAGATTCGTTCAATGACAACTATGTTCCGAAAAAAGTGCGGGACGTAACCTGGAGATACTAATGGGCTTATTTTTCACATGGTTGGTATTGGTTGCAATTACTCTTGTAATAGGTTTTACTGCCAATTTGATTTGGCGAGACGACGACAGCGAAATGGTAATGAGGGCTTGTTTGTTGGCACCAATCACGACCGTCATTGGTGCTGGTGTACTGTTTCGCGCAATTTGCTTGCGGATTTGTCACACGCTAAAATTTGGAAAATTCTATTGACTGATCGGTGGAGGCGATGTCATGATGGTGGGTAATTGGAAATTTGCCCCGTTAGTCATCAGAGGACAATAGTGATGCCACCGACCATTCTGAGTATTTTTGGCGTGAAACCGACTTTTCGGCTTCAGGATCATTGTCCTGACTTTCCAATTGCAGAACAGACGATCAAGCAATTGATTCAGTTCTACAATCCATTCCTGTCCAAGTCTTTCGGCATTCATTTGAAACGACACAATCCAACAGACAATGATGTGAACTATCGTTTCGATCACAGTAAAAATTTCCTTGCAGTTCATAAGTGGAAGCAAGGAAATTTTGAACCCGAGACCGATACCAAAGCAACGAAGAATCCAGTTTTCGTTACGGAAAAAGTTGCGTGTGACACTGTCAATTTTATGAAAATGATTGACAGTCAACGAGAACATGGTCTGCTTCCTCTGAGCAAGCCCCCTAAAAGCGGCAAAAGCTTAAACATTATTCACTGTTTCATTGGGTGTTCAATTTTGAATGCCATTCGTCATTTCAACGACGATCCGTTTTGTTACATGCCGATTGCAATTTTGACATCTCGCAATGAAGGCGAAGAACAATTTCTTCGAGATGATTCTTTGCTTGGGTTGTTGAGATACATTGATATTTGCAGCGGCAATAAAACCTATCCGCTATACAATTACGGCCCCAAAATCTGGGACGAAGTATCTTCTATTTTAGATTGGCCTCGTCACTCCTTCCAATCTAATTTGGGGGGGCATGGTTTTTTTGTCAAGCGAATCAAAGGGTGTGTTGAGAAGTTGAAGCCAATCATTGATTTGTGTCTACAGCCGAACGTATCTCCTGTTTTCCTATCTGATGAATTTGACGAAGGCTCAAATTCATTACAATTAACGGATAAGATTTTATCCACAATTTTTGATGGAGATACCGTATACAAAATCGTCAAAAATAATCGAGCGATTTTTGTCCCTGTCAGTGCAACGAATGAATTGGCAAAAATAACATTTCCTGAATACGCTCTGGATTTGTCGGAAGAGGATTGCTACACACCAATTGATGATGTGCCCAGACATCGTATTAGTTCATTGCCTATCATTCCAGAGTTGAAAAAGCATTTGCGGTTAGCTTTTCATACAACAACTGCATATTGCTGGCATCCATTGAGCAGCGAGGAGAATTTCGTAAAAGCAAAATGTGGGAAAAACATGAGAATGTTTGGTTCGTTTATGGAGTGGCGAGAATTTGTCGAAAAATTTCCTCATGTTGTCGCTAATCTGTGTCAGGAAATAGATAAAAAGCATGTCGATAGCAAAGGTCATTGGCTTATTACCATACGCAGCATTGTAAAAAATGATGAAGTCATTCGATTAGCGGAAAGTCTTCGGAAGATTTGGGGTGAAGATGCCGCCGTAATTCCTTATTGTGGTCAAAAAGACCGTCAGTATGATACACATTGGATGAAATATAAAGGTGCAGAACCCGCCATAACTGCATTCTACAAAATGAAAGGTTGGGAACCTCATAGTCGCATGACAGTAATGTTAATTGCGAATAGTGAAAGAAGAACTGATGAATTACCAGACCGAACAGCAATGGTTTTTTGTGGCAATCATCAAACAACGCAAGTGGCTCTTGAGCAAGAATTATGTCGAGCGGCTGGAAATAATCGTTCCAATACGGCAATCTATTTGTCTGACAAACAAATGAGATCACTTGATTGCCATTTGAAGGGAACCCCGATCCAAAAATACAGTCTGCAAAGTAAAGGCAAGAAGGGCAGACAAATAGAATCAAAAAGTAATTTTGATTTGTATACAGAAAATGTAGATTCGATTCAAAATGAGAATGACAGAAATATTATCAAGAAATGGGTTGATGATATTGAAAGGGTTGTTTTCAATCAACCATATCAATTGGCGCTTATCAAGAATGCTTGGTTAAGAAATCGTGAAGATAAAGATAAGAGCAAATATCTTAATCAAGTGATAGTCGGGGGAGGGGGTTGGTATAAGCATTGTCCTGGCGTTGATGTTGAATCACTGTTTCCATCAGAGGTTTTTGACGCATTTGAACGAAACGCAACCGTCTTAGAAGGAAAGTCATCAAAACTGCAAGTTAGACTTTTGCGATTTCGTAATTCAACTGGTGTGCCAGATATCAATAAAGGACGATTGTATGATCATACAATCGGGATTGATAATGAAACCTTCCCAGGAAAAGAAGATAAATATTATCCATTTTTGGGAATTCGTTCTAAGGAAATGAATCAAGGTGGAATTAGATCAGAAAATGAAGAAAATTCCAATGTGGCTCCACACAAACAAAATGGTACTATGATTTATGTGAGACCTCAATTGTGGTATGAATTCAATCGAAAGACGAAACGCATGAATTTTATTAGATGCACTCTTCGATGCAATGATGGTTCTTTCATGGAAAAATCTGATGGAATCACACCAAAGCAAAATTGTGTAGTGGACAAGTTCGTCCAAGAAATTAGAGTAGAGGAAAAACAATGATTGTTACTTATGATCGTCCGTATAAAAATACTGTTCGAGAACAATCCTTGCCAGCACAACCAGTTCGTACATCGGTCTGGTTGTGTGGTCCAGAAATGCTTGATTTTCGTATTGCTATTCAAAAAGGACTGTTACATAATGGAGAACATATAGTCGTAGAGCGAGACCCTGTAATTGCTGCTGAGATCAAAGCAGTTATACCTACCTTGTCCGTTCGACCAAGACTCTACTGCGGAAATTTAGAAGATTTAGAATTGACATGGCCAATTGACTTCCTCAATATGGATTTGACTGGATCATTCACTTTGAGTCTTGCAGAATGGGTGTCAAAACTCAAAGTTGCCACTGATGGAACTTTATGCTTTACCATGCTGCAAAACTATACTCGTGGCAATCAATTCATGCCTTTTGTCGAGAATTGGTTTGATGAAATTGGTTGTATTATTGATAAAGGACGATCTTTAGATGTTATTGAAAAGTTATTGATGTCTTTGTTATGGCGTTATGATGCGCAAGGGGAAATTTACGGACCTTACAAAGATAACCATTTCTTTATGGTTATGTATAAATTTGCCAATGTTCGGCAAACCAGTGCTACGGACAATAACCCAGATGTTTTATCTTGGGTTAAGTCGCAATTGCCTAGCACTTATGTAGATAGCGACAATCCGGAGAACGAAATGTACGATGTTATTATTGATCGATTGCGAGAAATCACACAGATCAAAAATTCGATCAAACGCTACGATTCAATTCGTGGTCTGAATCGTAGCATCACAGTCTTATGCAATAAGACTGACAACCCAAGTTACACTCGTAGGCATGTTAAAAAAGCCATTACTCGTGCTGGCTTGGATCATCAACTTTTGAACAATCAGAAACCAATCGATTGATAGATATTTGACAATACTCAGACGATAAATCAATTCCAATGTATTTTCGCCCGAGTCGTTTCGCTGCTAGACACGTAGTCCCACTTCCAACAAATGGATCAAGAACAGTTCCATTTGTTGGACACAACATGGCAATTACTTGCTCTGCAAGCAAACATGGGAATTGTGCCGGATGAGTGTTAGATGGGGATTTATCTGTGTGTGATGTTCCGATTTCAAAATAATCTCTCCCCCTTGCTATGCCAGACTTTGGAATACTCGTTCCACTTTTATACTCTCCAACACCTTTTTTTGAAATGAACCCGACACGATCACTTGGTTTCCCATTAGCTTGTGGATCGCAATAGGATTCCTTGCCAGATTTGGCAAACCACAACACATTTTCCCATGAACGACGAGGACGATACACACTTCCTAATGGCGGTGAATCAGGTTTAATCCATATCAATTCTTCTGGTTCAACCCATCCTGATTCGTGTAATTTTATTCTTGTTCGCAAAACATAATCAGAAATACAACCATTCTTGAGATTTGTTCTGATTACAATAATAACTGAACCAGTTGGTTTTAGCAATCTCCTACATTCAGTCATCCAAGAATCTGTCCATAATGGATAATCTCCTTCGCTGATTGAGTTGTATTGCTTGCTCCGTTGTTGCGCATATGGAGGAGATGTTAAAACTAAATCAAATGATTCACTGTCCAACATCTTCATTGTTTCTAAACTGTCGCCATTGATAATCCTATTCCACATCTAGTAAATTAGTATAAAGTTTAAATTTTGAGGTTTTGAGGTTGACAAACTCAACTCTACCGGCTGTAATTGAAAATATTCAAATTATAAGGAGGTGTGGCGTGGGTGTAGAATCCAAGATTCAATGGACAATAGCGACATTTAATCCGTGGCGGTCTTGCACCCGAGTTTCCGAAGGTTGCCTCAATTGCTATGCCGAAAAAAACAGTCATCGCAACCCAAAAGTCTTGGGAATTTGGGGCAAAGAAGGCACGCGAGAAATTGCCGCTGAGTCTCAATGGCGTGGAATCATCAAGTTGAACGAAGAAGCCGGGCAATCTAAAACACGTCCAAGAGTGTTTTGTGCGTCTATTGCAGATGTGTTTGAAGGCACAGAAACCATGCCTGAAGCATATCATCTCTCAGTCGCCAAAACACGAGATAGACTGTTTGCCTTCATTGAAGAAACTCCCAACCTGGATTGGCTCCTCTTGACTAAAAGACCACAAAACGTACCACTCATGTACGACGTGTGGCGACACAGAACGCACCGCACACCAGAATACCCACCCAATCTCTGGCTTGGAGCAACCACCGAGAACCAACGCAGAACAAACGAACGCGCGCCACTCATTGCAGGGTTGAGAACAGTTGAAGGAAAATCTGGGTAAATCTAGGGATACCTCAAGAAAAATCTTGCCAAATCCATGATTTCACCCTCGGAAATTCAGGGTCAGCCCTCTATATAACATCATGCTACTGGTTGAACGACACCATATCGCCGGAAACTCAGAGATCATCCGGCTCTGCTCATACTCAAGAGAACTGTACAACCAGTGCAACTTCTTCATGAGACATGCTTGGTTCGGTGGACATCAACTACCCGACATCAACAGCCTCATCGCTGCCGTCAAGAACGAGGACTGTTTCAAGAACCTCCACAACACCAAGACAGCAAAACAGACCGTCAGAAAGTGCTTAACCGACTGGACGAACTTCAAGAAGGCACTCAACGCCTACAAGAAAGACCCAGCCAAGTTCATCAAACGACCTAAACCACCGTACTACAAAGACAAATTGGCACAAGTCATCTTCTATAACGAAACCATCAAAGGAGGACAAAACAAAAAGAAGGCAAAGCCTAAAACTATCACGCCAACTAACGACTGCTTTGGTATCAACAGCCAGAGACAGTACAAACAAGTGATCCTGACACCGAAGCGATTTGGGTTCGTCGTGGATGTTCAGTACGAACAACCCGTACAACCCAAAAGCAAGGCAAAAGGCATAGCATGTGTTGACATTGGGTTGAATAACCTTGCTGCGATAACCACAGACCAGACAAAGACTTCCATACTGGTCAACGGTCGCATTTGCAAGAGTATCAACCAGAAATTCAACAAGC
>Ga0163151_10003398_pt1 | contig 22969 bp, 18 predicted proteins | sample OliLakLV19MP5IB2_FD_145596 | JGI IMG/M metagenome (GOLD analysis project Ga0163151, IMG submission 145596) | Freshwater microbial mat bacterial communities from Lake Vanda, McMurdo Dry Valleys, Antarctica - Oligotrophic Lake LV.19.MP5.IB-2 | ecosystem: Environmental > Aquatic > Freshwater >... | reverse complement strand
GTTAGTTTCCGCATGCATAAGCTGGACGCCGCGTTCATACCCTGGTTCGCCAGGTTGCGTGTGGCTGGAGTGGCAGACGCCGTTTATGCCTTCGAGATCAACGGAAATATATACCCGCATGCCTTTCCTGTCCCTGCCGTTCGATATAGTAGGGGCGGCCTGCGAGCCGCCCGTTCATGTCGCGGCAATTGTAGCGCTTCACAGGTAGGTGAATCATTGTCAAGGTTTGCGCGCTGTCAAGAACGTACAGTTATAATCGGTGCACCTTTACTGTATTCAGATGAGCAAGACACAAGCTTCCCTTAATGCGCGAATATCCGGAAAAGCAACCGCGGTCCCCTTTACGAAGATGCAGGGGCTGGGGAACGATTTTGTATTCGTGGATGAGCGCGACCTACAATCGGCAGTTGTCAGTACCGGATCCGCCTTAGGCACTCCTGTGTACGCGCAACTTGCCAAGCGGGTTTGCGACCGACAATTTGGTATTGGCGCCGATGGATTGATTGTAGTTGGCGCGCCGGAACGGACGGATTGCCAATTGGGTTGGCTCTATTTCAACGCAGATGGCTCAAGCTCAGCAATGTGCGGCAACGGCCTGCGATGCCTCGGCTACTGGGCGGTTCACTATCAATATGTATCGCAGCGCGAGTTCCGAGTTGATACACGGGTGGGTTCGGTTCCTGTGACCGTTACAGACGAAGACCACATCACAACGCTTATCGGCAAGCCTGTTCTCAGCAGCGCAGGTATTCCCGTTGGGGGACCGCCCCGCGACCGAGTCCTTAAAGAGCGTGTTGAGCTGGCCGGTCACAAGTACGACATTACATGTGTAAGTGTTGGCAATCCTCACTGCATACTTTTCGACAGCGGTTTAACTCGTGAGGAAGCTGCTCGCCGTGCGCCACTCATTCAAGCGGATCCTTTCTTTCCGGAAGGTGTAAATCTCGAGTTTGTGGAAGTGGCGGACAAGACCCACGCCGACGTTTTTGTTTGGGAGCGCGGATGCGGGCCGACCCTCGCCTGTGCTAGCGGCGCGGCAGCGGTACTTGTTGCCGGTGTACTTGAGGGGCGTCTTGAACGAACCGCCAAGATTCGCTTGCCTGGCGGACTTCTGACCGTCACCTGGGATCAGTTCAGCGACCGCGTTTTGATCACCGGACCAGCGCGTATTTCTTACGAAGGATATTTTGATGTGGCGCTCTACATGGGAGAGGGCGGCAATCAATGAACGACCAACCAGAAGAGAAGCGTCAAGACTGGATCCGAGGACGGCGTGAAAAGCGCAAGCTCGCTAGGATGGCGCGCACGCGTAGACAAATTTTGCGCTACACATTGCTGCTTGTTATGGTGGCGCTCGGCATTTGCGGATTCAGCCAGCTTCGTTGGTCTATCAACAATTTGGAAAATGACGTTTGGATTCAAGGCAACAAGGTTGTCTCTGACGAGCAGGTGCGCGACGCGCTGAAAGGCACCTTGCATCGAGCTGTGTACCGGCTTGATCCGGCTAAGTTGAGTGCCGATGTGTGCAAGCTTCCAGCGGTTCGTCACGCATTTGTGCGGCGCTACATTTTGCCCAGACCGCACATTCGTGTCGAAGTACTTGAGGAATTCCCATGGGCGACGTATAGCTCAAGCCCAGAAGCCGCTCCGGAAGGCGTTATTGCGGAGACTGGTCGATTTATTCCACTGGACCGATTTCCATCAGTTGTGCAACCGCCATTCCGCGTCTGCGGAGATAAGGCCCTTAAGCTTGCTGCCAGTGAGATTTGGGAATGGGACAGCTGGGCGCGTTTGATTGAAGCACAGACCGGCCAACCGGTGATGCTGGTAGACCTGCGTGTTATGAGTGCTGTGCAAGCTTTTTCCGGTGGTTATGAGTTGCATCTTGGCTCTCTCGATTCCACGCTGAATCGCCGGTTGGGAAGACTTTCTTCCGTGATGCCCGTAGTTGCGAACTTGCGGGAAGATTTGAAATTTATCGATCTTTCTTTGGATTCGAACATACCGCTAAAGGTAGATAAGTCATCGGCGTCGTCAGCTCGACACGCCGATCACGATCTTACGCAACCGCCTGCCGAGACAGCCGATACCGGCACTCCGATGCCCATGTAGTCAGTTTCGGCGAGTGCTTCACCGGGCATCGAATCGAGTGGTATTGGTATGTTAAAACGGCCGTTAAAAGTAGTTTGAAGCCTAGAAATTTAGTGCGGTAAATTACAGTCGATTCTCGCAGGTCTTTGTTTATCCTCTTCTTGTCGCCTTTGTAGCGGACAGCTCAAGCGTGGAGACGATAGTCTGTCGTTCGAGTGGCGCGCTGATTATCGGAGTCGTCCTCATTTTCTAGCCTTTCTTTCTCCAGCGCTGGAATCAGTGGCAACAATTGTTTAATTTCTTCAATCAATTGCTCCGCGTTGAAGACAGGCATACTTACAAACGCATCCGCTCCCAGCTGTCGCCCGGCAACTTCAACTGAGTAGTTCAGCTTGACTCCTACAGGACCCGGCGCTAGAGCCAAAATCATAAACATCGTATCTTTATGAATTGGGTCCATTCTCAGCCGCTCCAGGAATTCAAACATCGATTCGTCCTCCAGGTATGCAGCGCATATGACTACGTCGGCATGGTCCTTGCCGTCTAGAAAAGCGAACGATTCCTGTATCGAGTGAGCGGCTACAACCGAGTGCCCTGCATCCTTGCAGGAGGCTTTTAACTGGTCTGTATGTTCCAGGGTATCCATTATCAAAATGCGGAAAGTATCTTTGGCGGACAGCTTGGCCTTTGGTGTTGCTGGCTCAACTTGAGGTTCTTCAGTCATTGTGCCTCCTGGTTCGATTTGTCAAAAGGGCAGTCGCTCGAAGTCAGTCAGATCTGTATTGACGGTCCATCTCAAAATAATTTCCCTGAATTCTTCAGGCGTGAATGGTTTGCTCAAATAATCATCGGTGCCTGCGGTGATGCATTGCTCACGATCTCCAACCATCGCATTTGCAGTCACGGCAATGATTGGTGTGCGCCGGCCGTTGTTGGCTTCAATTTCTCTGATAGCGCGGGTGGTGTCACAGCCATCCATATCCGGCATTCTCCAATCCATCAGAATAGCGTCATAATAACTGGCGCAAGACGTTGCTGCGCTTACAGCTTGTTCTCCGGATGAGACTATAAACACCTTAAATCCAAACTTCTCGCAAAGAATTCGCATGACCATCTGCTGAGTGCCGTCGTCTTCGACAATGAGAATTGATGGGTTGTAATTGCTTTGGACCATGATGCTTCTTCCGCCGGCGATACTTCGATTGTTTTTTACGCCATCAATCGTATTAGAGCATATCGCCACGCGAAGTGACGCCGCTTCTGCTGCCTCAGCCGCTACCGTCGCAGAAACGATGCTGCGAATTCTTGAGCTAAGCTTAGCGTTCCTCACGGTACGCAGAACTGATTCACGAAGCCATGGAGAGTTTGTTCGCCCTATCTCCGATTGGCTTAGCTTCATTCATCCAACGAACTAAACCGATAGCGCGCAGAAGTTGGATTCTAGGCCAGGATCAGGCGCATGGCCATCGACGCTAGGGGGGAGCAGCCTTTAGTTGGCGTTTTGCTTCTTCCCAAAGGTCATTCAATTCCTTCTTCGATAAGTCTTTCAACGGGCGTTCGGTGATTCGCTCCATTTCGCGGAACCGCATTCGGAATTTATCGATGGCAAGTAGTAGCGACTCCTCTGGATTCATCTTTTGCCAGCGGGCAATATTCACGAGCGTGAAAAGCACATCGCCCAGCTCCAGCTCTATGTCTTTGCGGCGCACTTCCGGTTCAGGGCGCGAGAGTTCAACGTGCAGCTCTTCGACTTCGCTTAGTAGTTTTTCCCAAACGTGCTCCGGGTTATCCCACTCAAACCCGACGGTCACAGCCTTCTCGGAAACTTTCAGGGCCTTCAATAATGCCGGCAAAGTGTTCGGCACCTTGTCTACGATAGACTTTTCTTTCTCGCCCTTTTGCTGCGATTCTTGCTCTTTGATTTCTTCCCATTTTTGCAAGACTTCGTTTGAAGTCTTCGCGTCGCCGTTGCCAAAGACATGCGGATGGCGATGGATCATCTTCTGATTGATGCTTTCGGCCACGTCTTGAAACGTGAAATGCCCGTTGTCTTGCGCCACTTGAGCATTTAAAACAATCTGCAACAGCAAATCACCTAGCTCTTCTTTCAGCTTCTGTGGGTCTTCAGCGTGAACGGCTTCCAAGACTTCGTAGGTCTCTTCCAGAAGATAACGTGCAAGGCTCCGATGATCTTGCTCCCTGTCCCAAGGACATCCGTCCGGCGCGCGCAGGCGGGCTATGGTGGCAACGAATTGGTCTATCGGAGTGGTCATTTGCAAGAGGCTAACATGCCGTCCTGCTGTTTACAATCAGCCGATTCAGCCGTCTTAGTCGACATTTGCAGTACACAGGTGGTTAAATGTATAGACTGTGCTTGTTCCCGGCACACTTATGAGGTTGGCAAAATCGTGGACGTTTGTGTTATCGGAGCAGGATATGTTGGTCTGGTCACAAGCTGTTGCTTGGCGTATCTCGGCAACCATATAACTGTAGTCGAATCAAATGCGGACCGGCTGAATCACTTGAAGGAAGGGCGTGTCCCGTTCTTTGAGCCGGGCCTCTCCGAGATGTTGCAACAACTCACAAGTTCAGGGCTTATTGAATTTACATCGAGCATCGAAGCAGGTGTCAAGAAATCAGATGTCATTTTTGTTGCTGTGGGAACACCGTCCATGCCTGGTGGAGAACCGGATCTTTCACAGGTGGTCACCGTTGCCAAGGCTATTGGCGGAGCACTTGACACTTCCAGGCCACGGCTGATTGTCAATAAGTCTACTGTGCCTGTAGGTTCAGGCAACTGGGTGGAAATGCTTGTGAAACAGGGCATTCAAGCATTGCAGGCTGTTGCCGCGCGATCCTCCCGTGCCGATGCGCCGGTGTTTTCGGTTGCGAGCAATCCGGAATTCCTTAGAGAAGGCACAGCGATCTTCGACACCTTCTACCCGGATCGCATCGTAGTTGGTACCACCGATGATCTGGCGGCGCAATTGATGCGCACGCTCTATAAGCCAATCATCAATCAAACATTCGAACCGCCACAAGGTACTCCGCGCCCGGCTGGATTGGAATCTGTTCCGTTCCTGGTGACGGATCTGGCCTCCGCTGAGATGATCAAATATTCTGCCAATGCATTCCTTGCTATGAAAATCAGTTTTGCCAATGAAATCGCCAATTTGTGCGAGAAGGTTGGTGCCGATGTGCGTCAAGTCACACAAGGAATCGGGCTGGACAAACGTATTGGTCGCTCGTTTCTGAACGCCGGCGTTGGTTGGGGCGGAAGTTGTTTCGGCAAGGATGTGCATGCTTTGATTGATGTGGCTCGCGAATACCACAGCTCAACGGCTTTACTGGAAGCGACGCTCAGTGTAAATAAGCAACAGCGTGCTCAAGCAATCACCAAATTGCAGGAAGAATTGAAGATTATCAAAGGTCGAACCATTGGGCTTATGGGGCTTTCCTTTAAGCCTGATACCGACGATTTACGCGATGCGCCGAGTCTGACTATTGCTGCATTGTTGGAGAAGATGGGAGCGCAAGTGCGAGCTTATGATCCGGTCTCTAACAGCATTTGCGCCAGCACTCGTCCGGATTTGAACATTGTCTACTGCGACAATGTAGATGAACTGGCTGATGGAGCTGATGCACTGGTGCTCGTGACAGAATGGCAAGAGTTTCGCACCACTGACTGGCAAGTTGTGGGCCCGACGATGCGCAAGCGTCTGATGATTGATGGCAGAAACTTTTTGATAGAAAAAGATTTGATTGATGCTGGATTCGTTTACCGAGGAATAGGTCATTGAGAATTCTTGTTACTGGTGGCGCTGGGTTCATCGGATCCCATTTGACCGATCGTCTGATCGCAGACGGGCACTACGTGATCGTGATGGACAACCTGATCACAGGCAACTACAACAACATCGCGCGCCATCGCTCAAATCCGCAATTTGAATTTATTCACCATAACGTTTCGAATTTCATTCACGTAATTGGTGATTTGGATTGGGTAATTCACTTTGCCAGCCCGGCGAGTCCTATCGACTATTTGAACCTGCCGATCGAAACCATGAAAGTGAATTCGCTCGGGACGCACCACACTTTGGGAGTGGCGATGGCCAAGAAGGCGAAGTTCTTCCTTGCCAGCACTTCGGAAGTTTATGGTGATCCGATTGTCCACCCGCAACCGGAAACTTACTGGGGAAATGTGAACCCAATAGGCCCGCGCGGAGTTTATGACGAATCGAAGCGCTTTGCGGAAGCTTTGACCGGGGCATATCACCATCAACATGGACTTGATAGCCGCATCGTGCGCATCTTTAATTGCTACGGTCCACGCTTGCGTCCCGATGATGGCCGCGTGGTATCAAACTTCATAAAGCAAGCTTTGTTGAACGAGCCTCTCACGATATATGGTGAAGGTCAGCAAACCAGATCATTCCAATACGTTTCCGATCTCGTAGACGGTATTCTGCTTTTGATGGGCGTTGAACACCACGAACCTGTGAACATCGGTAATCCTGAAGAAAAAACAGTTCTGCAGTTGGCAGCGTTGATCAAAGAATTGACCGGCTCATCGAGCGAGATTGTCTACAAGCCATTGCCGGTTGATGATCCGCAAAGACGGCTGCCTGATATTACCAAGGCGCGCACGCTGCTTGGCTGGAGTCCCAAGGCCGATCTCAATGATGGTCTACTCAAGACTATCGATTGGTATCGCGAATTTCTGGGCATTCCCGCGAAGTCATCTGTTGCGCAGCGTTAGCAAAGTTCGCGGCGAGTTCTGTAACTTGCTACTGGGCTAAATTGGCAATATCAATGCAACTGAAGCTATCACTATCTCAGAAAGCACTTCTTTTGGTCGTAATCCCACTAAGTGCTGAGCTGGTGGTCATAGCTACCTTGGGCATTCTTCTTAGGCAGTTGGAAGTCGATGCCGGAAGGCTCGAGCGTTCTCGCGCAATTATCGGTGGTGCCTCCACTCTCACCAAACTGGCTTTTGATGCTTCCACGAGCTTGGTTGCTTACAATTTGAGCAAGAGCCCAGTTTTTGCCCAAAGCTATGAAAGAAGCATCGAGCAGATTCCTCAGGAATTGGAGTTTCTCAAACGATTAGCAGGCAATGATCAGAATGATTCTCGTGATATAGAGCGCATTCAAGGTTTTGCCAACCACGGTATGCAATTGCTCAAGGAGACTAAGGCGAAACAGGATGAGCAGGAGGCGGGCGTAGCACTGGATTTGCTTTCCGGCGTCGGATTAGCCGGCGACGTGCAAAAGACACTAAGCGATCTTTTGTCGGCCGTAGATGAGCTTGTCGCTCGTCAGAAACACTTGGAACGATCGAGCCCCGAATCCCAGGCGCGCGTACGCGGCATGCTCGAGATGGCTCTGGTGGCAGGAGTGCTGCTCAATCTGGCCATCGCTATTGGGCTGACTGTATTTTTTAATCGCAGCACGTCTCAAAGATTGAGTTTGTTGATGGAAAATACTCGCAGGCTGGCTCGTGCTGAGGCGTTGAGTCCGCCAGTTGGAGGGGCTGACGAAATATCCGATTTGGACACCACATTCAGGGATATGGCAGGCGCGCTGGAGGAGTCCAATCGACTGAAGCGTGAATTTTTGGAAATGGTCAGTCACGACGTGCGCACACCGTTGGCGTCAGTCATGGCTGTACTGGAAATTATTGAATTCGGCGTAAGTCCACAGACAATGTCGTCCGATTTATCTGTGGCCAAAAGAAACCTCACCCAGGTCATAACTTTGCTCAATGAGCTGCTCGATATTCACCGGATGGAATCCGGTAAGCTGAAGCTTAGTTTTGTCGAAACCGGCGCTGCTGAGATATTAGAAGAAGCAATTGAGACTGTTATGGCATCGGCGCAGCTAGCCGACATTTCCATTAGCGTGCCAGACAATCCAGTTACCGTGGTTTGCGACGCAGACAGGCTAAGACAGGTGTTCATCAATCTTCTGTCTAATGCGCTGAAGTTTTCTCCGTCCGGTGGTCACATAGAAACAGCTATCGATGTAACTCCCGATTGGATCAAGATCGTTATCCGTGATCAAGGCCCAGGCGTGCCAGCAGAATTCAAGGACCGCATTTTTGATCGGTTTCAACAGGTGCAGGCCTCCGATGAAAAGCAAAAAGGCGGACGGGGGCTCGGTTTAGCGATCTGCAAAGCAATTGTTGAAGAGCACGAAGGACAGATAGGCGTCGATGATGCCGATGGTGGTGGCAGCGAGTTTTGGGTTCTTTTGCCTAAGCGAAAGGAGCTTCCTGCCAGGCAGTTAACAGTCGATGCAGATCCGAATGTCTCCCGTCTGTAGTACGGCTCCCCGATTACCTGTTAGCTGGATAGACCAATGCCAGAAACCAATTTTAGCGAGCAGAAGCTGGTGCAGCACTTCCTGAAACCAGCCTCTTGGCGGTGGCTAGCAAGCGATCATGAATACTGCGCTGGGACGGTTCAACGGCCTGCTCAGACAACACCGTATAGCCGGAACTTAAGCCATGTCGCCAGCCATCGCTGTCGGGATTCCTACATATTGCCGCTATCCTGATTAGGAAAGATTCGGTACTCTGAGGATCAGCGTGGTGCGTTGCGATGAGCACGAGATCCGGGACAGTATGCCCGGCAATACTAAGGTCCTCTTTGGCGTAGAAAGGCAACAGCTTCTCGAACCATTCCATATAGAGGTGAGCTGAAGGCTGCTTGCTCGGATGCTTCACTTCCATGCTCGCAAGAGCCTTGAACAGCTCTGGACTACAGCCTCCTTTCGTCGGGGAAGAAGCTTCCGAAGCAATATCGGTCACCGCACCAGCTCTAACGGACTCAGCCAGAGCTATATTGGCAAGGTAATCATGGCTGGCCAAATCGACGGCCATGGCTAGCATTGCATGCCAATGAAGACCTTCTCGGGCCCTGTACTCCCGCAATACAGAGCTGTTGTACACCGCCCAACCTTCGGCCAGCCGGCCTGATTTGAAATACACATCGCAAAGCTTCCTGTGAGCACCTATCAATTGCGAAGGTGAAATCCGACGATCTGTTTTGGCCTGCTCGAGAACAACTGAAAGCACCGCTATTCTCTGCTCATTTGTGTCTGTAAGGCTCAGACTCTGTAATAAAACTTCCGGCGATACTTTTCCCGCCACGTCACCACAAGAAGGTTTGAGATAAGTGTATGCAACGGCAGCCGAAAAAATTAGCAACGGTACGAGCGCCAAGAGCGGCCAGCGATGAGGTGTTGTGCGGTGAAACCGGCTGACAGGTGGGGCAGTGGAGTGCCCCACTATGGAAAGGTCAGATGGGCTAACTAATTCTAGTGCTTGCAAATCAGCAAGCATGCTTTGAGCGGTGTCGTATCTGTCGGAAACGTTTTTGGACATTGCTTTGAACAAAATTCTCTGCCACTCGCCCTTGCGCGACTCCACAGAGGGGTGGACACGGTCCAGCGGGCGCAATTGCTCGTTGACATGCGCCATCATCATGATCATGGCGTTGTCGGCCTCGAAAGGTGCGTGACCGGATACGCAATGATAAAGCGTCGCTCCGAGACCATAAATATCCGCTCGCTCGTCCACAGCAGCTCCTATGCATTGCTCTGGACTCATATACTGCACACTGCCAACAGTGGTTCCTTCTTGCGTCAGCTTCTGTAGTGACTGATCGAACTCTGGCAACAACTTGGCCAGACCAAAGTCGATTACCTTAATCCCAGTGCTCAGATCTTGTGTTGGTAGAACAATATTGCCAGGCTTGAGATCGCGGTGCACCACTCCCTGATTGTGAGCGCAAGTAAGCGCCACACAAATTTGCTTGCCGATTTTCAAACAGGTCTCAAAATCTAATGCCCCTGTTGCATTTATGAATTCATCGAGTGGCTGTCCTTCGAGAAGCTCCAGGACCGCATACGGCTGATTGTTCCAAATGCCAAACTCATAAAATGAAACGATACCGGCGTGTCGGAGACGACTTAATGAAAGCGACTCTCGTCTGAGTCGCTCTTGCATGGGCGGATCAGCCTGCACCTCTAGTCGCAATAGTTTGATCGCCACGAAGCGATTTAGACTCTTCTGGTGCGCTTTATAAACAACAGCAATACCGCCGTGTCCGAGCAGCGACACGATTTCGAAGCGCTCATCGATAACAGTGCCGTTCTGAAGGTCCAAGTAGTCACCGGAGCGCATCCAAGAATTTATGTACCCGGAGAGCGAATGGATGACACATTCAGACGGCTAGGTTGGACGTGGTAGCCGGTTAGGACCGTCCTAGATGGATTTTTACACGGTTCTTATAACTGAAATCTATCCTTCTGTTGGGCGGAATAGTTTTACAAAGTGGCAAGGGTGAACAGCATGGGGATTGATGACAGTTGCAAGGATGGAATAGCCGACGCGAAGAAGGACAGCGCTAGCCGTTTTGGCTCCGATTGTTCATACCACGTGGACATGAGAAGCTCTGTCGATAGTCGTCTTGCTCAAACAGAGCATACGGCTGTGCCTCACCAATTCAATTGGGCCGTCGAACTCTATGATTCGGGCGCATACGAAGGCAATGGATATGGCAAAGGTAAGGCAAACCAGCAGCGTCCGGTTACCGATGGCAGAGTATCGCAAACAGAAAAAACACAGGAACCTCAAGCTAAAATCCTCGGCTATAACCAGGACCGTACGCAGGTAAGTGACAATGCCGCTTTCAAACACGATGGACGTGTAGTCCGGGTGGAGAACAGCTGGCAACTCGAACATCTGAAAATAGAGAAAGGGATGACGGTGCAGCTAAAGCCTGGCGTGCACTACAAAATCCATAAGGGACTGCAATTGCCGGAAGGCGCCGCGATCATCGGAGATAAGAATAACCCTCCAAGTATTGATTATGTCGGCTCAACTGTTGGGAAGAATGGCAAAAATACGTGGCCGACATGCATCACCGTAAATGGCGCCAACGCCCTTGTAGATGGAGTCAAGGTCGAATGTTCAGGTATGACCATGGGAAAATTTGGCGGCGCACGGGGAATTTTTGCTAACGAAGGTGCCGACAATCTAACTGTACGCAATTGTAATGCAGGCAAGATTGATAGCTTCGTTATGCTGAACGGCGCTGACAACGTGACAATCGATCACTGCTTTGCGCCTGTTGTGAACAGCTATTTCCTCTGGAATGAAAAAACAAGCAAAAACGCCACATTGAGCAACTCACGCTGCGACGACAGTGTTCTGGAATGGACCGTAAGATCTTATGGTGGCCTGGAAGTTGAGAATTGCAGCATCACTAACGTTAGCAATGGGGTGGTCAAAAAAGGAGCACTGACTTTCTGCCAAGGCAGTGGAACCGTAGAAAACAGCACCATCGTCGGTGGCATGCGAATCGGCCCGCTGAACAAGATGGTCCATGGTGCGGAATACATCAATCCCAAGACTCTCCAAATTAGGGAGCATCTAACGCCGCAGCAATTTGCTAAGGCTCAAACTATTTACGATGAAGTCAGCAGCCTGTCTGTGAGCAACAGCCATATCGAAGGATGGGTTCAGCTCAATCAAAACGCAAAAAACGTAGTCTTCAAGAATAACAGTATTCACAGGCCAACTGCAGCGGATGGCTCATTTGTTGTATTTTCAGAGTCTGTGAAGATCTACTCGGGTGTGCGGAAACCGGCTCAGGCATTGTTCATCGACAATCGCTTCAGTGGTCCTGTGGACAACGTATTGAGCAATCCATCGCATGCTGCTGTGCACCTGGGCCGGGGCAACACCTTTAATGGACGGCCCGTTCGCCAGGTGTAAGGTAACTGTCAGCCATGATAGATGCAGCCTCATGCTAGTTCGCTCTCATAAGGCTTCGTAAGGAGTTTTTGGTGCAAATTGGAGAGCTAAATCTGCGCTCTAATATATTGAGAGATCTATTCCGTTTGCTTATTAGCGATCGGATCCTCAAGCTTATAGCCCAGTCCATGAATAGTTCTTATGATAGAGGGCTTGCCAGTGATGGCGATTTTTTTGCGCAGCGACATAATACAAGTGCGAACCGCTTCTGCTGTTGAGTTCGATTCGGATTTCCAAACGCGATCAATCAAATCAGTGTGGCTGAAGACCTGGTTGGGATGCCGCATCAGATATTCCAGTAATGCAAACTCAAGCGGAAAGAGCGAAACGACTTTGCCACCAACTACCAGTTGCCGAGACACCGTATTTACTTCCAAAGTTCCCAAGCGCAAGACGTTGTCTTGCACGAGTTTCGGTCGTCGTTGCAGCGCTCGCAGTCTCGCTGACAGCTCTAAAAGATTGAACGGCTTGGTCAGATAATCATCGGCACCGGCATCAAGTCCTTGAGTCTTATCCTGGATAGCATCCTTGCCTGTAAGCATCAAAATGGGAGTGGTGGCACCCGATGCTCTGTATTCAGTGCAGACACCCAGGCCGGTCATCCCCGGCATGTCCCAGTCGAGCACAACAACATCGTACTGATAAAATTGCAGTCGCTCCAGTGCGTCATTGCCGTTAGTAACACTTTCAACGGTATAACCTTCGGACTTCAACCACGTTATGATTCGATTGAGGAAGTCTAGATTGTCTTCTGCAACCAGTACCTTCACCTAATGGACCCCCAGAGTTGGCTGAATGAGATTATATACTCCTGGCGCAGGGGATAAAGTAGGAAGTTCAGACCAGGTTGCCGCCGGGTGAAGATACTGAAGGCAAACAACGAAGATATCCGAAGGGACGAAGTTTCACCGTTTTTCGTCGCGATAATGGGGTTCGCCCTACTCACAGCGGTCATGGTCGGATGGTCGCTGGTTTCCTGGCTTCACGAGTATCACCTCCGGAGCTGGCAAAGTTACGAGATTTCAGGCGACCTTGCGCGCATGAATGGTGGGCTAGAAGACGGTGAAAAGTTCTACCGAGCTGCGCTTGCTGAGGCGCAAAAAGTGGGCGACAAGCAAAGGACAGCCACCACCTCCAGAGAGCTTGCAAGGCTCGAAAATATCCGCAACGCTCCCGGTGTAAGCTCGTCATCTGGCAATGGCAATTACCAAGACGGGGCATGGATCTGGAAAAGTGCCTTAGAATATCAAACCATGATCAAACGGAACCGCTCGCAACGGCGATGGAGTGTGGCATTGAAGCCTCTTTTTGAGCGTGAAATCATGTCGGCAAAAAGCAGTCCTGAAAACCTCGTTAGATTGGCTGATTCGCAAGTTGAGATGACTAACTTGGGGCTTGCTAAGCAATTGTATGAGTTAGCAGGAACGGTGAATCAAGAGACTGGCAGTCAGAGTATTGAAGTTAAATTGCTCGAGCGGTTCGCCCGTGTTGCATTTGCCCAACAACACTATGAGATTGCTTTGCAATATCTAGATCGTGCCTTGGCTAAGACTGGGAGCCAAACGAAGTTAAACAGCGCAGAAATGTTTCTCTTGCTCAACAAGGTCCAGGTTTATGCGGACACTTCTGATGGTCGGCGTGGGGCAGCATTGTGTGAGCGTCTGGCGAAGATGCCGAATTTCCTGGCAAACCCAAAACGCAACTGGTATTACAGCATCCTTGTCGGGCAATGTCAGTCCCGGATGGGGCACCACAAGGAAGCTCTACAGCTATTGAATAAAGCTGCCCAGGCAGCACCAGCATTATTTGGAGAGTCTAGCTCCAACGTCGAGAGAAGCTACGAAACTTTGGCGGAGGCGCTGATTATGGCCGGTCGGCCGACTGATGCCTATCCGCTGTTTGAGAAGGTCTTCTCGATGCGAAATCGGCGATCGAAAAGAAACACATCAGTAAACCGTTTGATCGTCGACGAAGAAGCAAGGTACTTAATTCTAAAACGACAAGACGTCGCCGATGCTCTCTGCACCTGGTTTGTGGAAAGGCGAGCAAAGGCCGTGGGAAGTAAATTTAGGCGAAATAAGTGCTTGCTCTTTCATCTTAGTCAAGTCTATGGCGAGACCGGTGACCGCGAAAAATCGAAGCAATTTCAGGCGCAAGCCGAGGCAATTCATTGAATTCTCTAATTATCTGAGTTCAGTTTGCCTGCGACGCTTGGGTTGCTTGCATCCCTCATAAATTTCTTACAACTGTTTGCCAGAATGATCGCATTACAGTGCACCCGTTTCATTGGCTGTAGATTAATATGAGGGGTCAGGCAATGGCAGAAAATTTTGATGCGAAAGCTCACGCGCATATTCTTGATCGTCGCGTGATCGACTTCCAGAACTATAAGGACAAAGATACGCGTGATGCGTTGCAGAATGAAGTGATCGACATAAATCGGCAGACCGCCGGAACTCGGGACGGTGCAGCGGCGGTTTGGAAACATTCCGTTTTGAAAGGCAAAGTGGATTCGGAGACATCTCGTACGGAGACATATCTGGAAATGACTCCCCTGAAGCAGTTGGTCGTTAAACCCGTTGTGAACGAAGTAGTTTCCAATCAAGAAATGATGAAAATAGCTATCGCGCACTCCAAGGAAAAAAAGGAGCGTGAGTCCAAGGAAAAGGCCGCTGCCCCGTTGCCAACCGAACAGCCCTCCTCTCCGCCACCGGAAATACCTGAATTGTGGAAGATGATTAAGAAAGACGTCCAACAGGCTCGGGAGGCTGCGCCTGCAATCACGGTCAAGGGAGTGACAGAAGGCCTGAATGATTTCAGCCAAACTATGAAATCACTGGCCGACACTCTGGAATCATTCAACAGAGCCATGGGCAATTGAGGTCTTCGGGTCTAATCAGACATATACGTCCGACGACCTCCGGATAAAAGCTTCTGTTATTTGATTTCCATTTTTGCTGCAGTGCCGAGATACGCTGGTGCTTCTTGTTTTAGCCATTTGCTCTGCGATGGATCGGATTTCAAATAAGCATCCAGAAATGCGGTACTCATTTTTTCTATTTTCTCGTGAAAGGCTTTGTCTGTGGCTCGATCTTTGCCTCTAAAACGCTCGCCAGAAAAGATCATGTGATCGCCACCGACAAAAGTGATTAGATACTGATTGGCTCCTGCAATTGAATCAAACGGGACGCGCCGGTTATCTTTGCTGGTTAAGCCAATTGGGCTGTCATCCAAAGTCCCGGTCATAAACATTCCGGGAACTGTAATGTTGCCGTATGCTTCATGCGCATTGCGTCCACGCAACTCGCCCGGAGCGCTCAGGTACACCGCGGCCTTGATCCTTGGATCGGCAAAGCTAATTGGTGGCACTGCCCGCGGAAAGCTTTCACCAGTCATTGCAAGTGTTGTTGAAGCTCCGAAGGAATGTCCTGACATGGCTATTTTCGTCAGGTCCATTCGCGCTTTGAGAGGACCCGCGACTTTGTTCCGATTGGGTAACTGGTCAAGTACGAATTGAATGTCCTGCCCGCGCAGCATGTAGTTCTGACCATTAGCAGCTGCTTTCATATTAGTCATGAACGAGCTGCGTCCGCCTGCTAAAGCCTTCCGCCAGATGCTGCTGTCGCTGCCGGCGTGCTGAACGAATATGCAAACATAACCGTGTTCACTCCAGTACTTGCCTAGGAATTTGGAGGCATCTCTTGTGCCGCCCAAGCCGTGTGAAAAGATAACGACGGGATGGGCGAGACTATCAGGCGGCAGGTAGAGCCGGACGGGTATGTGGCGGCTGCGGCTTGCATCGACCCAATCTTCATAAAGAGCAAGTGAGTCTTCTGTATGGCTTGTGCTTCCATTCTGCTTGGTATCAGCGCCGAGCGCAGCCGTGTGCTGCAGCCATAACAGACAGAAGGTGAAAAGGCAAAGTCTGAACAAGCTGGATAGCTTCTTTTGCTGTGGCATTGTTTTCAATCTCTATGCAAAATTTAGTTGAATGAAGGGTGGCTTTTTGATGTCCCCACGAGTTTTTTCCCGTTTTTAGTCGCAATGCGTCGAATAACCTTCATGAGACTACGCGCCTTCAGTTTTTCTGAAAGCTCGCCACCGGGCAGGTTTTCGACTTTAGTCAACGCCGCTACTGCAGCTGAATAATTTCCAGCTTTGAACTCTGCTCTGCCCAGTTGCAAGTTAAGCCGGAGGTTCAGCGCCTGTGGTTCTATATTTCCGTAGATGTTTGGGTGTGCAAGTGGCGCGTTCCAATCAGTCGTTTTCGTTTCTTCGATTGCTCGTTGCGCGTTGACGGCGCTTTGCTTCCAACGGCCACATAAATAGTTAACGGCTGAAGAAGTACTTGATACCAAGATGGAATCTCGGACATCTGCTTCGCGACAGCGGCCAAGTTCATAGAACGCCCAGTGAACTGCGTCGGCCGCTTTGTCTTTGTCCCGCTGGATGATGTATGCATTTGACAATAAAAGCCAAGTGCGGAACAGGAGATATTGAGAAATTTCACCCCGCTGATATAAGTATGACTTGCTCTTGGTGACAATCTGACGAGCTAATGGTATGGCAGCGTCGGCATTGCCACGCTCAAGATAGGACGAGGCTAGCGAATATTGAAAGGATGGAAGTCGCTGGTGAGCGGCCTTTTCGCTAAGTTCAACTAAGAATTGTTTTGTCTTGAGTGTGTCCGCCGCATTTTGTCCTTTCAAGAGTGATTTGCCAATCTGAGCGCGAATTGCGTTTTCGTATCCAGCGGATCCTCTGATGTTCTGCTTTGCCAAGGATACGTAAAGCTCAGTGGCTTTATCGAAATGTCTCGCCGCCAGCGCCGGATTGGTTGCAGATAATAGTATGGCTAGGTCGTCCTCAGCCTCGGCTGTTGGCGCCTTTAAAAGATCCAAGTCGGGATCGTCCTTCTCTACCAATTTTACCTGAGACAATGCTTGTTCTAGTTTTGCTCTGGCATCTTGCTGTTTCCCCAACTGCGCTAGCAGTCGACCTTGAGCGACACTTAGTTCTATCGCCCGCCTTGTTGTTGGTTGTTTGCTTTCCACCGCGTTGCACATCAGCAGTGCTGCTTGGAATGCGGCGGGGGTGGCTTTCGGTCCCAATTTTCGGACTGCTTCCGATGCATTGATGGCCGTCCCGCTTGCTAGATCGAACTTTTCGCATTTGAGATAATGAGGGTGCGCTTTCTTGAACATTTCGAACGCCAAATCGTAGTAATCGCGCTTTAAAGCCATTCTACCCGCGGTCGTCTCGCGTGATGCCACCCTCTCCAAAACGTGTCCTGTCGGATCTAACTGTGCCTCGATTAATTTGGCGGCGCGAAAATGCTTCGCGGCGCTGGCCAGGTCATGTGCGTCAAGAGCGCTTGTCCCGTCCGTGAACTCGGCTTCGAAATTTCTAATCAGGTCCGTCGGTGATGCTTTTACAAGTGGAGTGATAGGTGCCACCAGGTTCAACTTCAAACTTAGACCGAGTCCTGCCGATGCAAGGAGCGCGAAGACAATCAGCGCTGGGATGAGTAGTTTTATGCCGCGCTTTGTGCGTGATGAGTCTTTTGCTAGCGCGCTCTTTGCGTTGTTGTTGTTGTTGTTGTTGTCTAAGATCTGTTTTGCTGCGAAATCCGCTTCCAGTAAAGCTGTAGTTTGATAGCGAAACTGTGGCTCGCGGGACAAGCAGATTTCTATCATGCGATCTAGCCATGCAGGCACGCCGCGTGCGACAAGGTTGGGCACGAAGTCTGCGGTGTCGGCACTGTGCACCATTGCCTCGGCCGGAGTGCTTATTTGATAGGGCGGCGTGCCAATGAGCGCTTCATGCATCACGCAACCGAGCGAATAAATGTCTGAACATGCATCGAGGGCACCCCCTTTGAATTGCTCAGGGCTCATGTAATTGAGAGTGCCTAGAATGGCGCCATTTTGAGTGAGTTTGTTCGGGGAGGAGGTAAGCTTTTCTGAGCGTGCAATACCGAAGTCGACCAGTTTGACGGATTCAGCACCATTTGCTGCAGTGATCAGCATGATATTTTCCGGTTTTAGATCGCGGTGAATGACGCCGTGCTGATGCGCATGCTTCAATCCTGAAATTACCTGCAAAAAGACATTCAGGAAACGTTCCAGAGGCAGTGGACCATCGCGCTTCAGTACCTCGGCGAGGCTGACGCCTTCAAGGTACTCCATGGTCAGATAGGCCTGCCTATCTTCGGTTAAGCCGAACGTCCATGCCTCCACTATGTTGGGATGCTTAAGAGTGGCAAGCATTTTCGCTTCGCGCTGAAAACGCCTGACAGCATTGGGGGAATCTGAGTCCTGTAGAGTCTTGAGTGCAACGATGCGGCCAGTGCTTAGCTGCCTGGCTTTGAAGACGGAGCCCATGCCACCAGTTCCCAGCAACGACATAATTTCGTATGAGCCGGGCAGGCTTGGCATGACACCAGGAGATACCATGAAGTTGGACCTCATAAGCTCCGCATGGGCGGAATAGAACATTTACTCAACTCAGGCTTCATTCCCAGATACTGACTGTATCAGTCGAATGACAGTGGCGAATTCATCTGCAGTTATGTTATTCGATGCCCCGGTCTGCTTTTCCGCCTATTCCGGTTTAACTACGGTGCCTCGAATGGAGTTCAATAATGCACGCGCTTCCACTTTTTCTGGCTGCGCGGCTTCAATTTTGGTCAATACCCTGACTGCAGTCTCCTTTTCGTCTGCCAAGCTTGACTGCGAGTGTTTGAGCCCCAGTTTGGCGAGAAGTCGATTTCGGTTGACACGCAATAGCGTCGCAGTGTCGGGCGAAAATCGCTCGCCTTCCATCGATTGGCACATTTCTAAAGCGCTTTGGTACATCTGGTCAGTGGGTGTTTTCACCCAATCGAGGATTAGTACCGATGCCTCGGCCGCCATTTGTGCTGCATGATTGAGCCTGGAGCATTTCATGAACTGCGCGTGGGACCGCTTGTAAAGCTCGAACGCGATGCCGTAGCGATGGAGTTTTACGCAGTGCCTTGCTGCCTTCTTCTCTTCGGTTGCTATAATTTCCAGAATTTCTATTGGAGCGTTCTTCGAATGGGCGATCAATAGTTCCGCGGCGTCGAAATGCGTCATCGCATCGCGTGGCTTCTTGCTGTTGAGATCCGCGTTCCCTTGTCGAAATGCTTTTCGAATATGCCAAGGCAATTCCGATGGGATCACTTGCTCGATTGGCGCGCTGGACCGCGTCAGCTTGACCATGGGGAAGGCAAATGCCGCAGCGACAATCGCCGCCAATAAAACGAACACAGCTAGCGGCACTACACTGCCGGGTTTTGCCCGTGACAAGTCTTTTGTTCGCGCGTTCTTCTCGCTAGTGGGCGAGAGCAGTTTTGCTGTGAAATCCGCTTCCAATAAGGCAGTCGTCTGATAGCGAAACTTTGGTTCTCGGGACAAACAAATTTCTATCATGCGATTCAGCCACGCAGGCACGCCGTGTGGGACAAGGTTCGGCACGAATTCTGCGGTGTCGGCACTGTGCACCATCGCCTCGACTGGGGCGCTTATTTGATATGGCGGCGTACCAATGAGTGCCTCATGCATCACGCAACCGAGCGAATAAATGTCTGAGCGAGCATCGAGGGCGCCTCCTTTGAATTGCTCAGGGCTCATGTAATTTAGAGTGCCGATAAGGGCGCCATTTTTGGTGAGTTTGTTCGGGGTGGAGGAAAGCTTTTCTAAGCGAGCAATGCCGAAGTCGACAAGTTTGACGGATTCACCACCATCTGGTGTGGTGATAAGCATGATGTTGTCTGGTTTTAGATCGCGGTGAATGACGCCGTGCTGATGCGCGTGCTTCAATCCGGAGATTACCTGGGAGAAAAGTTTCAGGAACCGCTCTAAAGGCAGTGGACCATCGCGCTTCAGTACCTCGGCGAGGCTAACGCCTTCAAGGTACTCCATGGTCAGGTAGGCTTGTCTGTCTTCGGTTAAGCCGAACGTCCAGGCCTCGACTATGTTGGGATGCTTTAGAGTGGCAAGCATTTTGGCTTCCCGCTGAAAACGCCTGACAGCATTGGGAGAACCCGAGTCCTGTAGAGTCTTGAGTGCAACGATGCGGCCGGTGCTTAGCTGCCTTGCTTTGAAAACGGAGCCCATGCCGCCAGTTCCCAGCAATGAGATGATTTCGTATGAGCCCGACAGGTTTGGCGTGACACCAGGAGATGCCATTAAGACTGACCTCATAATCCCCGCAAGGGCGGAAGACTGAAGATATTCTGACCCAGACTTCATTCCCTGATGCCATTAGTACCAGTCGGTTGGCAGCGGCAAATTCATCTTCAGTAATTCCCCTAGGTCGAGTACCGGCGTCTTAACGACGAAAAGCCCTGCTCGGCAATCTATGCTGTGGTCATTGGCGCAAGGAGCGAAGAAATGCCTAGCAATTTAACGAAAATCTTGGTCGGGGCCGCACTGATGGGACAGCTAGCAACAACTGTTGCCACCGTACCTGTTTTCGCCGAGGACAATAAGTCGACGGCCAAGCCTCACATTGATTTGGCTTTTTGCATTGATACAACGGGTTCGATGAGCGGCGAAATTGAGAATGTGAAAGCAAAAACAAAAGAACTCGTAGCCAAGCTCGCAGGGGGCAAGCCTTCACCTGTTATTCGCGTAGGCATGGTGGCATTTCGAGACCGTGGCGACGAATACGTTACTAAGGTATTTCCATTCAGTGAAGACATAGACAAGGTCGTCAAAGACATTTCATCATTGAAGGCTGACGGTGGCGGTGATACACCGGAAGCGGTAGCAGAAGGTCTGCATGCTTCGTTGAATGATTTGAAATGGTCGGACGACAAAAAGACGCTCAAACTGCTATTCCTCATTGGTGATGCTGAGCCGAACAAGTCGAAGCTAAGTTGGCAAACGGAAGCGAAATCAGCGATTTCTCATGGTGTTCAAATCAACACGCTTGGCTGCCAGGGCATCGAGAGTGGAACCGGTGTAACCATATTCCAGCAAATCGCTAAATTGGCTGATGGTCGCTATGAGTCCCTTGCGTATCGCCAGGAAGTCGTGACTGCCGATGGAAAGAGAGAAACTGTCATTTCATCAGGTGGCAGTATGTATCGCGTCCGAGGCAAGTCTGCTGATGCGTGGAAGGCCGGTGCCGCCACTCTCAGTGCTCGGGGAGAAGCAGAACGCATGCCGTCTGCCGCTCCCTCAGTCGGCCGCTTCGCTTCAGCAGATGAAGACTTCATGGCTGGAGCTCCTGGAGCTAAGGCCGATGGTCGCACTCGCCACGCCAGGGCTTCGTATGCCACCGGCGCTGGAAGTGGATCCATTAGTCGGACGGACAACAACCTTGCCGACATCGTTCTGCAGGCAACGAAAGATGCGGCCGCTAAGAAACTGAACGTCGATTTTAAAGAGAAGTAACTCTTAGGGAGGGGTTGTTCCTTCCGGTGTGGTGCCGAAACGATTGAGAGGGGACAGGCCCTTCCCAATCGTGCCCAAATGATTGTCGGCGACGAAGCGGGTTCTGCTGAAGTAGGACATTAGGCTGCCCCCTAGTAAAGAGGCGTAGTACAATGTGTTCACCTTTGGTGTTGTCTGTGCGTCTGCAAAAACTTTCACTAATTCTCTTGTCCGTGGCGTCTTCGGCGGCTATTGCGTGCGCCCAGGAAGGCGTGCCGGTAGCGGCACCACATATGGTACCGGGTGGACCGAGCCTGACAGTGGCTCCAACCGTGTCTACTGTGCCGGGTCCTGCTGTTTTGTCGGACGCATCAGCTGCGCAAGTTGAAGATCCGGTGCGAACGCTTCTGGATTCTCTTGGAAATTCCGAATGGAAGTCGGAGCCATCAACTATTGTTTCGTCTTCAGCGGCGTTACCTTTTCCCTACCAGCAATCGCCTCAGCTGCTTCGCGAATATGGCTGCCGTTCCATTACATATAAAAGATTCAGCCGGACTCAACGCGCCGTAAACGTCTTTATATATACCTTCCCAGATGTCGAGGGGGCTTTTGGCGCTTACTCGACAATGCGCCTAGGCTCGTCCAATGTGGTGGTTCGAGGAAATGGCTCGTCAGAAGATGATGCCGGAATTTGTTTCTGGAAGGCAAATCGCTTCGTTACTATTACTACGACCGCAGAAGAGGATGAAGTCAGTAAGCGCTTCTCAACTTATATCGCTGATCAGCTGAGTTCGCGCATGCCGGAAGCTGGAGCTCCGCTCAAACTTCTCAGAGCCCTTCCAGTACTTGACAAAATGGCTGGTACTGAACGGATTTTCATGGGACCGGTGGCGGCGCGCAAATACATGGCTATTCCTTTTATGCAAACTCTGCAGATTCAAGAATCGAAAGGCGCAGCTTATGCAGACTACCAATTCCCGCATCCAGAGCCGGATCGATTGAAGCTGATGGTCGTCGAATATGGCGATCCGCGAATTGCATCCACTATATATAACGAATACGCAGGGGAAGTGGCGTCTATTCACAAATCTCGCCCGCTCAGCACTACAAGCCAGCTAAGTAAGGCTGGAGCAACATATATTTTGTGTATGGTTTCACGCACCCGAGTATGTGTAATTGCCGGTGCACACCGCAAATTGTCGCCTTTAGTACTTGCTCGACAGCTGGCATACTGAGCCGATCTTAAGCATTACTTAGCCGGAATATTTTGCGCTGCTGAGGGCCCAATACCAATGAGTCGTGGCATAATTTTCTTGTGTGAGCGATCACAAGAGCAAATTCACGAAGAAAAAGACACGTGCAAGATTGGCGCCGTAGCTTGTTTCTCCTGAAGATATGTCCTTTAGTAGCTTATTGAACCATTAAGGAATAATTGCGTTTGATATGCAGTGAATGCTGTTACGAAGCGCATTACGAGATACTCCGGAAGTTTGACACCATCAAATCCCGTTGCTATCATTTCCTACGTTGCTGCTTCAAACGCAGCGCAATTTTTGAACCCTGATAACTGAATAGCCATGAACGGCGCCTGTCAAAACTTTTGAGTAGGCAAACAAACCAAACATGGTTCTTTCGAGAACTTTGGCAACGGAGA
>Ga0163151_10003395_pt1 | contig 22972 bp, 19 predicted proteins | sample OliLakLV19MP5IB2_FD_145596 | JGI IMG/M metagenome (GOLD analysis project Ga0163151, IMG submission 145596) | Freshwater microbial mat bacterial communities from Lake Vanda, McMurdo Dry Valleys, Antarctica - Oligotrophic Lake LV.19.MP5.IB-2 | ecosystem: Environmental > Aquatic > Freshwater >... | reverse complement strand
GGGGTCAGTTGCTTGTCCCAAAAGTCCTTGGCGAACGAGACCGCATCAAATTGACCGTTGCTCGTGGCCGTGGCCACTTGCTCCAGCGGCACAATACGAAACAAGGGAAACATCCAGGTGATTCCCATTCAAAGCTGATATCCTGCACAGCACGGGTTTTACCGAAGTAGCGGTGCAAATTTCGCAGCTCAATAAGTGGGCGTCTGGCTTGGATCACGTTACCAAACTCCTCGGATAACGTGAAAACTGCTGTTCTCGTTGATATCATTCATTCCCAGGGAGAGGTCAACACCTCGGTCGGTGACGGCAATGTAAGTGCCCGGCCCCCAGCCTTGAGAGACTGCCGACGTGATGGCTGCGAGTTGGGTTTCCATCAGGTTTTGCGAGAAGGGCAGCAAATCAATGCCACGACCCATCGATAGCGATTCGTACGTGCCCGCCGGGAATTCAGGGGTATTGTCGGCAAGTAGCGTTCGTAGTTTAAGCATCGCTTTGATTTGCGTGCTAGGAGTTAGCAGCAAGGATTCTCCCTCGTCGATCATTTCACCCGTAAATATTTTGCCTTCTTTGTCTTCCACAACAAGCGTAAGAATCTTGACTCCGAGTTGATTCTTGGCAGTGATTTTATCTTGAGTGGGCTCAAACAAGATTTGCTTTTCCGTATCATGACTCGTGATGGTTAAATACTGTGTGGGTGTGCGAGATTGCAACCACCCGCGGGTCAGTTGTTGCGATCCGTCCCAGATAACTTCGCGGCGCTGACCAGCATAACGTCGCATCTCACGACGATCGCTCAGGCGGCTTGAAGGAAGAATGGGATAGACCAGCGTATCTTGGGGAAACTCCAAGCCGTCTGATGGTGCGATCCCCGCGTAATAGGAAAGCCGCGACCAACACACCGCGGAGTTTGCTTTTTGATCAAGTAATGTAAAGCTTCGCGCCCGCACGAGTGTGCCGAACCCTTCGGAGGTAAAACTGTAGATGAGAAGAAATAATGTTGTGGCAAGCGCCGCGGCGGGAACCGTCAGCAACAATAACGGCAATTTCTCGCGGCTCTTGAGCAGGAAATAATTCACGGGCCCGATGCCCAAAACGAATAGGGAAAGCAACACTTGAAACGCCGTGACGGGGGCTGCCCCCACGTCGGGTATGAGAAAATCATTGAAATTGTCGTTGCCTCGATCGGGGTCGGTCCCGTGGCGAAGATCCCATGACAAGCGATCGGCCAGCAACGATTGCGTGATTGCCCAGCGTAGCTCCCTAACATCTTGCCGTGAGCGGGTTTGTGGAAGCATCAAGAGGGTCACTGTTCCCATCCCCAAGGGTCGAGTCGTGAACCATTGGCGTGAATCTTCAGGCATCTCTGGATCCAACGTATCTTTTTCCGATGCGATAACTTGCGGCGAGTAGAGTTGGCTGAACTTATCAAGCGCATCGCTCGCTGGATTGTCCAGTTTGGGGAAACGCCAGCCGCGTTTAAGAAGTGCCTCAAATTCATACTCTGCCGAGCTTGATGCTTCCGTCAGGCCAAGAGTATTCTCGATTTCGGAAGCGTCACGAAAATCACTCTCTGCGGAAATCACCCACAGATTGCCGCCAGAGCGAACCCATTTTACTAGCTCTTGAAAACGCTCTGGGGATTGCTTTTGGCGAGACTTAAAATCCGCTGGCGTTGTGACCACGACATCCATGGAAGAATACTCAGTCCACTCTCCCAGTTGTGCGTCAAACGTTGGCGAAAAGACCTCAGCCGGCGCGCCACGGATGTCGCGGAACAAGCGGAAAGAAACTCCGCCAATTTCATCGAGCAACATGGCCGTAAAGTTGTGGCCACTTTGCGAGTGAGAGAACGGAATCTGCCTGTCACTGAGCTCGTCATCAATCACACCATCGACAAACGTTTCACATCCAACGGTCCTCCAATTAAGATACTGCGGTACTGAGAGTGTGACACTCGCTGACATGCTGCCGGCCGGTAGTTCAAAATCTTTTTCCACAACCATGGAGGGCTGGTCGCTCCGCCAATTCCCCGCCATGAAGCGAATCCTGATTTGCTTGTCGGCCTGTTGCGGCGCTTGCGAGGTGACGCGGCAAGTCACGGGACGGTATCCGTGGACTCCGGCCCAGGTTGTGTCAATTCGTAGGTCGATGCCTGATTTCTTGGAATAAAGCATGACCCCTGTCGGCGAGGAGGGGAGCTCAATGACACCACCGCTTGCGGCCCATGCTTGGCCATGAATCTGAATGAGGCACGCGATAGCTCCGTAGAGCACTGCGTTCCTGCGTGTCGTTCGAGGATTCAGCAAACAAGAAATCATGAAAAATGAGGTCCGATTTAGGATTCGCTAACTGAAGATTCTAGAGCCGGTTTCATAAATACAAGACAGAACCGGACGCTAGCGCGTGGCGGCTGATTTCATCAGCCGCAGGGCGCTAGCCCTCGGTTTTTGAAACTGCCTCTAGTGTTCCGGGGATAATCTGTTCATCGGGTCCGAGTTGTAAGCCACCTTGTCGTGTCCGCGCTGGAAAGGCGTGACTTCCGAAGATGCGCGACGTTGTCGCGATCAGGACGTAAAGACAGGCATGCACGAAGACAATCACGACCAAGCTGGCCACCGAGACAGTCGCCGCGATCGCCCACGTGTCGCCCACATTCGCTCTCACAAGGACCAAACTCAACAAGGCCGCGAGAGTCACTCCCAGGATAGTCGTGCGAAGTGTAAAGCGTGGTAAGAGCATACGAATAATTGTCGCAGACCTGGTTGTCTCTAAGCAAGTCTTAGGCGGCAAAGCTCAGGAGAATTGCAAAGTCCGCCTGATTGTAGCAGGCACACTCCGTGTGCCGTGGCGGCTTCGCGTAAAGGCAGTGATTTCACCAAGGCGGTTACGGCACACGGAGTGTGCCTACTACTTTGCAGTTCTCCTGCGGTAAAGCTGTCAATGAAGTGGCAAGCCCCGGGGATTTACCATGTTGGTCCATTTTCGCCCCCTGGCCCGTCGTCCACCCTGCCGGTAGCATGATAAGCGCACCGTGACTGCGGAAATCATGGAAAAAGAGGGTTATCAGATGTTGTTTGGTTGGTCGCGATTTTCGCTCACAAATCAGTTGTCCCTGCGGACTATTGTGTGGCTCTGCTGTTTTGTCGTTTGCTTGCTTCGGTCGTCCGTGGCTGTGGCCGACGTGGAAGCGTACAGCGGTATGCCGTTTGGTGTCGGGCGGGTCACGGTGCCCGTCTTCCGTGGCGAACCGGCCTTGCCACTTAATGACGAGCGATTTACCGCACTTGAAGCCAATGGCCGGGTGCTTTGTCCCGTGGTAAAAGTTGAACCGGCGCGACAGTTTTTACGGGGGCTCTTAGGGGTTGAAACGCCACGGAGCGTGACTCTCTATTTTCTCTTTCGTGGTGATGAACCCTTCGAAATGTCGGTGTACTCACCCTTGGAACAGGGGGCACGAGTCACCCCTCTCCGAAATTCGGAAGGCCACCGTAGGTTGCTTGATGAATGGTGGAAGCAGACAACCGAACGATGGTCGCGATTACAACAAGACCCACAGTTTCCGCCAATCGCGGAGAACTTTTTGGTCGCCATGTTTGCTCGGCGACTGAATCGCGAGATTCCACAAGTGGGTGCGGGTCTCTTTGGCTTTCAGACCAAAAAGGTGACGCCGCTTGAGCAACTTTTTGGTGGCGAGGCGGCCCAACTCAAATTGCACCGCGAAATGCTGCTCGGCAGCGAGAACAAACCTGTGGATGCTCTGCCAATGCCCGCACCCGTGGCTTGGCAGGAACTAAGCATTGACCCCGCTGGCCTGGAAGAAGTCGAAGTCGAACCTTTGGCTAAGCATGTTCCGGAGGAATGTTTTTACATTCGCTTTGGGAATTTCACGAACTATTTTTGGTTTCGCGATCTGAACAAAAAATGGGACGGTGATTTGCAAAACATGATTGTTCGCCGTGGTCTCAAACGCCTCGCGACGAAACGCATTGAGCAGCAACTTTCCTTGAAAGAAAATGCGCTCTCGCGTATCCTCGGCCCGCAATTCATCAGCGACGCAGCCCTTATCGGCCTCGACCCTTATGTACAGCAAGGGGCCGCGATTGGGCTCTTGGTGCAAGCCCGCAACAGCCAACTGCTGTCTCAGGATTTCATGCGGCAACGGCGCGCGTCGCTCCAGGCTTTCCCCGAGGCGGCGGAGACGACCGTCAAACTTGCGGGACAAGATGTTTCATTGATTGCGACTCCTGATGGCCGTGTGCGTTCGTATTACGCCCAAGCAGGCGATTTTCATTTGGTCACGACCTCGCGCAAGCTGGCCGAGCGTTTTCTTGAAGCGGGGCAGGGGACCGGTTCGTTGGCCAACTTGCCAAGCTTCCGCAATGCTCGCCGAGAACTTCCCACGAAGCGTGAAGACACTGTATTCGCGTTCGTTTCGGAGAAGTTTTTCCAGAATCTTTGCACTCTTGAATATTGGGTCGAAGCCCAGCGGCGGCGCGAGGCTATGCAGCAATCGCTGTTGGTCGAATTAGCAAGCCATGCCGCCAAATGTGAAGGGGTGGATGTAGTCACGGTTGAGCAACTCGTGGCAGCCGGTATCTTGCCGGAGGGTTTCGGCTTGCGGGCCGATGGCAGCACGATAAGCAAAACGGAAGCGGGGCCACTCGATTCACTGCGCGGAGCAGCGGGATTTTTTGTGCCCGTGGGTGATATGACCGTGGAAGTTTTTTCTCCAGCAGAGCTCCAAGCGTACGATAAATTTTTGGAATCCTTTGTCGTTGAGGTGGGTCAATTTCCTCCCATCGCGTTCGGGGTGCAACGACTTCCACAAGAGACGGGCGATGTCCGGACGCTTGTGATCGATGTCCTCGCAGCACCACTCGGCTCCGCGAAGCTCGGTCTGTTGATCGATTCACTTGGCGAACCGCTCGACGAAAAGTTGCAACCCATTGCCGGTAACGTGGGTTCCTTGGAACTCTCGTTGGACTTGCCTGTGCCTTTAATCGGTGGTGAGAATCAGCCGCACATGCTGTTTGCTGGGTTGCGCGATTATCGATCGCCACTTGCCGTCAGCCAGGGGCAAGTTGTTCCCGGTGCTGAACGCAGCGAGCTAATTCGGGGCTACGTTGGGGCTTGGCCACGACCAGGAATTTTGCAGTTGTTGCAAGGCCCCGCCGCGCCTCCAGGTGCTGAACCGCAGCCACTCGGCGAGCAGATGTGGCAAGCGCAAGCCGAGCAGTTTCTGCTAATCTCGTTCAAACCGGACGTGATTCAGCAAGTACAGCCGCAGCTCGCGTTTGAACCTGCGGAACGACCGGCTCAAGTGCGGCTTAAGGTCGATGATCTCACCGGCAAGCAGATCGCCGACACGATCAGCGCGCTTGGCTATATGCGTGTTCGGGAAACCTCGGTGGCACCGAGTCGGCTCGCCAACTCGCTGGGGAATTTGCTGCAAGTGCCGCGCGAGGATTGTCTCGATCTGGCTCAGCGGTTGCTGGATGCCACGTTCGTCTGTGCTTTGGATGGCGAGTATCAACTGTTTGAATCAGAGCAAAGTTTGCCCGTGTGGTCTTCGACGGCCCTCCCGGCTGAAAATCGAAATCTGCTGACCGAAGTACCCGAGGGGTTCAAACTTTCCTTTCTTACATGGTTTCGCGGCTTGCAGGGGGACTTGCGCGTGGCCAATGGCCAACTCTCGTCCCATGTGGAACTCAAGATGTCTGCCGCGGCACTGCCATGAGCGAAGCCACTTTGCCGCGCTACTCTCAGCGGCCATTCCCTCCGTACAGCTATGTCCCGGGCAGCGGCACGCCGCATCCGGTGAGTGATCCGCAAGGGCACATGCATGGGATCTTTGAAGCGACGCCCGAGCCGCTTGATCCCCAATCCTGGCGCGACAGTGAAGCCTATGTCTACGGCATCGACCTGTTCAATCACGGTTACTATTGGGAAGCCCACGAAGCTTGGGAATCGCTGTGGCACGCGGCGGGGCATCGTGGACCGATGGCTGACTTTCTCAAAGGACTTATCAAGCTTGCCGCGGCGGGCGTGAAGTTCCGCGAGGGCAATTCGGCGGGAGTGAAGCGTCATCTTATCCGAGGGCAGGAACTGCTCGCGGGCCCGATGGAGACGAACTTTTGCGGCATCGATCTGTCGGAATTGAATCAACAACTTTCGCAAATCAACAATGACCTCGCAGTGGACTTCTCGCTTGTAATTGTGCTTGCTCCGCTTCCTCCATGAGTAAACCAGCGCGGTAAGAGCTGCGCACCAGCGGCCCCGCGGCAACTCCGAGAAAGCCTATTTCGTAAGCCGCGTTCTTCCAAGCCTCAAACTGATCGGGATGCACGTATCGATCCACCGGCAAGAATCGCGTTCCTGGCTTGCCTGGCGAAAGATACTGGCCCAATGTCAAAAGTTCGACCCTTGCGGAGCGGAGCAACTGCATCGCTTCGATGACTTCGTCATCGGTTTCGCCTAATCCAACCATGATGCTGCTCTTTGTCCACAAATCGGGGCGAAGATCTTTCGCACGGCGGAGCACCTCTAAACTTTGCGCAAACGAAGCTCGGGGATCGCGGACCGTGTGATCTAGGCGGGGAACGCATTCCACATTGTGCGCGAAGACGGCAAGCGGAATTTCGGTGAGGAGATGGGTGAGGGCTTGCCAGTTGCCATCGAGGTCGCTGCACAAGAGTTCGATGGTTGTCTCAGGCAAGCGCTGCTTAACGGCAGTGACGCAACGCTTGTAGTGATCGGCACCGCCATCGGGAAGATCATCGCGGTTGACGACCGTAATCACGACATGCGCGAGGCCCATTCGCTCGACGGCATCCGCCAATCGCACAGGCTCGTCGACTTCGAGGGGCGGCGGCTCTTTGAGCGTTTCGACCGAACAAAACCGACAACCCCGGGTACATTCCTTGCCCGCGATCATGAAGGTGGCCGTGCCGCGCGCCCAGCAGTCGTGAATGTTCGGACAGCGCGCTTCTTCGCAGACCGTGTGAAGTTGGTTCCCTAACACCGCGAGTTGCGTGCTGTTAAACGTCGATTGGGCATTCCCTGCGGGCAAGTTTACGCGCAGCCACTCGGGCAGACGGGGGCGGCTTGGCTTGGACGAAGATTCAATTTCAACAATTGGTAACATGGTCATGGCACGTTCCAACAATCACAAATCTCAGTTAGAACGCTTCTGATAATACCAGACCCTTAATATGTTGACCTGACGTTTGCTCAATAACACTTCATAAATCGCAGCCAATGGCGGTTCAAAGATTATTCGCACATCGTCAGGTCGAGATTCTCCGACCTCATTTGGACTAAGCTCAAGGTCAGAACTAATCTTTCGGCTTGCTGCAATAACGTCACCCCTAAGTTCAGGGTCGCTCCAAAGCTCAAATAGCTCAGCCGCAGGACTGTCAAGCCAGGTTACAGTAAAGCTCATCAGTCAGCACCGTTTGCACGGCTTTCAAATTCTTTCAACCACTCTTCGAGAGGCTTTCCTCCACCCGCCGCACGACGACGATTCAGCTCTTCATCACTGATTCCCGGATCAAGTTCGTCATAAATCGAGCGATCCTTGGCCGGGGTCAAGTAAGCCAACACCCGACCCGAGGCATCTTGTAAAGTCACGGGCGACTGCAAATCACCAAGCTTGGCCAGCAATTCACTGTCAACGACAATATTTACCATGTTCGATAATTCTCCTAAGCTTAACTGAACAGACGCTCCAGGCTTCCATTCTACACCCGCTAGCAAGTCACGGGCAAAAATGCTCGTTTTCCCAACAAAAATCAGCCCGTGAGACCTTCAAACAATGGCGTCGACAAATAGCGTTCGCCGAGGCTGCACATGATTGTGACGATTCGCTTGCCAGCGTACTCGGGTCGGGCAGCGAGTTTGGCGGCGGCGCACATGTTCGCGCCGCTTGAGATGCCCGCCATGATGCCTTCTTCACGCGCCAGACGCCGGGCCCATTGAAACGCTTCTTCGTTGCTCACCGCAATGATTTCATCGACAAGTGTCGTGTCGAGGTTCTTGGGGATGAAGCCCGCACCGATGCCTTGGATCTTGTGTGGACCAGGGGAACCTCCCGAGATCACGGGTGAATCGGCGGGCTCGACGGCAATCGCTTTGAAGTTGGGGTTTAAGGGCTTAATGAAACGCGAGACGCCGGTGATCGTGCCACCCGTGCCGACGCCGGCGACGATGGCGTCGATGTTGTGGCCGGAGTCTTCCCAAATCTCGGGGCCGGTGGTCTTTTCGTGAATCGCGGGGTTGGCAGGGTTTTCAAACTGCTGTGGCATGTAGGCGTTCGGGGTGGTGGTGGCGATCTCGCCTGCCTTTTCAATCGCGCCTTTCATGCCAGCGGACGCTGGGGTGAGAACCAGTTCGGCCCCGAGCGCTCGCAAGAGGGCACGGCGTTCCACCGACATCGACTCCGGCATGGTCAGCGTGAGCTTGTAACCCTTCGCGGCACACACAAATGCCAGCGCGATGCCCGTGTTGCCACTCGTGGGCTCGACAATGAGCGTGTCCTTGTTGATTTTGCCAGCCTTCTCGCCGGCTTCGATCATCGCGGCCCCGATGCGGTCCTTGACGCTGTTGAGCGGTTGAAAAAACTCGCACTTGGCGAACACCGTGGCGTGACCCTTGGGCACCAGACGGTTGATGCGGATCATGGGGGTATCACCGATAGCGGCGGAAGCGTCGTCGTAAGTTTTGTTGCGCGGCATGGTCGTCCCTTACATGGAAAAAGAGGTGATTGGTTCAGTAAAAATTTCGGAAAATCGCCGCGTTGTCGCGATGGGCATGATTATCGTTTTTCCAGAAAAGCTGGGCAAGCCCTCTGAATTGGCCACTCTTTCTGGCGAGCCGTAAGTGTAAGCGCCCGGAGATTTCACCACGAATTGAACGAATCACACGAATAATTTGTGTAGGAGAGAATTGTAGAACCGCTAATGAACGCTGATACACGCGGATTGAGGCGAGGAGACTATGTTTAAGATATCCCGGAGAGATTACGGCAGGTAGCCCCCGATCAGGTCGAATGAGTTTTACGAGATTGCTTTTAAGCGAGCTAAATGATTGACGATGGCTAGGTGTCAAAGTATCATAAGGCTCTCAGTGCCATTTCATTTTTGTCGCTGACTGGGTATCAGATGGTCCAATCCGGAGATCGCGCTAATGTATCGTACGTGTGGAATAATACTCATATTCTTTGGACTTGTAACTCTTACATCTGCAGCACCTTTTGTCACGGCTGTTGGTTCCGATGGCACGATCATTCGGACAAAAGACGGCGGCGCAAATTGGTATCAGCAAAATTTGTCTGCGGATGCGGCGCATCGTGAGTTGCGAGCAGTAGATTTTGTTGATCCCAATATGGGTTGGACAAGTGGAATGTTCCATTTCGATACCGCTCACTTTTTTACTACAATGCGTTACACAACCAACGGTGGCTCCTCATGGCGAACGGCCGACTTTGAAACTCTCCAACAGGGGTTTCCAGTTTCTGATCTGGATTTCATTGACGCCAATAACGGATGGCTTGTAGGCGGGGGTGGCAATATCTGGCGATCGGTTGACGGTGGATTAAGCTGGACAAGTCATTATTCTGGAGAAGGAAACGGATTTCAGGCAGTGGTTTTTGTTGATAATTCTCATGGTTGGGCAGTGAGCGATACGATCGTGCGCACTTCTGATGGTGGACTTACGTGGGAAACTCAACATCGCGGGCCAGTAAACCTCCCCTTGCTTGGCGTCGACTTTGTGAACCAGAGCGTCGGATGGGCGGTTGGGGCCGGAGACCAAATCCTGCATACTATAAACGGTGGTGATAGTTGGACGGCTCAATTGCACACGTCTACGGCATCATCTCTCCGAGATGTTGTCTTTCCCACTCCGAATGATGGCTGGATAGTAGGTGCCAAGGGGACGATTCTCCATACCAGCGACGCTGGAAATTCTTGGATTATGCAAGCCTCAGGGACGACAAACCTTCTAAACGCTGTCGATTTCATCAATGAGTCCGAAGGTTGGGCTGTCGGTGAATCGGGGATCATCTTGCACACCAGTAACGGCGGACTTTCATGGCTCCCGCAAAACAGTGGCACGGATCGCACTCTGCATGACATCGTCGCAGTCGTGCCAGAAATAAACACTTTCATTCTGGCTGCGATAGCATTAGCAATTGCTATGAGTTTAAGGCATAGAGTTGTAACTCTGGACGACAAAGTTGCCTGTCCTCTCGTGTTGAACGGCTGAAATGCTTCTACAGGTAAGACATTCGGCATGTAGCAGGTTCGTAGTTTGTCATTAGTTTCCTTTCAATACGCCTTTCCAAACCCACCCCCGCCCGGCGTTTCGACGGTCAGCACATCCCCCGGCTCGACGGTGAGTTCGCAGATGCCGGGGAGTTCTACTTCGCTGCCGTTGGCGTGTTGGAGATAGTTTCTGCCTAATTGGCCCGGCTCGCCGCCGTTCATGCCGTACGGGGGGTGGGGGCCACGGCGTTCGGTGATGAGCGAGAGTTCGAGCGGGGCGAGGAATTCGAGGCGGCGGGTGATGCCGTCGCCGCCATTGTGTTTCCCTTGACCACCCGAGCCGCGGCGAATGCTGAATTCCCACAAGCGCACGGGGAGGCGTCGTTCGAGAATTTCCGGGTCGGTCGAGCGGGTGTTGGTCATGTGAACCTGCACGGCGCTTGCGCCGGGACCGGCGGCGGTTGCGCCCGAGCCGCCGCAGATGGTTTCGTAGTAACCGAACTCGTCGTTGCCGAAGAGAAGGTTGTTCATGGTTCCCTGGCTGGCGGCGGCGAGACCAAGCGCGCCCAAGAGCACGTCGACCACGCGCTGCGAAACTTCGACATTCCCCGCCGCCACGGCGGGGCTTTCCGCGGGGATTGCTCCTTGAGGTGGATTCAAGAGTCCTGGTGGCAGAATGATTTCCACCGCACGCAGAGCTCCTTCGTTGAGGGGCAAATCTTCGTCGACTAACAACCGCAGCACATACAGCACGGCTGCCGAGACTATCGCGGGGTTGGCGTTGAGATTCCCGTCGATGACTGGGCCACTGCCGGTGAAGTCGATGGTTGCGGCAGGGCCGGTGGTGTTGGGATGGAACATGATTTTTGCGGTGATGGGTATCGAGATTGTCTCCGCTTCCCAGCCCCCTCCCCGCTGTATTTCAGAATGTTGGCCTCCCCCGGGTACAGGGGAGGGGGATTCTAGGTAATCCGTGAATGAGAGTGTCTGCCCACCAAATTTCGCGAGGGCTTGTCGCACCTTGATGGTTGCGGCGTCTTGGATGTCGCGCATTTTTTGCTGAACGACACTCAGTGTGTAGCGATCCACCAAAGCCAACAGGTCGCGGGCTCCTTGTTGGTTGGCCGCAACTTGGGCGCGCAGGTCGGCGAGATTTTCTTCCACGCGGCGAGTTGGATACGGGGGCTGCAACAGCAACTCGCGCAGTTCGTTTTCGTGTGACATGCCATCCCGGATGAGTGCGAAGTTGGAGATCAGCACTCCCTCTTCGCAAAGGGTGCGCGAACTGGGGGGCATCGAGCCCGGCCGCACGCCGCCGATCTCCGCATGGTGGGCGCGGCAGGCGGTAAAGAATAACAATTCCTGTGTTATCGGATCGTGAACCGGTGTGACGACGGTAATGTCGGGGAGGTGCGAACCACCGCGGTACGGATCATTTGTCACGTACACATCGCCAGGCGCGAGTGTGGGATTCTCGGTAATGACGGCACGGACCGTGGCTCCCATCGCACCCAAGTGGACCGGCACATGCGGCGCGTTGGCCACGAGTTCTCCCGTCGCGGTGAAGATCGCACAACTGTAATCGAGGCGTTCCTTGACGTTCACGCTCAGCGCGGTTCGCCGCAGGACGTGGCCCATTTGTTCGGCGATTCCCGCGAAGAGATGATTGAAGATTTCTAGCAGCACGGCATCCGAAGCCGTGAGTGTTTGCTGTGAATCACTGGCACAATCGGTGAGTAAAATCTCGCCCGCCGAGAGAATTTCGCCTTGCCAGCCGGGTTCGATGACAATGGTCGAGTGGGCATCAGCAATCAGGGCCGGACCGATGAAGGTGGAGCCGGGTGGGAGATTGGCGCGGTCATAGCAGGGAACTTTTTTGTCTTGGCCGCTAAGCCGGCAAGCGGCGCGGGATGTCGGTTGAATTGTTTTGGCGGGGCAACGAGTTGTGGTCGGAAGTGGCTCGGCGGTTTGGCCGATAGCTTCGATGCGCAGGGCGACAAGTTCAATGGGTGTGCTTTGAGGAACGTACCCAAATTGTTGTTTGTGAAGCTGCTCGAAGGCAGTAATGGTTTCTGCCTTCGTTTGGAAGAGCACATTTAGAGGGACATCGGTGCCTCGATAACGGAGATCGAGGGAGCGATGAATTGCGATTTTCTCTAGAGAGATGCTTTCGGCAAGGATCTCAGCGAACGGAGCTTTTTCTAGTTCGGTAAACTTGGCTGCAAACTCCTCGAAATCGCAATCTTCGAGGAGTTGCGACATGCCTTGCGCTGCATGGCGGGTGACGTCGGCTTGGCCGATGCCGTAGGCGCTGAGGATGCCGGCATCGGGGTGATTGAGAATTTGCTTGATGCCCAAGTCACGCGCGATGGCACAAGCATGTTGGGCCGCGGCACCACCGAAGGAGACCAGCACATAGTCGGCGGGGTCGGCTCCTTTGGCAATCGACACGTCGCGGATCGCGCGGACCATGTTCGAGTTGGCGATGGCGAGCAGCCCTTCGGCAAGTTCCGCGAGCGTGAGTTTTTCGCCGGTGGCGGCTTGAACTTGGCCTGCAAGTTCGGCGAGTTGCTGTTCCACGGCTGAGCGATCCAAGCGAAAGGGAAATCGTTCTGCGATGATGCGGCCGAGAAAAAAATTGAGATCGGTCACGGTGAGTGGCCCGCCACGACCATAGCAGGCGGGACCGGGATTTGCGCCGGCACTCTCGGGGCCGACGGTGAGTTTCGTGCCATCGAATTTGCAGATCGAACCACCTCCCGCGGCGACGGTGCTGATGGCGAGCATCGGCGTGACGAGCCGCACGCCGGCCTTACGGGTTTCAAATTCGTATTCGTAATGGCCATCGAACCGCGAAACATCGGTGCTTGTGCCCCCCATGTCGAAACCAATCGCTCGTTCAAATCCTGCTGCCGCGGCAATCCGCGAATAGCCGACGACACCACCGGCAGGGCCGGAAAGAACGCTTCGGTGTCCGCGAAACGCCTCGGCAGCTACCAAACCGCCGGCTGAGGTCATGAGGCGGATGTGGCTGCCAGGGAGCGAGGCGTGCAGTTTGTCGAGGTAGGTACGCAGTACCGGGCTCAGGTAGGCGTCGACCACCGTCGTTTCCGCGCGGGGAACGATTTTTACCAACGGGGCGACAGCGCTGGAACGGCTGATCTCGGCGAAGCCGACTTCGCGGGCGATTTGCTCGACCAGAATCTCATGGGCGGGGAAGAGATCGGCGTGCATCAAGCAGATGGCGAGCGACTGGATGCCTCGGTTGTGAAGTTCGGTGAGTTGTTTGCGAATTTTCTCTGCGTCAGGTTTGACGAGAACCGTGCCTGCGGCAGTGACGCGCTCGGCGATTTCGACGCTGCATTCCGCGAGCGGTGGCGGCTTTACAATTGTGAGGGCAAACAAGTCGGGGCGCTCTTGGGAGCCGATGTCCAGAAGATCGCCAAAACCCTGAGTGATGGCGAGTGCCGTGCGAGCCCCAGTGCGGGTGAGCAGGGCGTTCGTGCCGCGTGTGGTGCCGAGTCGCAATCGCACGGGAGGGACAGTTTTGGTGATTGGTAAGCCCAACAAATAGCGGATGGCGAGGACGGGGGCTTCCTGGTCGCTGGTGAGCTCGTAGTTGAAGCCGGCTGGTCGCGAAGACGCCAGCGGCGGGTTTAGTTTCAACTCGCCGTTCTTGAAATCTATAACTTGCGATTCGCTCAGTGTGATTCCCGACGCATCGAGCAACGTGAAACGGAAGCCGACCCAGAAGTCTGTTGGATCGCCGCTTCGTTGGGGATCGTGAATTTGCTCGGCGGTGGAATCGGCGGCAACTGTTCCCTTGGTGACACCGGAGCTTAGCAGCTTGTGTCGTAGCAGCGTGCCATCGGGACGTTTGGCGAGGCAGTCGGTGAAGGTGCCGCCAACGTCGATCCAAAATTCCCAGGAAGGCTCGGACATGGGGCTGCAATGGTGATGTTGCTGGAACGCAGTGGTGCATTCAGCATATCACACGAGCTTCGCACACCACAGGACTGCTCGCTGCTGAATCTAGCGCGTGACGGCCCGATTCAGAATGCCCTTGAGCCCACCGCTATTGCCACGGCTTGCCATCGAGGAGCTCCGTGAATTGCGTTTCACAAGATTGGCGAGCGTCTGCCCTGCGGGAGGAATCACGAAGAATTCCGCCTCGTCGATTACCCAAGGGGTCGACCAAGACTTGCCATTCTCGAAGTTGCAGACGTTGACGAACATGTTGTCGAAATACTTGCACTCCCAGCCGTAGGCAAAGCTGCTGAAGAGGTGGTCTTCCTCGGTGAGGTCGTCTGTACCCTCGCTGGCATAGTAGTGAATCCGTCCGTCGGGTGTGTAGGACATGCCGAACGTCCACCAGCCGTGTTCGCGAATCATCGGCCCAGGCAAATCCTTGCCCGTCTGTTGGGCACGGAACGCGATCTGAGCGAAGTCCTCCTCAAAGTCTTTATCCGTTTCGCTGCGGAACAGAATGAAGAAGCCGGGCCAGTAGGCTTCCATCTCGCCGGCAGTGTTGAGACCTTGGCAATCGCCACGGATGCCGAAGGACGCGCCGGTGCGATCTTCCCATTTTTCGAACGGTGGCAAATAAACGCGGACCGTGAAGCTGGGGCTCCAACCCACGGGAACGGGGCGACCGATGCGGCTTTTGACGCCCATCAGCAAATCATCCTGCATTTGTTTGCCGGCCAGTTCGCCGGGAATGCCGGAAAGTCGAGTCCGCAGCAGTAGCGCTCCCGCACTGCCTTCAATGCCGCCCGGTGGCGTGGCAACACGTTTGACGAGATCAGGTTGGCCGCGCATCGCACTTTCGTACCAGCGGCCATTACGGGAGCGACCTCCCGGGGGGCGTTGGTTTTCGTCTTGTTCGTAGCTGGCTTTCGCGCCATTCATGGCGTAACCCCAGCTCGGGTCTTCAAAATCATCGCCGGATTGCGAAACTTTTACGCCGGTACCGGGCACGAAGGGCGCGTCGGCAGACCAGGCGAGTTGGCTCAAACAGAAAAGAACCAGGATGGCCAGGGAAAAGCGTGACATATCAGCAACCTGCGATGAGTAAAGATAAGAAGTGACCGCGCGGAGTTTCCCTCCGTGCCGACCGCCTGTTGGGTTTATCGGCAGTTAGTGGTAGGCCGCTCAACTTTTGCTAATCGGAAAAGTCGATCAAGTTAAGATTTTGGCGGCAGCAATGTGCAGCCAGTGCTATCGCTGCAAACTTCACAGGATTGCGACTGGCCGGCAACACGCTCGAGGCAGGCGGCGATCCGCTGGTCGATCACTTGCAGCATCAGTGCATGCAATCCCAGCGGGGCGGTCACGAGATGACGCACCCTGGGATGGGCCGCCGCAGCCTCGGCGGTGAGGCGGGGGATGTCTTCGTGCCAGTGCCGTCCCGGCGAGAGGAAATAGGGGAACACAATCACCAATTCAGCACCGCGATCAACACAGCGCGCGAAGGCTGTGGCGATCGAAGGTTCGGCGAGTTCCATGTGCGCCGGTTCAATAATCGACCAGTTAGAATGCTGACGGAAGGCGCTCACAACTTCCAGAAGAAGCTGGTTGCTTTCCTCGCGGCGGGAGCCGTGGTCGACGAGAATGACCGCGACGTTTTCGGAAGGGATGCCGAGGTGGGTGAGTGGTGACGCCATGGTATTAACTCTTAGCCTCTTGCTGCGAACGCAGTTTCGACCGTATCGCTTCAAGCCGCTCCGCGAGTTCTTGCTCGAAGCCGCGATTGACCGGCCGGTAGTATTCGCGGTCGACGCCCAAATATTCCTGCGCCGCGACCCCCCCCTCGGCATTGTGGGCGTATTCGTAGCCCTCGCCGTGGCCGAGTTGTTTGGCTCCTGCGTAATGGGCGTCTTTCAGGTGAACCGGCACGGGCACCGTGCGTCCTTCACGAACATCGGCGCGGGCCTCACCGATGGCGACGGTGGCGGCGTTCGATTTCGGCGCACACGCCAAGTAAGCGACGGCTTGTGCGAGATTGAGCTGGCACTCGGGAAGCCCCACGAATTCGCACGCTTGCATCGCGGCAATCGCGAGTGGCAGGGCATGGGGATCAGCGTTGCCGACATCTTCGCTCGCCAGAATCACCAACCGGCGGGCGAGGAACCGCACGTCCTCGCCCCCTTCGAGCATCCGCGCGAGCCAGTAAATTCCCGCGTCGGGATCGCTGCCGCGAATGCTCTTGATGAGAGCGCTGATCGAATCGTAATGCGAATCGCCGTCGCGGTCGTATTGCACCGCCTTGCGCTGGACACTTTCCGCGGCGAGGGCGAGCGAAAATTCGACCGGTCGTTCTTCGCTGGAGAGCACGCCGATTTCAAGCGCTGAGAGTGCCTGGCGAGCGTCGCCGTCGCAGGTCTGAGCGAGAAATTCGGCCGCGTCGTCGTGCAAATTGACGGGGATCGCGCCCAAGCCGCGCTCGCGGTCGGCGAGGGTGCGCTGGAGCAGCAACTTGATGTCGTCGACGCTCAGCGGTTGAAACTCGAACACGCGGCTGCGGCTCACGAGAGCACTGTTCACCGCAAAGAAGGGATTTGCCGTCGTCGCTCCCACAAGGACGACCGTGCCGTCTTCCACGTCGGGGAGCAACGCATCTTGCTGCGACTTGTTGAAGCGGTGAATTTCGTCGACGAATAACAGGGTGCGCGTTCCCTCGGCGGCGAGCACGTTGCGAGCATCATCAATCACCTCGCGCAGGTCTTTGACGCCACTCGTGACGGCATTGAGTTGGCGAAAGCGACAACGGGTTTCCGTCGCCAAGAGGTGGGCCAGCGTCGTTTTGCCAGTTCCCGGCGGGCCGTAAAAGAGCAGGGCGGTCAGGCGGTCGGCCTTGATCAACCGACGCAGCAATTTTCCTTCGCCAAGAAAATGTTGCTGGCCGACGAACTCCGCGAGATTGCGCGGCCTCATCCGTAGCGCTAGCGGCTGGGCGCTAAGGCGGTTTTCAGCTTCGGCAGCGGCAAAAAGTGACATGACAGAAATTATTCAGTAAAAAGTAAATACAAGTCTAATCCTAACCATGCCAGTAGAGAAATTCCAACGACCACTCCTGTCACTTTGAAAACACCTTTTCTCTTGCGACATGCCCAAAGGATTTCTATTGCGACAATGAGACCAATGAGCCACCAAAGTGCATCTATGACTTTTCCACCGAAGTAACGATATAAAACTAGAATTGGAGACAATACGAAACACAATAGGAGCCAATGCAGAATCCTAAATCTAATTTCAGGTGAACTGGAATTGTTGTGATCTTGGGGCATCTTATGTCCCTGCTAACCATGATTCTAAAGCCAGGAACGGCAATAATGGCCGATTCCTTCGACAATTCTAATACAATCCGAAAATGCCGTACCTCTTCCCCCGCCTAGGGAGCCGGTAATACCGGCAAGGTTTGTTATTTTCAAGGAGAGTGGTAAACTGCGTCGATGCGACTTCGGAGAAACTTTGCCCCGAATTGCATCCCCGCCTCGCTTCCCGCCTCCCCCAACTGAAGCACTGCCGCCATGAAACATTACGATTGCGTCGTCATTGGCACTGGTCCCGCTGGCCAGAAGGGGGCGATCCAGGCCGCCAAACTTGGCAAACGGGTCGCCATTATCGAAAAAAATCAGGTGCTTGGCGGCGCCCAGATCAATACGGGCACGATTCCCTCGAAGGCCCTCCGCGAAGCGGTGTTGCATTTGACCGGCAACCAACGGGGCCTGTTTGGCGAGTCGTCGCGACCGAGAAAAGATATCACGATTGCCGAACTGGTCAGTTTTTCGCAGCGGGTGATCCGCCATGAGTGGGCCGTGATCCGCGATCAGTTCGACCGCAACGACATCGACTTGATTTGGGGCAAGGCCCGTTTTACTGGTCCCCATGAAGTGGCGGTGGAAGGGCCTAACGGCGAAGAGCGGCTTTCCGCGGATCGATTTTTGGTAGCTGTGGGCACGAAGCCCGCGCGGCCCGACTCCGTCCCCTTCAACGCCCGCACAATCTTCACGAGCGACGAAGTGCTCAAGCTCAATCATTTGCCCAAGACCATGATTGTGGTGGGTGGTGGTGTGATCGGCACGGAATACGCGTGCATCATGGCGACGCTGGGTGTGCAAGTGACCTTGGTTGAAGGCCGTGATCGCGTGTTGGGATTTCTCGATCTGGAAATCGCCGACGCGTTCCAATATTTCATGCGGCAGCAGGGAATCACTTTGCGACTCGGCGAAAAGGTCGAACGCATTTGCGAAGTCGATTTCATGAACGGCACGCAGCATCACCTCGTTCAAGCTCAATTAGAATCTGGCAAAACTCTGCGGGCACAAACGTTGCTGTATGCGGTTGGTCGCCAGGGGGTGTGCCAAGACATCGGCTTGGGTAACGTTGGCATCGAATTCGATGATCGTGAACGCTTGCAAGTCAACGAGTGGTATCAAACGAATGTCGAGCATGTCTATGCGGCGGGGGACGTGATCGGCTTCCCGGCACTCGCCTCGACGAGCATGGAGCAGGGTCGCCGGGCGATTTGCCATGCCTTTGGCTGTACCGACGTAACAAACTACAACACGTCGCTCTTTCCTTACGGCATTTATGCCGTGCCGGAAATCTCGATGGTGGGGAAAACCGAAGAGCAGCTCACGTTCGAGGGTATTCCCTACGAAGCGGGCATCGCCAACTACCGCGAAATCGCGCGCGGCCAACTCTTGGGCGATGAGCTGGGCATGCTCAAGATGCTCATTCATCAAGAGACACACAAGATTCTCGGCGTCCACGTGATCGGCACGGGCGCGACGGAGCTGGTGCATATCGGCCAGGCCGTGATGGCACTGGGGGGCGATGCGGAATTTTTCGTCAACAACGTTTTTAATTTCCCCACACTGGCTGAATGTTACAAAGTGGCGGCGTACAACGGCCTGAACAAACTGAACCACGTCTATGGTGGCAAGTGCGAGGTACTTACGGTAAGCTAACGCTCGTGGGTTCCGTCGAGATTTTCGATTTTCTGTTAACGCCAGACCATGCACCTATTTACTTACGGCACACTTATGTTCCCGGAGGTGTGGCAACGCATCTCAATCGGCGAGTTCCCCTCGCAGCCAGCGACCTTGCGCGGCTATGCGATGTACCGTGTGAAGGACGCCGTTTATCCGGGGATCATTCTCAGCGAAACGCCCGCCGAGGTTCAGGGGCTCGTCTACGCCGATCTCGATGAAGACACCCTCTTTGAACTCGACACGTATGAATCGAGTTTCTACGAACGGCTACCCGTCATGGTAACGACAGCGAGTGGCGAAGAATTGGAATGCCATTCGTTTATCGTGCCGCAGTCACGCCGCGATCTGCTCACCAACGAACCTTGGGACCGCGAGTGGTTCCGGCTGAATGAGTTGGATCGGTATCTGAATGGGTAGCTCAGAGTAACACGAGTCTCCGACTCGTAGAATTACGACGCGGAGAGCTTGTAGGCCGGAACGAGTCATGCGAGTTCCGGCATTGATCTCACGTAGTGCCAGAACTCATGATAGAGAAGTTCACCCCATCCCTTCGCCCAGAAGACACTGTGGCCAGCCAGCAGCGGCGCCCGGCACTTATTCCCGACCCCATTTTTATCTCTTCCGAAGCGCGCTAACTCCCAGACCCAGCACCAAAGCGAGAACCAGTGAGCTTGGCTCTGGCACGGCAGTCACGGCACCGAGAGAGCCAAAGCCGTAATTGCCCTGCCAATCGGATAAATCGCCAGAACTGAATGGATTCGGCGAATTGCCACGCTGCCACACCAGAAAATCTTTGCCGTCAACGTCGCCATCGAAGTCAAAGTCACCGGTGGTAAACGACTCATCTGCCCACCATGCAAGTGCGTAGTCTTGTCCGTCGCCACTTCCCCCACCAGCGCTAGTGACACGAATCTTATAATCGCCGCCGTCTCCGACATCAAAGAAAATATGCTCGACGCTATCCGCCTCAGCAGTGGAGGAGGCAATAATGTTGTCGTCGTTATCGAACAGGTAAAGATTGAGATTGGTCAATTGGTTTTCGATGGAATTAGGAATAAAATCGTCCCCATAGTTGTAAATATTTGATGGATCGGTCAATGCAACAACTCGGTCCCATGTTAACGTAATTGCTATCCAACCTGATGTCGGCGCGTTGAAGGTGTAATCGACCGAACCGCCGGTACTGCCATAATCCCATCCTATCAAGGGCACGATGCCAGCATCGTATTCACCCGGTTCAAAATTGTTTAGCGCACTACCTACATTCAGATGACCAGCGCCAAAATGCAAATCGAGCGGAATATCTGGCGATGAATGCGCCAAGGTTTGATTCCACAGTTGACCGTTCAGGTTCAAGATTTGCCGCTGCGAACCGTGAACATTAAATAACTTGTCCGCGGAATTCAGCATGATTGCTTTCATCACTTCGTGCCGTCGAGCATTGCCCGTGGCCCATCTCTCAGCAGAGTTGTCGATTTGAAACTTGGCATACTGCTGCAACAATGCGGCAGCACCAACAACGTGGGGAGCAGCTAGACTCGTACCAACTTCTTCACTAACCGCGCCACCAAGATTGACAACATCAACCAGCACGCCAGGCGCCAGCAAGTCAATTGATACTCTATCGCCGTCAGCGTCATCATCGTAGACATTGCCTGAATCAACATTGACAAATGATCCAGATGATACGATCTTGGCTGACCGCGCCACCGTGATGCCATTAAAGTTATCCGTGGGAACTGGACCATCGCCCACAGAATCCGATTCTCGTCCGGCGAACACGTAAAGGACGTCATGCTGGGCGGCAGACCAGTCAACGAACTGACTCAAGTGAGAAGTTCCGTCGAGCCCCTCCCCTCCATCGAGCGCGATCCCTTCGCTAAAATTAATGGCGGCGATATCACCTCCGTTTCTTGTAGCAATATAGTTCATCGTGGTCGCAATTTGATTTTGACTGAGATCGCCTCCTACGCCGTACCCTCCCGCGTTAAGCTGTGCGTCTGGCGCGACACCAATCGCATTAGTGTTCGTTGAGATCATTACGCTGGCTACCAATTCAGGATGGTTACTGACCAAGAAACCGTTAATAATAGCCACAGACGTACCCATATAAACTTGGTTCGGAACGACAGTGGTTGCGGAATTCATAGAATCATCAGGACCACCATTGGTGGTGGGCTTACCAGGACGCGAAAGTTCGACTTGTCCAATACTGATGGTAGCCCCCGTCAAAATTGTGCTATTAGGGAGCATGAGACCAGTGGCGTTAATGCCATCCGGTCCTACTCCCGAATCGGCATAGCTTGAGACTATAGTGGCGAAAATGAATAAAAGTGTGAGTCCCAGTCTCATTGTCGTGCTCCTTCATGTTGAATGACAAACGTGCAGGAATCGCAAACAACGCGATCAGTTAGCGCGTGGTTGGTATATGACTTCTTGGGAGGCACCTCTTTTGTCTCTATCGTGACTTGACCAGCTGGAATCTTGCCGAGGGAAATCAATGCAAAATGCACTGTCGCTTCAAGCGTTCGATGAGTAACGACTTCATAACTTACAGTTAGTTTGGATTTCGATCGCTTCACGGATTGAAGGTGAACATATCCTGGTGCTGAATACGAGTAAAAAACGAGGGAAAGCTTCTTATCTGTTGGTAGCACCTTTGCAGGTAGTGCTCCTTCCACAATCACCTTGGCCGCGTTCAACAGCGCTTCTTTTCCTTCTCCTATGACCAAGAAACAGGGGCCAGCTTTTGCCTGATCTCCCGTGCGAAGTATTAATTCACGATTGATTCCGCCAGTCACAGTCTTTCTCAAATCCTGATCTTGGCGGGGTTCCAATCTATACGCATCCTTCGTACCAGGCATATTCAGTGCCCAAATTTCACTTAGCGGAATCTCAACAACCTCTTCCGCATGGCCGGTAGAACTGCAAAGAACGAACGCCAACAAAGCAAAAAATCGAACGACCATAAAGCCTCCTATTTCGTAAACCGCAAGAAGATTGCCCCGCCCGCCATTTTCCTGTCATCGCTGAAGAAGGGCAAGTTAATTTTTCAGATTCGAGATAATCGCAACATGCACGCAACTTGCACTGTCAAACTGGAGAAGCAAGCAGATGATGCGAATGAAACCAGTCGGGTCGTTTGCTGGCCAATTAGGTTGATAGCGAATGTCTTTGCTCGACAAGAACGTGAAAAACGAAAGCACCTTTTATTCTATCACCACTCTCCTCAATTAATGCCTTCTTATCAGCGCCCATCAGCGGTCACTCTTCTTTGTGCCAAGGCGAGCCGTGAGCGTTAGCGACCGGAGTTCTTCATTTTCAGAACGTACCCAAGAGAACCCGACGCTAGCGCGTTGCGGCTCATGTTGAACCGCGCGGCCAAATCAAGTGGCTAAAATTGGCCACCCATCTGTGATACAATCAGCAACGCGTCAATTTATGCTGTGGAGCCGCTTCCTTGAAAATTGGGTTGGCAAGGCTTGCCACTTGTTGTGGGATAGGGTCCGACAACGATAAATACGCGAGTTTTTTTCAGACTAACCACATCATCTAGTAGGTCCGGCCAAATCACCCACTACCAGTAGCCCGGATTTCCCAGATGACTTCCCGCACAATGGCACGCGATTTGCGCCACACCTTGTAAAAACAGCGGTTTGTACGCTCAACATGCCATCGTGACAGGGGAGCCCCATGGGTGACTGCCAAAACGAG
>Ga0163151_10003392_pt1 | contig 22985 bp, 13 predicted proteins | sample OliLakLV19MP5IB2_FD_145596 | JGI IMG/M metagenome (GOLD analysis project Ga0163151, IMG submission 145596) | Freshwater microbial mat bacterial communities from Lake Vanda, McMurdo Dry Valleys, Antarctica - Oligotrophic Lake LV.19.MP5.IB-2 | ecosystem: Environmental > Aquatic > Freshwater >... | reverse complement strand
TTTTTCGATGATTTCTTTGACGCAAAAATCTTTGATCTCCTTGTGTTTTGCCTCAGCGCTATGCTGCGTGGAAATCACCACGTTGGTGATGCGAACCGGTTTGCCGTTCTCATATTGGACTGAGACCTGGCTTTTCGCATCTGGACGGAGCCATTTGATCTTGCCTGATTTGCGGATACGGGTCAGTTCACGGCCCAAACGATGGGCGAACATCACCGGAGCCGGCATCAGTTCTGGGGTTTCATCACAGGCATATCCGAACATCAATCCCTGGTCGCCCGCGCCTTGTTCAGCACTGTCTTTGCCTTCAGCCGATTTGGCATCGACACCCTGGGCAATGTCAGAGCTCTGGGAGGTGATGACATTCAAGATCATGACCTTGTCCGCATGAAAGACGTCGTCATCATTGACGTACCCGATTTCGCGGATGCTGTCCCTGACGATCTTGTTGTAATCGATCTTGGACTTGGTGGTGATTTCACCGCCCACAACCACGATGTTGCTCTTGGCGTAGGTTTCACAGGCCACGCGGCTTTTGGGATCCTGGTCCATACAGGCGTCAAGAACGGCGTCCGAGATGGTGTCGCAGACTTTGTCGGGATGACCTTCTCCGACTGATTCGGAGGAAAAAATGTAATTTTTGCTCATGCTTAAGGGGCGTTGATATTGCTAGTCTTTAAAGACACGTATTGACGTATCATGATAGGATGATATATCCATCTCGTGATGCGTCAACCTGAATTTTGTCGGAGTTGGGTTGGTATTGGGAACCGTGGCTCTACACAGCGGCAGTTGGCGCTGGCAACAAAGCTTAGCCGTTTCCATGCAGTTGTGGCCTTCGGGCTCCTCACCCCAGCCCTCTCCCAAAGGGCGAGGGAGGGGTTTCCGCCCGCTGAATTACGCTCACCGTCCAGTTGCAAATCCAACGCGGGGCAAAATCGTTCCCTCTCCCCGGGGGAGAGGGTTAGGGTGAGGGCGATGCTTTTTTCAACTGTATCGATACGGCGCAGTGGGCGTTGGCGCTGTCAACAAGGCCAGCGGTAGGGCGTCACCGCTCAGAATTCCTTGAGCATTCACGATATTCCGTCCAGCAACTTTCCTCATGTCTGAAACTTTAAAATCTTTGCGGGCGTTGTCGGATCCGACCCGTCTAAGAATCATTTCCCTGCTGGAAAAAGATGAACTTTCGGTGAATGAATTGCAGGAGGTGACCAAACTCGGTCAGTCCCGTATTTCCACCCACCTTGGTTTGTTGCAGGAAAGCGGTTTTCTCCAGTCCCGGCGTGAGGGGAAAAGAACCTTTTACAAATTAAACGCGATTCCTTCCAGCGGGGCGGGGGAATTTATCCGGATCGCGATAAAGGGTGCCAGGGAGATGCCCGAATATAATTCCGATCTGGCCAATCTAAAACGGATTGTGGCCCGCCGCCGGGAGCAGGCCCAGGTCTATTTTAATCAGGTGGCCGGCAGGTTTGATCGAAGTTACGGTCCGGGAAGATCGTGGCAGGCTTTCGGAAATCTCCTCCTGCGGATTCTGCCTCCAATTACCATAGCCGACCTTGGTTCGGGTGAGGGTTTGTTGAGTGAACTGCTCGCCGGGCGCGCGAAGAAGGTGATTGCGGTGGACAATTCCGAAAAGATGGTTGAGTTCGGGGCCAACAAGGCGCGGAAAAACGGGTTGAAAAACCTGGAGTTTCGGCTGGGCGATCTGGAGAACCCGCCGATCGAGCCCGAAAGCATCGATCTGGTCATATTAAGCCAGGCCTTGCACCATGCGCAGCATCCCTCCAAAGCTGTGGAAAGCGCCTTCAAAATCCTCAAGAGGGGCGGACAGATCGTGATACTGGATTTGTTGCAGCATAACTTTGAAACGGCCCGAGAACTTTACGGCGATTCGTGGCTTGGTTTTCCCGAGTCAGAACTTCACGGCTGGTTGGAAAAAGCCGGCTTCAAGAAAGTGGAAATCACCGTCGTAGCCCGGGAGGATCAGCCTCCTTATTTTCAAACTGTTCTCGCCAGCGGAGTCAAGGTCTAGCCCCTTTTTAAACGCAAAAAACGTCCCGCCGCACGCTAAAATTTTTGTTCGAGAAAACGGGAGAGAGAATCCTCGAGATTTCCTTCACGCTGAATCGAAACCCTTGAAGCATCACCACCCGCCCGGTATGCCTCGACGGCGTATTCCATGCGGAGGTTTGAACTTGAGGTCTGGATCAACACCGGTTTGGGCGCGGCCAACGCGAGTGCTCCATCCACTCCGCCAAAACGTCTGATTCCTGGGATCAGACGACTTTTTTCCAGCAGCACATCGTTGTCATCCAAGTTCAGGGATCCAAGATCGGCCGCTGTGCCATCCGAAAGGGGGGCGGTGAGCAAGGTGTAAAACCCGGTTTTGCCGATGCCTACCGTGATCACTTTTTCCGCTCGCAAAGTTTTTCGCGCGAAGGCAATCGCCGTGGCAATGTCCCGGATTCTTTCCTGGGCATCGGTTCGGTTGTAAGTGGTGAAATAATTTTCTGACGGTTTTCTTAAACTGTCCGAATGGTTGTGAACCAGCTCCCCGGTTAAAAACAAATCCACCAGTAGAACGGAATATCCCTGGCGCAACAAATCCGCTGCGAGCTTTTTGGGCTTGAGCGAAGCATCGACAAGTTGCTTTTTTCCCAGCTCATGGAAGAGCAGAACCATGCGCTTGTTCCGGGCGTTCGATGGTTTCAAATAAAGAGCCGGAAGCCGGTTTCCGCTTTTGGACCATCCAATCGCAAACCGGACTGTTTCCAGTTCTGAAGACTTCTCCTGCTGAAGCGTGTCGGATAGCGGAACGACCTCGTTCGGCAGCTGAAGAGTGGACTGCCAGAGTGGCATCCACTTCTGACGGAACTGCCCAAGAGATTTCAGATCTTTTGGAAGATCCTGCTGGAAATCATTTCGAGCCTTTGAAATCAACTGCTCAACCAAGCTCGATTCACTGAGCCGGTCGAGGGGCTGGTTTTGTCCATGGAAAACCAGGAGATCTTCGTTTTTTTCTTTTTGGTAGGGAATTTCCTCCACCTTTGCCGCGGGTTTTTTCAGCAGGTGCTGCGCGAAAAAGGCATAGACTTTTTCACGGGTGTCGCGGTTGTAATTATGCTCGTAATCGAGAGTGGTGTATTCGAAGTTTTGACCGTGGCCCAGCAATCGATATATCTCCCGGATCGCGGGGCCTTCAACCGTCTGGGTGGTTTTTGTCCAGTCGCCCGTGGCCCCGACCAATATTTGGGGTTTGGGGGCGAATGCCGCAGATATTTCCATGTTGGAAAACTCTATCCGCAGGCCGGGCATGTTCTCGCAAAGGCAGCCGCCCTGCATCGAATGCGACACCATAACCACCGGTGCCTGGACCGCGATCCGGTCATCAATGGCACCAAGAAGAAACGTCTGAGTGGCTCCGCCGCTTTCCCCGGTGCAGGCCAGTCTGGCGGGATCGACATCCGGAAGACTTTCTAAAAAGTCGAGAGCGCGGATGCTGTTCCAGGTTTGCAGCCCCATCAGGTTGAGGTTCCACAACTGATTTGTGGCAGCCCGGGCGAAAGTATTGTGGGTCTTGTAAAAATCTTTCGAACCCACGGAGTCGTCGGTGGAAGTGAACTGGGTGTCGTTGTAGCCGACCATGTCGTAAGAGAAAGCCACCATTCCCATGCGTGCGAACTGGATGCATCGCGCGGCCACGCTCCCGTTCGCATCATCCACCAGCCTTCCGTTGCCCCAGTGCCCGTGCGGATTGAGGATTCCGGGAACTTTTTCTGTTCCGCGATTTTTTGGCCGGTAAAGATTCCCCGCCAGATAAAAACCGGGGTGAGTGCTGAAATAGACTTTCTCGATGGTGTAATCTTCCTTTTCAACTTTGCCGGAAAAAACGGGCGCCAGCGGTGGTTTTTGAGGCATGGGCCAAAGCCCTGCGCTTACCAGGATCTGCTGGCGGATGTTCGAGGCGCGTGTTTTCCATTCCTCCCGATTGGCAATCGAGGGAAACGACCTCAGAGTGTCCAGCGTTCGAATTTGTGATGCGCGGAGATCGGCCGAAGGCATGGTCTCCGAGGCTCCACGAGCAACCGGATTTAGAGCAAGAAGGGAACAGACCGCTCCCAAGAGGAATCGGATTTTGAGCATCTTGAAAGCATGCAGAACCGGAAGTTTGGAATCAACGTTCTAATCCATTCACTAGTTCTGCCTTGGACCACTAAGCCAACGATGCAGTTGGAAAAGTCATCGCCCTCACCCTAACCCTCTCCCCCGGGGCCCCCGGGGAGAGGGAACGATTCTGCCATGCGTTGGATTTGCAACTGGACGGTGAGCGTAATCCAGCGGGCGGAAACGCCTCCCTCGCCCCTTGGGAGAGGGCTGGGGTGAGGAGCCCGAAGGCTACAACTGCATGAACACGGCTAAGGTGTGGGCGGCACTTGATTTTGAGAACTCCTGAAGAACAAGCTTGGCAAGTTGCTCACATTCGTTCGAAAAGAAATTTGACCGGAAGCGGTCGGATTAAACTGGTTGGTCATCAGGCTCCAGGTAATAAGATTGGTCGAGGTCTGCACTCCATAAACCTGCCCGGGAACACCAGGAAAAATAATATTGATGGCGCTGGTGCCTGGAGCGTTGGTGGAGGAAACCCGTGTCGGACTAGGAATTGACCCCGCCACGACTGTGAAGTTCACGTTGGTGGCCACAAAATTGGAGGTGGTATTAGATGCCGACGGGGGAGTGAAAATCAAACCGGCCAAAGTCGGAGTGACGGCATAGACACCGGCCCGCGAAATCGGGATGGCGTAAAAGCCGTTTTGATCGGTCAAAGTCGAAAAACCATCCGCAGTCACTGTCACGTTGCTAACACCGCTGGATTGCGAAGTAACACGACCTGAAATAAAAGATTTTATGAAGTTGAGATTCGGGATATTGGAAGTGGAAATTGTGCTGACGATTTTGGCGGGAGTGAACAAAGAGGGGCTGCTGGCAGCTTCGATAGTGTAGGTTCCCGCAACTAGGTCCTGAAATGTGTAGTAGCCGTTGGTCCCAGTAAAGGCGGTATTGAGGTTATTTGCTGGGCTTGGACCGCGCGCCTGCATCTTCTCACCTGCCACTGGAACTCCGTTCTGTGTCACTCGCCCCTTCAAGAAGAAATCGCCTCGTTCATAGGCCCCGACGTCGGCAACGCCGTTTGTATTGCGGATGAAGCCGCGCTGATCCAGCGGCGGACTTGGCAGATAACGTTTGTCAGCCCCATTGTTGGCCGGACTTCCTGCGCGCAGCGCCATGGTGTAGGTCAGGCCGCCATTGTCTGCTGGGGCTTCAAGCAGAGGGTTGACGAACTTCAAAGTTCCAGGCCCGTTGAGGTTTGATGATCCATCGCTGCTGATATTGTGGCCCAGGTCATTGATGGAGCCGGAACTGTTCGGTCCTGAAAGGCTGTTGTTCAGGATGCTGTTCACAAGAGTAAATGTGCCTTCGGCCTGGTGCAGATGCGCCCCTCCCAGTTCACCTGTTCCGCCAAAATCTCCAGGGAAATTTCCGCTTCCAGCGCTTCCACCAGCGCCTGGAAATGCGCCGTTCCCCGAGAAGGTGCAATGACTGACCTGGGCTGAGCCGGCGCTAAATAGTGAACCTCCCAATGCGTCGCCGCCACGGCCTCCATTCCCTCCGAACATACCGTTTCCACCCGCACCACCCGAGCCACCGAGCGCTTGGTTGTTGGAAAAAGTTGAATTGATCAAGACGACATTTCCACGGCTGGCAATCGAACCTCCGGAGGCGTCACCACCCGGTTTTCCATCTTCACGACTCGGACCGCGGCCGGTGTTTCCGCCGGTGACTTTGTTGTCGAAAAAGGCGCTGGCGGAGATCCTCGTGGTTCCAAGATCAAAGATTGCCGCGCCCCAGGCATCTCCCCCGACACCGCCGCCGCCGTCGGCCCCAAGAAAACTGGAAGTGGCCAGACCGTTTGAGCCGCCATTGCCTGCGGTAACCAAATTTCCCCGGAGGGTGCTGCCGGCTATCTCGAGTATACCTTCGTTAAATATTGCGCCTCCGTAGGCTTCGGCTCCGTCCCCCCCATCTCCTCCGTTTCCTCCAAGTCCTCCGATGGGGAATGAATTGGTTCCATTACCTCCAGCACCACCATTGCCTCCCACGGCCGTGTTGTTGGAGAAAATGGAGTTGCTGATGAAAAGTGATGCGTTCTTAAAATTGTAGATGGCCCCTCCCAATCCGTTGGTTCCGGCAGAGCCATCCTTGCCGTCCATATAGTCCCTGGATCCTGGATTTCCGGCGGTTCCATTGCCTCCGATGGCGGAATTTGCCGAAAAGGTGCAGTTCGAAATACTGATGGTTCCCTGATTTAAAATCGCGCCGCCTGATTGAGAACGTCCGTTAGCCAGGGTCAGATTACGCAGTGTTAGTTTGATGTCGGGAAGAACGACAAAAATCTGGGTGTCATTGCTTCCCTGCAACGAAATCCGCCGGGACGAAGGCCCTTCGATGATTGTGTCGCGGCAAATGCTGATCGGACGGGTGAGTTGAAGGGTCGTCCCGTTCGAACCGAAAGTGACCGGATTCGTGCCAGTCTGGGCCAGGGCTTCACGCAAGGCGGTTTCGGTGAGGTTTGTAACCACGGCTCCGCGGGTCGTGACCGGGAGCAGGAGTAGGAGCGTAAGAATGAGGAGTGGAAGCCGGAGGCATTGAAAAACTTTTGCCGGGAGCTGGGCCGTCAACAGGCATTCCAAGCTGATTCGTAAAAAACTGGGTGGTCTCTGGCAGCGGGCTGCCGGTCGGTCATTTTCAAAACGCGTGAACAAGGCGTTCCGCCCTGAGCCGGCCCGGCTTTGGATATCATGCACAATTTTCAAAGAGGCAGCTTTGGTAGCATTCGTTTGAAGATTAAACAATGGCCCACTGAAAAGTTGCGCATTTTTTTGATTAAACACTTGGCAAAGGGCTTAAAAAAAATTCTGATCCTCATTTCCGGTTCCGTTCCGTAAACAGCGATTTATTCATGGCAGACGAAACACAACTGACACCGATGATGGCGCAGTACCGACGCATCAAGTCGGAACTTCCGAAGGATGCCTTACTGCTTTTCAGGCTTGGCGATTTTTACGAGATGTTTTTCGAGGACGCCCAGGTTGGATCGCAGATTCTGAATGTGGCCCTGACGAAACGGGGGATCGTCCCCATGTGCGGAATACCGTTTCATGCGGCACCCGGATACATTTCCAAAATCCTGCTCAATGGCCGGAAGGTGGCCATTTGTGAACAAACCGAGGAGGCCAGACCAGGCCAGTTGGTGAAACGGGAGGTGAGTCATATTCTCAGCCCGGGAACACACTTCGACGAAAGAATACTGGTGGCGGAAAAAAACAACTTTCTGGCATCCATCTACCAGTCCGGTTCGAAATATGGACTGGCTTATCTGGACCTGACAACGAGCGAGTTCAAAGCCACCCAGCTTGAAAATGAGGCGGCACTTTTGTCCGACCTCGAAAGGGTGAGGCCGAGCGAGTGCATTCATCCGCAGGAATCGCAGACAATCCCCAGGCTTTTGCGTGGAATAAATTGCATTCCCAGCGCCTACGAAGACTGGGTTTTCGCGCCGGAAACGGCCCAGTTCACTCTCCGTGATCACTTTAAAACGGCATCTCTCGACGGGTTCGGGCTGCGCGAAAAACCGGTGGCCATCGGTGCGGCTGGCGCCTTGATTCATTATCTCCTAAATCATTTGCGACGAAAACTGGGCGCGATTTCGCGGCTCAACTGTTACGAGAGCAGCGAGTTTTTAACCGTTGATCTCACCACGCTTCGAGGGCTGGAAATCCTGGAACCGCTCAACCGTGATGCGGCGAGAAACTCCTCCCTTTATTCAGCCTTGAACCGGACAATGACGCCGTTGGGCGCCAGAAAATTAAGGGAATGGCTGACCCAGCCGCTTGCTGCCTGCGAAAGAATTCGCGCGCGCCAGTCCGTGGTCCAAGCATGGGTCGATGCTCCCGGTGTTCTGGAAAAATTTCGAGTGGCGCTCAAAGAGGTCCGGGACCTGGAACGGACCGTAGGTCGGTTGAGTTTTCAGACCGGCAACGCCAGGGATCTCTGCGCCTTGAGGGCGGGGCTGGAGCAGCTTCCAAAACTCAAGTTGGAGATTCAAAATCTGCTTGGTCAGGCACCCTCCGGCTCGTCTGTGTTTTTGAAGGAGTTCGAGCCGCAACCGGAATCTCAAAACCTGCTGCATGAATTGGACCGCCAGATCAGTCTCTTCCCGGAACTGGTGGAATCGATCTCGCGGGCCATTGTGGATGAGCCACCTCTGGCGATCAAGGAGGGGGGATTGATCCGCGATGGGTTCAGCTCCGACCTGGATGAAATCCGCACCGCCACGCGAGAAGGCAAACATTGGATCGCACAGCTGCAACAGAAAGAGATCGAGCGCACCGGGATCAGCTCGCTCAAGATACGGTTCAACTCTGTCTTCGGTTATTACATCGAGGTCACGAAATCGAACCTGGAAAAGGTGCCTGAAAATTACATTCGTAAGCAAACGGTGGCCAACGGGGAGCGGTTCATCACGGCGGATCTCAAGGAGATGGAGGGCCGTGTGCTCGGGGCCGAGGAGCGGAGTGTTCACCTTGAGTATGAGATTTTCCTCCAGGTAAGGGAAACAATCCTGACACACGTCCCGCTGATTCAACAAACCGCTACGGCGCTGGCTGAGCTGGATGTCCTGACCACCTTTGCCGAAACTGCCCGGTTGTACAACTATGTCCGTCCGCAGGTCGGGGACCAGGGTTTGTTGAACATCATGGATGGCCGGCATCCCGTGCTGGATCAGGCGGTCACTGAGGAAAGGTTCATCGCCAATGACGTGAAACTTGACCTGCAGAACGAACAGATCGCCTTGATAACCGGCCCGAACATGGCCGGAAAAAGCACCTACATCCGCCAGACAGCCCTGCTGGCGCTGATGGCCCACACCGGCGCGTTTGTTCCCGCAAAATCCGCGCGCATCGATTTGTTGGACCGGATTTTCACACGCATCGGCGCCAGCGACGATCTTTCGCGGGGCCAGTCCACCTTCATGGTGGAGATGAGCGAGACCGCAAATATTTTGAACAACGCCACACAGCGCAGCCTCCTGATCCTGGACGAGATCGGAAGGGGGACCAGCACTTTCGACGGGCTCAGCCTGGCCTGGTCGATTGTGGAATTCCTGCACAACAAGGTGGGCGCAAAGACTCTTTTCGCAACGCATTACCACGAACTGACCGAGCTTTCGGGAAAACTCGGCAGGGTGAAAAACTACAATGTGGCGGTGCGGGAATGGAACGATCAGATCGTTTTTCTCAGAAAAATTGTTCCGGGCGGAACCGATAAGAGTTACGGGATACAGGTGGCCCGACTGGCTGGTGTGCCGACCGCAGTTTTACAGAGGGCGAGAGAAATCCTGGTGAATCTGGAGGATTCAGAACTGACTCCGGAGGGCAGGGTGCGGCATCCGGCGCGTCCCAGGGCTGAAAGGGAAAAACTGAAAAACCTTTCCCCTGCGCCGCAACTGGATCTATTTGCTGGCTGACGGCATCAGCGCGCCCAGAACTTTTTCGGCAAGTTCAACCTGCGCGGCTTCAGTGCCCAGAAACGGAAGGTGCAGGAAAAGTTCTTCATGAAGGTATTGCCTGGGTGCTTTCCACAGAAGTTTCAGGCGATGAACTTCGCTGGGGGAGAAGACGATGGCGTCCCGGTCCATGGCGTGAAAAAGTGTTTCGCGTCTGCCAAATTGTTCAAAAAAAAGCAGACGACCTTTAATAGTCTTGCCATGGATATTGAGGGTCATGGGGTGCGCAGGTCTGAATTCCTTCCAACCCTGGCTTGGCATGCAGACTTCAGGCGGATGGATGAAAGCAGAGGAGGGAAGTTTATTGTTTTTTCCCCAGTAAAAATGGAAAACCTCCACCTTCAGACCGTCTGCGGACTGCACCTGGTAACCCTCTGCGGAATCCCATCGAAGCTTTGATTTTTCCACCGGATCGAAAGGGAGCGGACGGGCTTTCCATCCGGCGGGGAGTAGTGCGGTCTGGAGGATCCATTCCGGTGTTTCAGTTTTGCGAGTTTGAACGTTCTGAGTCAGATATAACAGCCCAAGCCAAGCCAGAACTGGCAACAAGAGAAAGGGTGCAGCTAGGGGGATGGGCAGGAATCGTTTCACCTGAAGGTCGATCCCGACCGGTTCGGCCGCTTTTTTGTCGCTCATTTTCCAGGCGATCAAGGCGCTGGAGAGAAAGAGCAGGACAGTGATGGTGAGGCCGATGGAATCATGGAATCGTTCAAGGCCATTGTCGGGATGATGATGTGTGATGACCACCAGTGCGAGGGTTCGCAGGAAGTTAAATCCGACCGCCAGGGCCAGTACAGTGACCAGCAGGAAGATCGATTTTTTCAATCCGAGCCGGAAGAAAAACGTGAGAAAAATAGAGGCCATCAGACCGGCCTGAAGTGATTGTATGCCGGAACAGGCATTGTCGATTCCGACCACTCCGGTTGAAATCTGGATGGCATTCCCAATCTGTGAAGCGGCCACCCCACCCAGGTTCAGGAGGAAAACTGTGTTTAAAACCACCCAGGAAAGAAGCTGGTTGGTGACCTGTTCTTCAATGGTATTCGGCCAGGGGACCGCCGTCATCATCAAGACAAAAAACGGCAGGAATAAAACCGGCCATGATCTGCCAAATATGACCCCTCCCGCCGTCAGGGTGAAAACGGAGGCACCAATGACCGTGGTAAAACTGGTGAATCTCCACAAAGGGTCATGTTGACGGAGCATTTCTCCAAAGATTAGAAAACACGAAAGGGGAAGAAGTACTGCCAGCGCGCTCCATTTGACGGATGGCACCGACTCAGAAAACCGAATGTTGCCGATGCGGTCTTTGACCAGATACAGTCCCAGAAACGGGACGATAAATCCAAACTGGTATTGCGGATTCCATTTCCATTCGCGAGAAAGCTGGATAAAAACCAGCAACCAGACCTCCAGCAGCGCCAGGGCCCAAACGAGCAGTTTGGGATGAATCGGCCAGGCATTCATGGTGTCGTCTGCAAAAGGCTTTCCAGCGAAGGAAGCAATTCTGCAATTGAACCTGAGGAAGCCTGGGTTCCATTCAAAAAAAGGAATGGACCAAATGTGGAGATGAACGTGCCAAGCAGTGTGGATTCTGGCTGAATGTCCATATCTTACCTCTGACCATCCCGGATTTGCTCCAGAAGAATTTCCTCTTCAGGCATGAGTGCTTTTCCCCCCACGGCCTTTTGATAAAACTGCGCTGCCTTGGGGTTGTCTGAAACAAAATAAGTCACCGCCACGATGAAAGCGATTTGAGGGTTCTCGCGGTCGTTGTCGGGGATTTTTTCAACTAGGTCGGCGGCCTCGCCGTATTTTTTCTTCCGGACAAGTGCCAGGCATTGCGTGGCGATAAAAGAGCTGTGATCCGGGAAAAGCTTCAGATTTTGTTCCGCCAAAGTTGCCGCCATGTCCACGTTTTGATTCAGGACCATGGAAAGGTAGGCGAAATTATTGATCGCTGGAGGATCTTTGCGGTTTACCTCGTAGATTCTTTCCACCACGCGATAGAGGTTTTTTGCCGAGTTGGCGTCGCGGTAAAGGCGGTAAAGTTTTTGAAGGGCGACGCGTTGTTTGAAGGAGCCCCTGGCTATGGTCCACCAACATTCTTCAGCCTCTTTGTTCCAGCCCCATCGTGCAAATAAATCTGCCAGGGCGTAAAGAGCATCAGTGTTTGCCCCGGCATCCCATTGAGCCTGCTCGGCTTTAATAACGGAGCCACGGCGGTCCCCAAGCTGCCGGGCAGCCCTGGCAGCGAAGGCCGACTTTACATATTTCATTGGCCCCCATTCGCTGCGGTTTAAGAATTTGTCGAGGTTGGCCCATTGCCCGAGTTGAAGATAAGCATTTGCCACGCAAAAGCTGAGAGGAGCCTTCTGAAAATCAGGGAGGGTGGTGCCCCAGGCTATGGTCGCTTCTGGAAGATTGTTTTGATTGAGCCACTGCATCACTTTATAAACCTCGGCTGAATTAGTGCCCACCTGAGCCTGGAGTTTTTGTAGCTCGAGCCGGAAGACATTCGAATCGCCCGCTTTTAATCCGGCAAACAGCATTAGCCGACTATCCAAGCCCAGGCTGTTGTGCTCTTTGAGAAATTGTCCCCAGCGCGACACCTCGTCGAATTTCTTTTCGCGCAACTCAACGTTCATCAATTGTTGGACCGCAATTTCGCGAAATTTCGGATCCTGGGCCATTTGTTCCAACTCCGCCCGTGCTTGCACCCCTTTGGGCCCACCGGAATCGAGTTGGAGTGCCAGGATGTTAAACTTGTAGAGTTGGTTTTGTGGATTTGATTCCGAGGCTTTCTGGAAATGGATCTGCGCCTGGTCGGGATTTTTTAATTTGAGGAACAATGTTCCCGCCAGCTCGTGATAGGCTGCACTGGTTTTTGCTTCCGAGGGAAGGGATTGCAAGGCTTGGTCGGCCACACTCAGTTCCTCGTTTTTAAGAGCTGACCGCGCGAGAGCAAACAGGTTGGTGTCATTGGGTTTCAGTTGGGCTACGTGCGCGCGGTAAATGATCGCCCCTGGGGAATTTGCCAGTTCGGCCAGTTCGGCCAAGATCCGCAGAATAGCAAGATCGTCGGAATCGTTCTTAAGTGCTTCCTGGGCGGAAATGAAGGCGTTGGTGAGATCCTTGTTTTCGTAAAAAGCCAGCGCGTTGGCCTTCACCTTTTTATATTTATAAAGGGCAAATTGTTTTCTGGCTTCCTTGCCGCCAAAATAGAAGAGCGCGAGAGCGGCGAGACAGCCGAAGACCCAAGGCCACGAAACATTGATCAGTTTCGGCAGGGGTGGAGGAGGTGGAAACGGTTCTTTATGCCCTTCTGTGCTCATGACTGTTCCCGGCGATGGAATCGATATCGAACGATTTCGTCAGCACTCCTTGAGTCCATGTCACATTGTCCCAGTCCAAAGTTACTGTCTGCCCTAGAGCTTGAGCTCTCGCCTCTTCTTGCAACAATGAAAATCCGCCTGCAAGAAATGGGAGCAGTAATAATGAATTTCTAAAAAATTTAATCATACAAACAACCGGAGCTTGACAAGAACGCTCAATGCTAACGCTAATGCATAAGTGTTTCCCTGGCGATGATTAAGTTATCGGTGGAATGGTTTCGGTTGGTTGCGGGTGTGATTAAAACTGGGTGAGGCCTCCCCGGAGCGCGGTTCTGTGACGTCTGCGACCCGCAGCGCTCTGCCATGAAGAATGCTTTGAAACAAGCGGCACCGAAAGGACTGACTTGATAGGAGTCGGGACAAGGGATTGACCTTGCTCCGCCCTCCGAACCGGACTGTAACCACCACTTTGCTCGCACGGTAAAACATGGCAGAACTCTGGTATTCGCAGGCGGGTAGGTAAAGGGTGCGACTTTTTCTGTCGGTCAATTTTTTTACTAATTCCGACCAGTATATCCAAGCAAAAGTGTAAATGGTGAGGCTGACATCTAAATTCAGGCCACATTTGTAGGAGACGACGTCAGGAGAAAAACAGCCCAAAAAATGGGCGGCATGTTGCCAACGAACTCACTCTTGGTCGCGCCGCGCGAAGGTTTGGAGTTCCGGCTTCAGCCGGCGGGGTGCAGGCATTTTCAAGAGGTTTAAATATTTCCATGATCATTTTGTGTTCAATGTCTGCACCGGCTAAAGCCGTGAACTCCATGCTCCAAATGCAGGCCACCGTTCGTTGGCAGACTCTAACATTCATTCCCAGATGAACACCGGAAAAACCGAATCAGAGTTTCCTGACGTCGCCTCCTACAATATGAAGGATGGAAACAAATCCCTGCCGCGTTTGCCCCGGGAATATTATCAAGAGGAGGCATTCAAACAAACCAACAAGGTTTCGTTGTTCATTAGTCTCTTGAAGAGGCAGTTCATGCTTCATGAACTGCTTTAATTAGAGGAAACTTCCCCAGAGGTGCCAATTAAATCCGTCTTTTTTTGACCGACAGAAAAAGTCGCACCCGTATAGGTGATCACTCCTTCTTTTTCCGGGTAGTCCATCTGCGGATCTATTTTCCTCGTCCATGCCAACCGGTTTCGATTTGTGGGTTATTTGACGCAACGAAATCCTAGGTGATTGCTTCCGGAGGAAAGTTCACCTTTGCCACGCGATCCAGGCATGTAACGGGTGCAGTATTGGTCGGTGCAGAGAAACGAACCTCCGCGCCTGACTCGTTTGGGAAGTCCCGGTTCAGCGGGATCCAAACTGTCCTCCGGACCGCTAGGGTTGCGGGTGACGGCACCAGCCGCAGCAAGCGTGGAGTAGTAGTCGGGTCGATACCAGTCCGAGCACCATTCCCAGACATTGCCAGCCATGTCGTATAAGCCGTAACCATTCGGCGGAAACCGTGCGACGGGCGCGATACCGGTGAAGCCGTCCTTCGCCGTGTCTTTCATCGGGAAAAGTCCCTGATAAGTGTTGGCCATCCATTTTCCGCCGGGTTTCAAGTCGCTCCCCCACGGATAAGGCTGGCCGGACAATCCGCCGCGCGCCGCGAATTCCCATTCGGCCTCGGTCGGCAGACGTTTCCCGGCCCATTTCGCGTAAGCATCGGCATCTTCGTAAGCGATGTGGATGACAGGATGTTTCTCGCGGCCCTTCAAGCCGCTACCCGCGCCTGCGGGATGACGCCAGTTCGCGCCCTTGGCATATTCCCACCATTGAAGATGATCATTCAGCGGCACCGGTTCAGCCGCCGGTTTGAAAACCACCGAACCTGGCTCCAGGTTTTCAGCGGGTGCGTCCGGAAAATCTTCCTGCTTTGGTTTGCGCTCGGCGACCGTCACGTAACTGGTGGCCTGGATGAAACGCTCAAATTCCTGATTGGTGATTTCGGTCGCATCCATCCAGAAACCGTCCATGTAAACACGATGTATGGGGCGCGCGTCCGGCATCGTATCGGGCCCACCGCAAATCATTGCCGTGGGATCATCGGTGCCCATTGAGAATTTTCCGCCGGGGATCCAGACCATGCCGGGCGGGGTTTTGCCGGGGGCAGGAGCGGGATTCGCGATGGTTGTCAACGGAACGACGTGCGAACTCCTCTCATGCTTCGGCTTTTGTATCCAAAAATAAACTCCTGTTGAAACCGAGCCTGCCACAATAAACCAGAGCGCCCGCTGTGAATTTCTGCTCGGCCGATTTTTTTTGCGGTCGGATCGCGAACTTTTCATGAAGACAGTCTAAACGGCTGACCTCGGGACGAAACCTAATTCCTCGGAAGTTCTAGATGTAACCACCACTTTGCTCGCACGCTAAAACATGGCAGAACCCTGGTATTCGCAGCCTTCTCTGGATTTTGGAGCAGTTTCTACCCACAGATTCTGCTACAGAGGCCTGTATAGGACTGTTTGGCGTAGAGAATCGTGTCGTGCCGCAGGTGTGTCCAAGAAGCAAGCTGAGTATTGAGCGTCTTAATACTCCACCATTCGAGCCATTCGAGGGCTTGACTAAATGCGGGTGAGTTCCCTGACGGACCGCGGTTCTGTGAACCGCAGCGCATCGCTAAAGCTGAACGTCCGGAACCTCCCACAACCCCGAAAGGTGCCACCGGCTGCCGCTCCTATGACGATACATCCTCGGTCCGGGGCCTCACCTGTTTTTAATCACGCCTCCATTCGCCCGGATTGGTAAAGCGCTGAATATGGACGCCTGATCCGGCGTCAGTTGCCTCGCAATCACGCAATCAACCTGCGGCATTGATGTTGCTCGCACATGACATCTTGAAACGATGCTGGTTTCGAAGTTTATAATTCTGATATGGGTATCCGCGCTTTCCGTAATGATGGCCGAGCCAACTGTTTTAGGGGCTGATCTTCAGTCCAAAGGCGCAGCCATCTACCGGCAGTCCTGCGCCAGATGCCACGGTGACAGCGGGGAGGGTGTCAAAGGCAAATACGATGAAGCCCTGTATGGGGATTGGTCGGTGGCAAAACTTACGCGTATAATCTCAAAAACGATGCCGGAAGACGAGCCCGGAACTTGCGTGGGGCAGGACGCGGAGGCTGTTTCAAAATACATTCACCAGGCGTTTTATTCCAAGGAAGCGCGCGCAAAAATCAAACCGGCCCGGGTGGAACTGGTCCGGCTCACCAACCGCCAATACCTCAACACTGTCGCGGACCTGCTTCATCAGTTCAGTTTTTTTATTCCCGCAACGAACCAGGTGAAAGGTCTGCAGGGGCGCTATTTTGATTCGCGCGGTTTTCGCGATGAAAAAAAGTTTCTGGAACGGATAGATCCACAAATTGCCTTCAATTACGGAACTCATCATCCCAAGCCCGAAGTGACCTTCACCAACCCGTTTTCGATGCAATGGCGCGGTTCCGTAATGGCTCCAGAAACCGGCGATTACGAATTTTTCGTACGAACCCCCAACGGCATCCGGCTCTTTATCAACGATGAGGAACGTCCTCTGATCGAAGCGACCGTGACTTCCGGGGGACTTGACGAACACAAAGGCTCAGTCCGTCTCCTCGGTGGCCGGGCTTATCCAGTTTTGGTGGAGTTTTTTAAATCAACGGAGAAATCTGCCTCCATCATTTTGGAATGGAAACCGCCGCACGGTGTCCGTGAAATCATTCCCACGCGCCAGTTGATCACGGAACGGGTTCCTTCAACGTTGGTTTTGGATGTTTCTTTTCCTCCAGATGACAGCAGCGTCGGTTATGAACGCGGCGTGGCGGTTTCCAAAGCCTGGGATGAAGCCACGACCCAGGCCGCAGTCGAGACGGCGAATTATGTCGTTCGCAAGCTCGACAAACTGAGCCGGAGCAAGCCGGGCGACACCAACCGTCAGGTCAAAGTAGAAGTGTTCTGCGAAAATTTCATGGAGATCGCCTTCCGCCGACCACTCACCAAGGAACAAAAAAAGTTGTTTGTTTCCCATCAATTTGTTCCATCCAGAAAGATTGAAGATTCGGTAAAACGCGTGGTTCTTTTGACACTGAAATCACCCCGGTTTCTTTACCTTGGTCTGGATGAGAATAAACCGGATGATTTCACCGTTGCCGAGCGGATGTCTTACGCGTTGTGGGATTCCCTGCCCGATTTAGAGTTGAGAAAATTGGCAGGCAAGAATCAGCTGCGAAGCAAGGAGGCCGTGGAACAACAATCACTGCGCATGATCCAAGATCCGAGAGCCAGGGCCAAAGTGCAGCATTTTCTTCATCAATGGGTGCAAATCAACCACGCCGAGGATCTTTCCAAGGATGCTGAACTTTATCCGGGATTCACACCCGAACTTATCTCGGACCTCAGAACTTCGTTAGACCTATTCCTGTCCGACGTCGCCTGGAGTCAGACCAGCAGTTACCGGGATTTGTTGCTAGCGAATTACATCTATGTCAATCAGCGGATGGCTCGGTTTTACGGATTACGGACCGATCCGGATGGAGAAGAGGAGTTCGTACGGACCAGTTTCGACCCCGCAGAAAGATCGGGCGTCATCACACATCCTTATCTGCTCGCCGCCTTTTCTTATACGAAGACCAGTTCGCCGATTCATCGTGGCGTTTTTCTTACCCGAAACATTGTTGGACGATCCCTGAAAGCCCCGCCCACGGCCGTGGCATTCAACGACGCCGAGTTCGATCCTCATCTCACGATGCGGGAGAAGGTCGCCAAACTTACCAGTTCCCAGGCCTGTCAAACCTGCCATTCAGTGATCAACCCGCTTGGGTTCAGCCTGGAGCAATTTGATGCGGTGGGGAGGTTCAGGACCACTGAGAAGGAGAAGAAGATTGATCCGGTGAGTGATTATGTCACGGATGATGGAAGCACGATTCGGTTCAACGGACCTCGTGATCTGGCGGAGTTTGCTTCCGGCAGTGATCATGCCCGGAACGCCTTCATCGAGCAGTTTTTTCATCAGATTGTCAAACAGCCGCTTCTGGCCTATGGTTCCCAAACAATGACCCACCTTCGCCAGTCTTTTGTCGCGTCTGAATTTAATTTGCAGAAACTCATGGTGGAAATCGTCCATATTTCTGCCCTGCACGGCATCGAAAAAAGCAAGGTCACAACGAGGAAAAAAACATGAACGCCATTTATCGACGGCATTTTATCAAACAGCTCGGACTTTCAGCCGCCTCGTTGCCATTCCTTATGGGGCTGCCAAGCCTCGGGCTTGCCGCTCCGGCCCGGCCGCGACAGCGCTTGGTGGTCATGTTCAGTCCAAACGGCACGATTCCCTCCGCTTTCTGGCCGGAGGAAACCGGATCAGACTTTAAACTGAAGGAGATCCTCACTCCGCTTGAAGCTTACAAGGAACGGATGCTGGTGCTCAATGGGGTGAGCAACAAGGTTCGGGGTGATGGCGACAATCACATGCGGGGCATGAGCTGTCTGCTGACCGGTATTGAGCTTTTTCCTGGCAACGTCCAGGGCGGTTCGGATACTCCCGCCGGATGGGCCAGCGGAATTTCCATCGATCAGGAAATCAAAAATTATTTTCAGAGCAGGGAAGAAACCCGCACCCGTTTCGGCTCACTGGAATTTGGTGTGGGAGTCAGCGACAAGGCTGATCCCTGGACCCGCATGTCCTATGCCGGACCGAACAAACCGATCGCCCCGGTTTCAGATCCGTACCAGATGTACAGCAAACTTTATGGACAGATGAAGGATAAGGAAAACCTCCGCAGTGTGCTTGAAAGCGTAAAAACCGATCTGGGAAAAGTCCGGAAAATCATCAGCCCCGAGGACCGCCGCATGCTGGAGGAACACGAAACCCTGGTGCGTCAGATGGAAAAGGAGATCAAGGAGGCCGGGGAGCAGAAACTGCGGGTAGGTCCGCCAAGACTGGAGGAGGGGATCGCCGATCAAAACGACAATGTTCCGCGTCTGAGCCGGATGCAGATCGATCTTCTGGTGAACAGTTTCGTCAATGACATGGCCCGAGTCGCCACCCTGCAATACACCAAATCAGTGGGGCAGGCGAAGATGAAATGGCTCGACATCAATGACGGGCATCACGGCCTCTCACACGAACCCGACAAGGACGAAGCATCCCAGTCGAAGTTGATCAAGATCAATCACTGGTTCGCCGGTGAACTGCGTTATCTGACCGAAAAACTCGCCACCACTCCGGAGCCGGGCGGTGAGGGCAGCCTGCTTGATCACACGATGATTGTCTGGACCAACGAGCTGGGCAAAGGTAACTCGCATACTTTGGACAACATCCCGTTTGTCCTGGTCGGAGGCGGATTCGGTTTCCAGATGGGCAGGTCGTTGAATCTGAAAAAGACCAGCCATAACCGGCTGCACATGGCCCTGGCTCACGCTGTCGGGCATCGTGTCGATACATTTGGAAAACCGTCGCTCTGCGAAGGTGGCCCGTTGGATTTGAGTTGAGGGTCCGGCTGAACTAAGCCGTATCCATGCAGTTAAAAACCTGCCACCTCTCCCTAACCCTCTCCCCCAGGAGCCCCAGGGGGCGGAGAGGGGACAAAAGTGCCCGTAAGTGCTTCACCGAATGGTGAGTCAAAACCGCAGATGTTTTCCTCCCTCTCCTCAATCGGATGGAGGAGAAGGGGACGGGGAGAGGAGGCTCGGCCAACTGCATGGATACGGCTAAGGGGTTTCGAATCGCAGGCGGTAAAAACGTTGCGAAACAAGAGGGGACGTATCGGCCACTGAATGGAGATCACTATGGTTTGAGCTGTCGTGAACAAAAAGGTTGGTCCAGACGCCCGGGTTGGAGAGTTGATCCGAGTATTCCAGTATCGTGGTTTTGAATGCGGGTGAGACGAACTGGATGCGGAATTCGTTCGTGTATCTGGTGATCGATTCGATCCTTTCCCCGGCATGCAGGTAAATCCTGAGTAGTTCCGATGGTTGATGAATCGGACCGCCTCCCACCCCGTTGGTGCTCGTTTCCACAGCCCGAAACGCGGCGATGTATAATCCCTCCTTGTTCAGGCTCAGCCGTCGGCCATGGACATGACCGTAGGGGTCCATCTTGTCGCTATCCGGATCAACAAATCCCTCGCTGACCACGATCCGATTGGTTCCGTTGGTTGTGCCGGTGGCAATTTCGAAAATTTTTGAGGTGGATGTGGCTTCCTCGTCCTCCTGATAAAATCCCAGGATTCCTCCGGCGGGACCGGTCAGGGAGACGAATTCCAGCTCTATAAAGCTGCCCAAGGCGGCGGCATTTCTCGCCGGTCCGCCGGTCCAGACCGTGGCCGGCGAGGCTGTAAACGTCACCGGATTTTGAAAAAGTCCTGGATAAAGCGGATCATTCGACGCGAAGCAAAAAACCAGGAGCGAATTAGTGTCAATACGGGGGCCGTTGGTGAAGAACAACGGGCTCCCGGGGGTGGAATTGGTGGCACCAACGTTGATATGTTCGTGCGTCCCCTGCGAAAAAGCCTGTTGCGTGACCGCCAAAAAAAATCCCAAGATCGAGGCTGTTAGCTTGTTCATAAACACGAGGCAAAACCAGTTGGTATGAGGCAAATCTCCACTCCAAAGCATTCATCCCTTAGGGGCTATTTGTATGCCCCAGAGGGTAAATAAATGTCGAGCCTTCTTCGGTTAAAAGTTTTTCCACATTCGGTTTCCAACGCACGGAGCTGACGTGGGAATCCACAAACAGGTAGTTTGCTGTGCGACCATGCCGCATGACATCGACCTGGTGGCTGAACTCGCGCGGGCGGTAACCATTATCTCTGGAATCAGCGAAATGGAAATGATCCAGATTGTGCATTTCTTCATCAGTGCCGGTTTCGCCCATCCATACGGTTTCGCCTGGGCTTCGGATGGAGCTGCGGACCGACAGGTTCAGATGGGGTGCACCCAACGGTTTTGGAGCGAGAAAATCATTGATGGCAAAACTGTAAAACCGGGTCGGTTTGTCAAGGTTGTCCAGACGCGGGGGCGGGACTTTGTCCCCCGGACACCGGTAAACATTGGTGCTGGCATAAGCCCTGAGTGTTCCAACCCATGACGGGAGCGCCTCGGAATGTGCGCAACCGGGAAGACGGTCATTATTGTCATCGGCATACATCACCGTGGCGATGCCGAGTTGTTTCAGATTGCTGATGCAGTTTGTTGATCTGGCTTTGTCCTTGGCGCGGGCCAGGGCGGGGAGGAGAAGACCCGCGAGAACACCGATGATCGAGATCACCACCAGCAGTTCGATTAATGTAAATGCCCGTTTAGTTCTCAATCAGTTTTAAGCGCCCGACCTTCGGGGGCGTTAACTTACAATTGCAATCCGTCGTTTGCAAACGAGGTTTTCGGCAGAAAACATGGCGGTCTTTGGTAGAGTCCGTCACTCCGTGCGCGACGGTTTTTGGGGGACACGGCGGGAATCGGCGAGGGCACCGACGCGAGTGACTGTTGCCAGCCGACCGACTTCATGGCGGAGGATTCTCAAGAAAAAAGGCGGCCGGTCGCGGCCGCCTCTTGCAGATTTAAATGAGGGAAATGAGGCAATGAATCACCACTTCAGATTCTTCAGGTATCCGAGGCTGTTTGGGATTTGTTGGACCGAGGCGGAACTTTCGTCCTCCAGAAAGTAATGCTTCACCCCGACCTCTTTCGCGGCCTTCATGATGGCGGGCCAGTCCATCTGGCCTGTGCCCACGGTCACGTCGTTGTTGACATCTGATTTGCCGGTCAGATCGCCGGTTTTAACCCCCAGTTTCATGTCCTTGACATGCATCAACTCCCAGCGGTTGCCATATTTTTTCAAAAGTTTCACGGGATCCTGTCCGGGAAGCACGATCCAGAAAACGTCCATTTCATAGGCCACGTATTCCGGCTTGGTTTCCTTCATCAACAAATCAAACAAGGTGCCGCTCCCGTGAGGATGAAATTCATAACCATGGGTGTGGTAAAAGAACTTGATTCCTGATTTGGAGAGAACTTCACCAGCCTTGTTAAAAACCTCGATGGCGTCGCGGCATTCCGCTTCGTCAAAGGAGTCCTTGTGGGTGATCCAGGCGCATCCGACATATTTTAACCCCAGGGCGCTGGCATCCTTGGCCACTCCTTCCGGATCCTTTTTAAGGCGGTCATAGGGAAAATGACCGGCTACCGGGTTCAGTTCATATTTCTTCAACAAAGCTTTGAATGCTTCCGGGGCCAGGTTGTAAGTGCCAGCCAGCTCCACGTTGGTGATGCCGAATTCCCGGACGCGTTTCAGAGTGCCTTCCACATCCTTTGAAAAATCGGCGCGCAAGCTGTAAAGCTGCACACCGACAGGTCCTTTGAAGTGAGTTCCGAGCCCGGAAGTTGCCGCCGGAAAATCGGCGCCTTGAATTTGTTGCAGGCCGAAGGCCAAAAGCCCGGCCAACACCAGGGAAAAATTGGGTGATTTCATTCGTAACATTGAATACAGGGGAGACCGCAAATGGAAAGGAGAAATCTGCTTCGCCCTTGAGATGGCTGTGCGTTCAGATGTTACATTGACCCGCCGCCTTTCCCTCGCAATCTTGCGTCAGCCCGGGTTGTGTATCGGCCCCGGTTTCGAATGAAAGGACTGGTCCAAACACATCCCTCTCCCCGCCAGTGCTGTTCCCTGCGCGGAACCTTTCTGCGCTCGGGATTCACCTTGATAGAACTGCTCGTGGTGATCGCGATCATAGCCATCCTCGCGGGACTGCTTCTCCCGGTCCTCTCGAATGCCAAGGACAAGGGGATGGCCGCTTCATGTCTCGGTAACACGCGTCAGATCGGTTACGGATTGCAGATGTACGCCAGTGACAATAATGAGGTTTTTCCGAATCAATGGTGGGTCGGCGGCCCCTATTTGAATGGTCGCAGGAAAAACTGCGGCGGCGAATGGCAGAAGACCCCGGCTTACATGCTTTCCAATTACATTGGCAACACCATGGTCTGGGTCTGTCCG
>Ga0163151_10003391_pt1 | contig 23006 bp, 19 predicted proteins | sample OliLakLV19MP5IB2_FD_145596 | JGI IMG/M metagenome (GOLD analysis project Ga0163151, IMG submission 145596) | Freshwater microbial mat bacterial communities from Lake Vanda, McMurdo Dry Valleys, Antarctica - Oligotrophic Lake LV.19.MP5.IB-2 | ecosystem: Environmental > Aquatic > Freshwater >... | reverse complement strand
GTTATAAAGCAGTTGTCACTCGTCTCAACGATGAAACAATGGTTAAGTCTGCCAATGTTTCTTTGATCAGGTAATTTACCTGGAGATAACCAGCCTTTTAAGAATTAAATACCACGAAATAGTAAATTTTATGGTACTATTTCCCTGAAAAAAACCTCAACAATTATTTTTATATTTGTTTTAGCCCCAATAGGTAATGGGGAAGATAAAAAGATGTAATTATGGCTGCTACCCAAGAAATAAAATTTAACGATAAAACAATGGCCGTGGTAAATAAAATTATCAGCCATTATCCCGAAGGCAAGCATAAATCTGCTGTTATTCCTATTCTGCATATTGCGCAGGCGGAGTTCGATGGCTGGTTGAGTGCCCCTGCAATGGATCTTGTTGCTTCTATATTAAAAATACAACCTATAGAGGTGTATGAGGTAGCATCTTTTTATTCCATGTTCAATTTAAAGCCTGTCGGAAAATGTGTGATAGAAGTTTGTCGTACCAGTTCTTGCTGGTTGATGGGGGCAGAAGATATGATCAAGCACATTGAGAAAAAATTAAATATTAAAAATGGAGGAACCACATCTGACGGAATGTTCACCCTTAAAACCGTTGAATGCCTTGGCTCATGCGGTACAGCGCCAATGATGCAGGTAGGGGCGGATTATTACGAGAATTTAACTTTTGATAAGGTGGATGTCTTACTTGATAAAATGAAATCAGAAGGCAAAAGAAAATCATATACGGATAAAGCGGAATCAAGAACTGAATAATTATGGCACGTAAACTTTTATTAGAGCATGATCATGTTCCCGGTATAGCGAGCTATTCTGTATACAAGGAAAAAGGCGGATACCGTTCGGTAGAGAAAGCTTTAAAACAAATGACTGCTGAGTCAATAGTTGAAGAAGTAAAAAAATCAGGTCTGCGAGGCCGTGGTGGCGCGGGTTTCCCGACAGGGATGAAATGGAGTTTTTTGGCAAAGCCTCCGGGGGTGCCTCGTTATTTGGTTTGCAATGCCGATGAATCGGAGCCGGGCACTTTTAAAGACAGGTATTTGATGGAGCGCATTCCGCATTTGTTGATAGAAGGAATGATCACATCAAGTTTTGCATTGGGAGCCAACACATCGTACATCTATATACGCGGAGAATATTTTTATGTGGCTCGTATTCTGGAACAAGCCATTGAAGAAGCATATGCGAATGGATGGTTAGGAAAAAATATTTTAGGAACTGATTATTCTCTTGACTTACACGTACAAATAGGAGCAGGTGCATATATCTGCGGCGAAGAAACAGCATTGCTTGAATCATTGGAAGGTAAGCGCGGCAATCCGCGCATAAAGCCCCCTTTCCCTGCAATAGCAGGACTTTGGGGCTGTCCAACGGTAGTGAATAACGTAGAAACTATTGCTGCAGTTGTTCCCATTGTGAATGATGGAGGGGAAGCGTATGCAAAAATAGGAATTGGAAAAAGTACAGGAACAAAATTAATATCTGCAAGCGGACACATTAATAAACCGGGAGTATATGAAATTGACCTGGGATTACCGGTAGAAGAGTTTCTTAACTCCGACGAATACTGCGGTGGAATGAGAGGCGGAAAAAAATTAAAAGCTGTTGTGGCGGGAGGTTCTTCTGTTCCAATTCTTCCTGCAAACCTTATTTTGAAAACTGCTAATGGCGAGCCTCGCTTAATGAGTTACGAATCATTAGGTGATGGTGGTTTCCAAACCGGTACCATGCTTGGCTCGGGAGGATTTATTGTTATGGATGAGACCGTGAGCATTGTAAAAAATCTCTGGAACTTCACTCGTTTTTATCACCATGAAAGCTGCGGCCAGTGTTCTCCTTGCAGAGAAGGAACAGGGTGGATGGAAAAAATACTCCACAAAATTTTAGATGGCCATGGCACTATAGAAGACATTGATCTTTTATGGGATATACAAGGAAAAATAGAAGGAAAAACTATTTGTCCACTTGGTGAAGCTGCTGCATGGCCCGTAGCTGCTGCTATAAGGCATTTCAGGGCCGAGTTTGAGGAGTATGTGAAGAACCCTTCAGGCATCTCGGATGTAAAACATTATTACAGACTAAATAACCTGAGTCCGGTGGGCGCATAGTGTTTTCTCTTCCTTAGAATCCAAACAATTATTGTTTTTTAAATTTGAGTAAGTGGAAAGCGTTTTCGATATTTAAAAATGCTTAATAAATAATTTAGAAAATGAAAAAAATTATTCCATTTGTATGTGCTGTTGTTGGATTTTTTTCTGAGAATATAATTTTTGCACAGGCCGTTAATTACAATGATGTTGTAGTTATTGTAAATTCTACTGATACCATGTCGGTTAATATTGGAAATTATTTCATGCAGAAAAGGAATATTCCTTCAAACAATATTATAAGGTTAAACATTACGAATAATGAGGAGATCACACCTGCGCAGTGGGCATCTATTCGTACGCAGGTAGAAGATTCATTAGCGTGGAAGGGGCTCACTGCAAATTACCTGGTTACAACTAAAGGAGTTCCGCTTAAAGTGAGTTACGGCGGCTCATTACTTAGCCCCGACCCGCGGAATGCTTCGGTCGACAGTGAATTGATGCTGGTGAATGGTCCCAGCAATTCAGTAATTGGAGGAAGTGCAGTATTGCAGCATTCCTACTATAATAAGAACCAGCATTTTAGTTCGGCTACTTTCGGATTTTACCTGGTAACGCGTTTAACCGGCTATACTCAGGCCGATGTTTTTAACTTAATAGATAATAGCGGACCAAAAACTTATGTAAGCAAAAGTATCGGTAAATTTGTGCTGGATGCTGTTCCTTATTCAACAGGTTACGGACCCTCTTCTCACAATACTAATATTCCTGTAATACAAGGTTTGCTTACTTCAGCCGGATGGAGCAATTATTTTGATACAACAACAACGTACTTACAAAATAAAACAAATGTATTGGGTTATTGGAGCTGGGGAAGTAATGATGTAACTGCAAATAATGGTACTGCTGCTATTCCAGGAAATACATGGACCAAAGCATCCATCGCAGAGACAGCGGTATCAACTTCCGCTCGTTCTTTTTTGCCGGGTACCTCTTACGGACAATCATTGGTTGCCGATTGGATAGCAGAAGGTGTAACAGGCATGTCGGGTTTTGTTTATGAACCGCTTTTGTTTTCAGTTGCCGATCCTGCTCTTTTATTTTCGAGGTATACAAATACTACAGCAGGTTACAATCTTGCAGAAAGTTTTTATATGGCTTCCCCAACAATTTCATGGATGCAAATAGTTGTTGGCGATCCTAAAAGTTCTATCGTTACTACAACGGCCGGGGTCGAAGAAGATAATGCAGATTATATTATAAGTGTTTACCCTAACCCAAGCAACGGAATATTCCAGATGGATGCAGAGTTAACTAGCGCAAAAGATGTAATAATTTCGGTTAGCAATATGCTGGGCCAGGAAGTGTATTCTGAAATTTTACCAGAGGCAAATGTGTACAGGCAGACAATAGATATTTCCCGTTTCGACAAAGGACTTTATATTCTTACACTCACTTCGGGGGAGAAAAAGGTTACAAGGAAATTGATGGTGGATTAATTTTTTTCACATCCACCTAAAAATACTTTTGCCCGGTATATGCAGTTTAGTGCGCGCTTGGCAATGCCACCAATTATTTTCTCCGCGTATCATATCTATCTCAAGTAAATAGTCTCCCTTATCTTTTGGACTATTGATCTTTACGCCTTGAACATATTCGGTATAAATATCAACATCAAGCGGAGTTCGTAAAAGTTCTTGCTCAACAATGTTGCCTTGCAAATCATAAATTTTGTAACTAATAAAAACAGGCTCAGCGCTGTCAGGAATAGAATGTATTTTTTTTCCGCTGGTATTGATGATGCGAACAAATGCGTATGCTGATCCATGATAAGGAACAGTTACGTTTTTATCAAGAGGAATGAGTTTTAAATTTGATGGGTTATAGTTACTGGGTTGAAACGCACTGTCTGCCTGTGACGAGTTAACGTTGAGATATTCTGTTGCAGGAAGATAAAAATGTTCATTATTGTGAAATCCCCATTCGGGCGCCCAATGTGGACCAATGATGCCGTTGGTTTTTTTTGCAAGCGAACCGTATTGATTTACAGGAGAGCAAAACGCAAATGTTACTGATGAGTCTTTTGACTCAAGCGAGGAATACAAAAGCGTTTCAAAGGGCAATGCCCAGGGAACGACCAGGAAATCTATGGGAAGATTTTTTTCGTTGAGTATGTATTTTTTATTGGGCAGTGTTGTTCCATAGGCAATTATCCTTTCAATATAATTTGTTCTCCGCAATTGAATTTCTGATGATACATAAATATTTCTGCAGCTTACAAACAATAACCAAAGGGTTATCCCAAGCATCAGCTTAGGTTTTTCTTTTTCGCTGAATAATAAAATAAAAATAAAGGCGGTATACAAGCCAAGCGGTGGTAAATAGGTTTCTATCATTAATCCCGATTCGCCCTTATAATAAGTAAGTACAACAAGGATAGAATAAGCCAATGAATAACTAACAAAAAAGAGCAGCATCAGCCATTTGCGTTTGTATGCCATTATAGCAATACAAACAACAGCGAGGTAAAACATCCATTTGGCAAAGTCGAGTAAGTAGGCTGTAAGATAACCCCATGAAGGCAGATCGAATAAATGAAACAATTGTTCACGGTAAATTTCAGCACTTAAAATTTTTCCATGTGTGTAATCATCAACACTGAAGAACTTTATTCTGATGTAGGACCAAATGATACTAAGCGCAAAAATAATGATGAGCGTTTTATCTTTGAATCGTTTTCCTTCAAGGCCTGCAAAGATCAACACGAAGAGTGCAGGAAGGAGAGCGAGCTGATGAAAGTAAGAAATAGTGTATATAAGGAAAAGAGCCAGCAGGGAACGCAGGATCTTCTTCTTTAATGTATCGGATGAATTGAATGAAGAGATAACAGCATAAAGTAAAACGCAAAATGCCATTCCTGTTAGTAATTCAGATATCGCATAATAAAACATCCACCGGAACCCAAGTGACATGGCAAGCATCATCGCAATACCTGCTTTGTTATTTTTAAATGTTAGCGTACATATTAAAAATAAAGTGTAATGCAGCAATACAAAATTTACAGAGTAGAGTTTAAGGAAAAACTGGATTGAACATCCCATTTTAAGCGCGAGTAATGGAAGTGCCTGGGTGAACACAGAGCTCCAGCGCCCGTGTGGCAAAATAAATTGTTGGTATTGCGCAATGCTTAAACTGTAGTTTGCCGAATCATAGGCCAGCATCCTTTCTTTGTAAAAAACAAAAGCGAGTACAAAAAGAGAACCAAAAAACAGGAGCCCAATTATTTGAACTGCAATATTGAATTGTCGCGCGGTAATGAGCGTTGTTTTTAAGATATTTTTATTTTATAACCCCTAATGTCTTTCCCACTTTAGTGAACGCTGCAATAGCTTTGTCCAAATGATGTTTTTCATGTGCTGCTGATATCTGCACACGAATACGCGCTTTATCTTTTGGTACAACAGGGTAGAAGAACCCTATCACATAAATTCCTTCTTTCAATAATGCATCCGCAAATTGCTGAGCGAGTTTCGCATCGTACAACATCACGGGTACAATAGGATGGATTCCCGGGTTAATATTAAATCCTGCTTTTGTCATTCCTTCACGGAAATAAAGTGCATTGCTCATTACTTTATCACGCAATGCAGTTGATTCATCTAAAAGATCCATTACAGCTGTTGCTGCTCCCACAATTGAGGGTGCCAGCGAATTTGAAAATAAATAGGGTCTTGAACGCTGACGTAACATGTCAATAATTTCTTTACGGCCCGAGGTAAATCCGCCCATTGCACCGCCCAATGCTTTACCTAGTGTGCTGGTGATAATATCTATTTTACCAATAACACCGCAATGTTCGTGTGTGCCTTTTCCTGTTTTTCCAACGAAGCCTGTGGAATGGCTGTCATCCACCATTACCATGGCATTGTATTTTTCTGCGAGCGCACAAACCTCATCCAGTTTTGCTAAATAACCATCCATTGAAAAAACACCGTCTGTAACTATCATTCTGAAACGCTGTGCCTGCGCTTGTTTCAATTGCTCCTCGAGGTCTTTCATATCGTTATTTTTATAACGATAGCGTTGTGCTTTGCACAAGCGTACACCATCAATAATGGATGCATGATTTAATTCATCAGATATGATCGCATCTTCTTCTCCCAGCAATGGCTCAAACACTCCGCCGTTTGCATCGAATGCAGCAGCGTATAGTATAGTATCTTCTGTGCCAAGAAATTTAGAAATTTTATCTTCCAGTGTTTTATGAATATCCTGCGTACCACAAATGAAACGTACCGACGACATTCCATAACCGTGCGTGTCCAGCGTTTTCTTCGCCGCTTCAATAACTTTAGGATGTGATGATAATCCCAGGTAATTATTCGCGCAAAAATTTATTACTTCTTCACCGGTCTTTACTTTTATATCAGCTCCCTGAGGGGTAGTAATAATCCGCTCTCTTTTAAATAATCCGTTATCTTTTATCGTTTGTATTTCCTTTTCTAAAAATTCTTTGTAATTGCCGTACATATTGAGTTGTTAGTTATAAGTTGTCAGTTGTGCCTGCAAAACTAAGAATTTTTAAGGGAGCAGAAAAGAATTAGATTTGTGTAAATGGGTTGTAATTAAGGGTTTGAATTTCAGTTTCATTGTTAAGTTGAAGACTGAATAATGCAGAAAAATAAGATAATAATCGCTATATAAATTTTTATTAATGGGACTTCATATTCAATCCTTAAAGAATATTCCAGACAACGTACAAAGGAACTATTATATCTACCTTCTAGACTATGGTTGGCATGAGCCACTGGGAGAAGCATTGAAAAAGAACTTCGACAATATGGCAAAAATAGCTTCTGCTAACAATGCAGTTGTAATTGTTGGAACTGATAGAATACATTTTGAAGATGAAGTCCTTTCCTGGCACAGTATAAACGGTGATAATGCAGAAGAACTGCTTCCGGATATTCTTATAACAAACAGACATCCATCGAAATTTAAGGAGAGTTATAGCAGACAAAAGGAAGAAACAGAAAAGGATTTTAAGATGGTTATGTTACCTCTAAGGAAGTTCTGTAAATCAACAATAGAAGCTGCTATATTGATTGATAAACTATTTAAGGATATTATTGAGGCAGAAGGACCTAAGCGATTTTAAGGTAAAAAAAGAAATGAAAAAAGGGTTTGGCAATGCTTTAATTGATGGATTAATATTGGAGCCTAATGTTGGAGGAATTGGATTTAACTTCAATAAGTTAATTGATTATTTTCGGATTAAATAATATATTCAAATATATACTCATTATTATTAAGCTCTCTAAGCTCAACCGATAAAGCATAGATAATGCACTGTAGTATTGGCCACGACAAAAAAAGACCGGATACCCAGTCTTTAGAATAATTAACAAAATAATTTAGAATTACCTCACTATAGAAACATGCCCCGTATAACGATGCAATTTGTTATCGATGTCTCGGGTATTCACTTTCCAGACATATACATCCTGTTGTGCAGTTTCATTGCTCGTGATTTTTCCATCCCAGCCAATTGAAGGATTCGTTGATTTGAAAATAAGATTACCCCATCTGTCGAAAATGAACATTTCGTAAGTGTCATTCTGCACTCCAACCCCTATTGGGATAAAAATTTCATTTTTCCCATCACCATTTGGAGTAAAAGTATTTGGAACATATAGGGCGTAATCTCCTTTTATGATAACGATATCTTGTTTGGTACTCACACAACCAAATTCATTTATGACTGTAAGCATTACCGCATAAGTTCCTGTATCATTTGAGGGGTAGGTGAATGAAGGATGCTGAATGGAAGAGGATGAATTTATCAAATCACCGAAGGACCAGTTCCATGCGGTTGCTCCTACAGACTTATCTGTAAAGAAAATGGTTGTATTTAAAATTGTAGTTGGTTGCGGATTCATTACAAAAGCTGCAACCGGATCCGGATGAACAGTGATATAGCTTGGTTTTATTAATGAATTACTGCATCCATTAATATCAGTTACGGTTAAGCTTACATTGTAAGAGCCGGGCAGGGAATAACAATTGTCTGCAGTTATTCCGTAACCTGTGGTGCCGTCTCCAAATGACCATGCAGAAGTAAGTGAATTTGGCGTGGTGTTTTCAAAATTAATACACAGTGGTCCGCAGCCTGATACATTGTCAGAATTAAATGTAACAACAGGGAGATCCCAAACGGTTACTGATACGTTCCCAATTGCTGTGCAATTTTTAGCGTCAGTAACTGTTACTGAAAAATTTCCTGATACACCTGGAGTAAAAGAAGCAGAAGCGCCATTAAGTCCATTGCTCCATGAATAATTATATGCAGGAGTTCCGCCGTTTGCGGCAGCAGTAATATTAACTGCAGTTCCTGAACATACCGCTGTTGCAGGTGATGCATTTACTGTGAGTTGCGTTGGTGATGTGATCGTTCCGGAGAAAACACCTGAACATCCGTTGTCATCGGTTATAGTTACTGAATAGGTTCCTGCTGAAGTGTTTGAAATAGAATTTCCCGCAGAACCGTTGGTCCACAAATAATTAAATGGTGCGGTACCGCCTGAAATGTTTGCGACAGAAATATTTCCATCATTACCACCGAAACAATTCACCGCTGTTGTTGTAAGAGTTGAAGTAATTGCTGCAGGCTGCGAAATAACAACCGTCGTAGTTGCGGTGCATCCATCATCATCAGTAATTGTTACTGAAAAAGTTCCGGCGCATAAATTGTTTGCATTATTACTTGCGTTTGCATTGCTCCATAAATAATTATAGGGTGCATTCCCGCTAATCCCCACCGCTGTTGCCCAACCATCACAAGCGCCATTACATGAAGCAGGGGAAGACGCCTGGATATTGGCCGTTACGCCGTTAAGGTTATTTACCTGTACCGAGGAAGCAGAGGTACAACCATTATCATCTGTAACGGTAATAGAATAAGTTCCGGCTGCGATTGAAGATAGTGTAGGTGTTGTAATACCGGTGTTCCATAAATATGAATAAGGCGCTGTTGCTCCGCTTGCATTTACTGTTGCTGATCCGTCGCTCTGATTGCAATGTGCATCTGCTGGTGTTACTGTTAATGACAGTATGCTTGGCTCTGCAATAAGAACTGTATTTGAAGAAACACAATTGTTTCCATCGGTAACACTTACAGTATAAATTCCTGCTGCTAAATTGCCTGCGGTATTTGTAGCTGATCCTGTGCTCCATGTATATATATATCCTCCAACGCCTCCATTACCAGTTGCGGTAGCCGATCCGGAAGATTGACCATTACATAATGCGCTGGCGCCAACCGGATTTACTGTTAAAATGGCTGGCTGAGAAACATTAACCGCTTGTGATACAGCGGTACATCCATAATTGTCTGTAACCGTCACAAAATAATTACCTATAACAAGAGTTGAAATTGATGCGTTTGTTGCTGATGTGGTCCAGGAATAAGAGTATGCTTGGGTTCCGCCATTTACATTTACAGAAAGTGCGCCATCATTTCCGCCAAAACAGGAAACGGATTTAGTAACAACTGCGGTCGCGGTCAATACTGCCGGCTGTGTAATGTTTACAACTGTAGAAGAGGTACATCCATAAAAATCAGTAATAGTTACAGAATAAGTTCCCGCAACTAAATTTGTAACAGAAGATGCAGCACCGCCAGTATTCCAGCTGTAATTATATGGAGCTGTTCCGCCGAAAGCTCCAACAGTAGAGCCTCCGTTGTTGATTCCAAAACAGGATACGTTATTTACTGAAGTTATCATAGCAGTTGGATTCGCAACACTTATATAGTTGCTGAATGTAGTTGAATCTGTTCCGCATGGAGTGGTGATCAAAAGTTTTACATTGAACGATCCAAAATTATTGTACCTGATGTTTGTTGGATTTTGGTCTGTTGATGTTGATGGTACAGCACCGGAAAAACTCCATAAAAATTTTGCACTGTCCGTATCACATAATACACTTAAGTCAGAAAAATTAATGGCATCTCCTTTACATAAATTTGTTTTACTTGCAGACAACGAAGGTGCAAGCGTATTATTTCCGCAGCTAAAACCGCAAAAGGAATAAACACAAGCATCATATACTGATCCACTGCTGGCCCAGTTGGTTTGATATGCTCCTGATGTTACCGGAAAATTTGTGCCGCGTGTTGATCCCGCTCCATAAATTGTATAACCATTCAAGGCCAAGGCGCCGCCTCTCAAAGTTGACATTGGAGGATTGTCTTCGTGATCACTGCCTCCTATATACGTATTACATATCGGGTATCCATTACGGTTATCAAGTTTTGAAATATAAAAATCTTCGCTGCCCATATGGTTAGGTTGAAAAGCGCAGCCCCAATTAATGGGACAGTTTGCAGCATAAGTTCCGCCCTGGAGATAAACCAATTCATTTATTTTGTCAATGGCTACACTATACCCTTCAGTAAATGGAAGGTAAGTTGACCAGATTATTCTCCCGTTTCGGCCATCTAATTTTGTAAGAAAAGCGTTATACCAAGCGGCTGTCGCAGTGCCTGAACTAATAAAAGCACCCTGAAAAGCTCCTGCTGATGTCGGAAAACTAAGGGAGGCTGTTGTACCCGTTGCGGTTATATCTCCTACATTGTTAAATGCTACTCCTGTACCAACGTCGGGAGCGCCGCCCCCCAGGCCAATTACCGAACCTCCTAAATAAGTTCCCCATATTCGCGAGCCAACCGAATTGAATTTCGCGACGAAAGCATCATTCGAGAAACCACCACTATAATTTGGCTGCTCAGCTCCAAGCGTTCCAATATTATTTGTTGAGACAGTTGATCCATTGATCACGAGGTTATCTGAATTGTCTATATCAATGTCTCCAACAAAATCTCCATTAATACCACTCCCGCCATAATATGAAGACCAAGGAACAGTGCGGCCATCAGGGGTAATACGAAAAAAAACCACATCGGTGTTACCCCCTCCATAAATATTCTGAAAGGCATTTGCTGTTGGAAAACTTCCTGTGCTCATACCTGCAATGGCAAGGTCGCCACCAGAATACAAAGCAATGCTCACGGCTCTTTCGGTACCAACACCTCCATAATAAGTGGCCCATTGACGAACACCTGCCGCAGTAAACTTTGCTACCAGCATATCAGCCCCTCCTCCAAGACCCACTTGTTTTGGTAATGAACCCGGTGTGCTCATTCCGGCAGAGGCAAAACTTCCAGCAAAATAAATATTGCCCGTGTTATTATCAACTACCACATCATCACCTTCATCAATGCCTATGCCTCCGTATACTGTAGAGAACACCATATTGCCATTTGCATCGAAGCTGGAAATAAATGCATCTCTTATCGCGGAAAAAGCAACCTGTAATGCGCCAACACTTACCGGAAAATTTACAGATGATGCAATTCCTGTTATGGTTGAAATCCCTGCTGAGGTAACTGTTATACCATAACCTCTGTCTTCCGCAACACCACCTAAATATGTTACCCAAGGGTCAATTACAAGAGCGAAATTTTTATCGTAAGCTCCAACTTCTATACCTACAACAGTATTTTCAAGCGTGTAATGCGCATCGATCTTTTTTATTTCTCCGTTTATTTCCTGGTAAACTGTTGGCATCCATTCGCCTATATTGCCTGTGGATGTTTGTATTGTTAAACGATCGTTTTCCAATAAAACTGCTTGTGCCCCCGAATAATTTATTTTAATATTATTTACATCTCCGCCCGGGTTTACAATAAAATCATATTTTATTTTTCCTTTATGTTCTCCGTAATAAGATACATCAATGTTGTTATAAATATTTTTTACGTAAACATTATTATATGCTTTAACAAAAGTGATCCCATCCTGGCAATGTTGTAAATAATAATTGTAATACTCTGTTGTTGGATTGTTAAAAGAAACGGAAGGGTTAATATTTGCTCCAACAAAATTAGCATCTACTCTGTTCCCGAATAATGTCTGATCTGTTTCCTCTTCTACGCCTTCTTTTTCAGCTAGTTGTTCAGAACTTTGATAAATCACATAACTGATTCCATCTCTGCGTAAAAAAAGCTGTGTTCCGGCATCAGTTGCAACACCCAAAATATCAGGTCTTGTATTGCCGTTCATATCGGCAATTTGTCCCTTGTTTTCGATAAATCGAACACCATTATTTCCCGGTAAATTATTGGCCGCGTGTGATACAGACGAATAAAAAACAGCCAGTATTGCCAGGATAGTGTTGAGGATGTTTTTGGATGCCTGCATAATATGAGTCTTGCCTAAAACAAACATAATGGAGTAGATCCCTTATTGGAAGATAAAAATAGCCTTAGATTAATAGTCAAATAGCTAAAAACTGCCAAAATTGTATTAATTTAGCATTTAATAAGCTTAAATAGATTATATGTCAAAGTCTCCTTCTCTCGACCTCTTTCAATTGGTAAAATCGATGACCCAATCGGAAAAAAGGTATTTTAAAATTTTTGCTTCCCGTCATACGATAGGGGAAAAGAATAACTACATAAAATTGTTTGATGCTATTGAGAAACAAAAGAATTATGATGAGACGAAATTGCGTGATACGCAGAAATATATTAGTCAGTTTGCAGTGATCAAAAAAGGGTTATACGACCTTGTTTTAAGAAGTCTTGATTCATATAATTTCAATAGCAGCGTTGAGGCCGAATTAAAAAACAATTCACACTATATTGAAGTGTTGTACAAAAAAGGTTTGTACGATCAGTGTGACCGTATCATTGAAAAATCGAAGCAGCTGGCGCTTAAGTACGAAAAGCATTTGCTTATGCTTGATCTTTATGAATGGGAAATAAGATTAATTGTTGCACGAAATTATTTAACTACTACCAAAGAACAAGCTGCCGAATTGCACAAAAATATTCTTACACAACTGGAGAATCATCATAATTATAATGAGTACAAACATGTTTCCCTGCTGTGGTATATAAAAATGAAACAAGTTGGAACGGTAAGAAGTGAAGGAGTGATGAAAGAGGTGAAAGAAATCGTGAATACGCCGCTCTTAAAGGATAAAAAAAATGCACGCTCTTTCCAGGCACTTTATTCATTTTATCATGTAAACATGGGTTATAGTTCTTCCATGGGTAATCTGGAAAAATCTTTTTCATACGTGTTGGAAATGGTAAGTCATATGGAAAAACCCCCACACCAGATAGCCGAGTTTCCCGAGCAATATAAAATTGCATTGTTCAACCTTATCAATAGTTATTTGACAATGGGAAAATTTAAGGAAGCGTTTGAGGCGATTGCAAAACTGAAAAATATCCCTACAAGATCTGAAGTGCTGAAAAAAGAATTGTTATACAATGAGATTTTTTATGAAATGGCAATTTATGCCATGTCGGTTGATTTTGAAAAAGGGGTAAAAAAGCTAAACCAGGTGAGCGATATTATTAACTCACATGATCTTGAAGTGTCAATTGCACACGATAAATGGATGATGATACATTACCAGGCAGCCCTTTTATATTTTGGAGCCGGTCATTTTAAGTTAGCATTAAAGCATTTGAATAAAATAGTAAATATGCCAAATATCGATTACCGCAACGATATGGTTTGTTTTGCACGGATATTGATGCTTATAGTGCATTATGAGTTAGGAAATACAGATTTGATGGAATATTCTGTAAAATCGGTTTATCGCTTTTTGGTTTCAAGAAATAGTTTACATCGCTTTGAAGGCGCGCTGTTACAATTTGTCCGGCGTATGCAGCGTTTAGATACAGATGAGAAGATTAGGAGCGCGTTTAAAAAATTAAAAAGTGAATTAGAAGAAATTATTGAGACACCAACGGAACGGGAAGCAATGGAATATTTCGATTTTATTAGCTGGTTGGAAAGTAAAATACACAATACTGATTATGCTGCCCTGGTTAGAAAAAGGCTGAAAAGCGCTGTAAATTAAGGGTTACAGGGGTGTTATACCTTCTTAACGGTATGGGATTCTATCTTATTTTTTGTAAATTTATAGAAGAAAAATTGAGAACTATGATTATGAAGACACACACAAAATTTTTATCTGTTATATTTTTTGCAGCAGCATTCGCTGTTGTATCCTGTAAGAAAGATCCGGTAGAAGAACCTCCTGTTCCGGAATTTGGTTCTATTGCTATTGAGTTTGAAAATATGGTAGGTGATAGTGTGTTAGAGTTAAACTCCGATGATAATTATGCTATAAACGGTGACACATTTACGGTGACTATGTTTAAATATTATATAAGCAACATTAAACTCGCCAGTGCAAATGGCACTTTTACCGAACCGGAGAGTTATCATCTCATTGATCAATCGGTCCCGGGATCATTTACATTTACTATTGATAATATTCCTGTTGGAGATTATACTGGGATATCATTTATGATTGGTGTAGACAGCACACGCAATGTTTCAGGTGTACAAACCGGCGCGCTCGATCCTGCGAATGGAATGTTCTGGAGCTGGAGCTCTGGTTATATTATGGCAAAGTTCGAAGGAACATCGCCGCAATCAGGAGGTAGTTCTCATAACCTTATTTATCACACAGGTGGATTCTCAGGTGTAAATTCTGTCCTAAGAACCGTGGGTCCTTCTTTTAACGGAGCAATCGCCAACGTTACTAAAACCGAGACGCCTGTGATACACATCGCTGCTGATTTGGCTGAATGGTTTGTTGCACCAGCCAATATTGATTTTGCAACTACATATACAATTCATATGCCGGGTACTGCAGCAAAAATGATTGCGGATAATTATGCTGATATGTTTAGTGTTGAACATATCCATAATTAGAATTATCTCTTAATAAATTAATGTTCGACAGGAAATTATATGTAGCAGGAATAACGGCGTTGTTTTTTACGGCAACCACATTGTTCATTGGCTCATGTACGCACGATGTACCAGTAAAGCCGGAATTACCTTCAGATGATATTCGATTAGTAGTACCATCTAATTTTCCGCAGCCGGTCTATAATTTCAGTAGTAATACACTTACAAAAGAGGGATTTATTCTCGGGCGAAAATTATTTTACGAAACACGTTTATCGAGGGACAATACAATTTCCTGCGGGAGTTGTCACCAGCAATTCGCAGCCTTTGCACATTTTGAACATAAGGTAAGTCATGGCATTGACGGCCTTTTTGGTAATCGTAACTCACCCGGACTTTTTAATTTATTGTGGCAGACAAATTTTATGTGGGATGGTGGAGTAAACCATATTGAAGTGCAACCCCTGGCCCCAATTACAAATCCTGTTGAGATGGATGAGTCAATGAATAATGTTGTTTCAAAATTAAAAGCAGATCCGCTATACAAAAAAATGTTTATTGATGCATTTGGAAATGATACAATTAACAGTCAACGTGTATTCAAGGCCATGGCACAATTTATGGGAATGTTTACTTCATCCAATTCGCGCTATGATAAATACATGAGAGGTGAACCTGAAGGAACAATGAGTGCAGAAGAATTGAACGGCTTAAATCTTGTACGACAAAAATGTACGCCCTGTCATGCTGAACCTTTATTTACTGATAATACTTATCGTAACAATGGATTATTATTTGATCCAATACTTAATGATGCGGGCCGAATGAATATTACCATGCTGCAATCCGATTCCATGAAAATTAAGGTTCCTTCCTTGAGAAATGTCGGACTTACGGGTTTGTATATGCACGATGGCAGATTTAATACCTTGCAGCAGGTGCTTAATCATTATTCAACAGGCATTGTCCATAACTCAACACTCGATCCGCTGTTAGCAACCGGTATTCCCTTAACAACCCAGGAAAAGTCAGATATAGTGCGGTTCCTGGAAACACTTAATGATTACGAGTTAATAACAGACGAAAGATTTGCAGATCCTAATTTTTGATAGGAAGAAGAGGGGATAAGTATTTAGGAAACTCCAAATTTTTCTTTCCCAACACCAGTTAATATACTGAAAATCAATGAAATAAATTATATCCCGATTTTCATTTGTGAGATATTTGTGAGACTAAACCCCAAATCTGATTTGAAATTGTCTTCAAAAATCTCGTTGTGGCTTCGAGAAGAATCGAACTTCTATCCTCGGTTTAGGAAACCAATGTTCTATCCGTTGAACTACGAAGCCATTAATAACAATGAAAAAGAACGTTTTTCAGATACAAAGATAACCTTTCAAATTCTTATTTCAATCCATTCAAAAAGATAATTTTCCGTCCCTGAATATTTGAACCTATTTAGAGGTTTTTTTATGCTGCTGCGGACTGATATTTTCAGCAAACATAATCGGATTTTTCGGAGCAAGATTTGTCCTCAATAAATAGTTTTTTACAAGCCAAATAGAAATTATATCGTCCTTACCTATTTCATAAGGTTCGTAAGTCAGGTTATCTGATTTCAGCATAAATTTTTTCGGACTTTCGTGGCTATGTATTCTCTTTATTACGCAACCTTCATTAGCTACTAAAACGTATGCCCTTCCGTATTGTAAAGTTTTTGGGTCTTCTACCTGTTCAATAACAATATGGTCTCCCGGTGAAATTGTTGGATACATGCTGTCCCCAATAGCATCAATCATATAGAGGTCTTTCCCTTCAATAAACGGAAGATGATACGTTTTGCATTCTAAATACTCTTGAGAATGTCCGGTTAAAAATCCGGCTTGGGCTTCAATTGGCACATACGTTACATTTCCTTTTTTTGATTTGTTGTAGATCAGTATTTCTTCGGGTTGCATACGAAATATTGTTGCAAGCTCATAAAGCCTTTCTAATGTCAATTTACTTTCTCCTCGTTCAATTTTTCCGTAAGCAGAAAGATTTACTCCTAATTTTTTAGCAACGTCTTCTCGACTAAGATTTTTTGCTCTGCGAATTACTTCGATGTTTTCAATTGGTGTTTTCATTGTCTGCAATTTTAGTTTAAATATCAATTTCTTCAATACAGATTAGAGATATTTTGAAATTGTTTTCAAATGTAATAAAAAAGTTCAAATTATTTACAAAAATGTTCTTTATAAGACTATTTCTGGTCTTAGATTTACCAAAATATTCAAAATATACTCAAAATGACTAAAGAAGAAATTAACCAAATCGCAACCGTGAAGGACTTAGAGGCTTTCCACCAAAGAATTGTCAATGATGTTAAGGGACTACTATTTGACAAGAAAAATCCACAAAAGGAGTTTTATACTCCAAAAGAATTTAGTCATATCACAGGGCTTAAATACAGTACGGTTGTTTATCGTTGTAAGGTCGGTAAACTCAAAGCAAGACAGGATAGCCCTAATTGTTCATGGCAAATCTATTCTTCGGAAATAGAACGTTTTAAAGATGAAGCAAACGAGAATGTTGCTTAAAAATCCCGAAACGACTAATAATGGTCTTTGTTTGACCAAAGAAAATAATTTAACAATGGATAAAGGAATTTTTCTCACAGTAAAAGATTTGATGCGTTTAACCGGAAGCGATAACGAAGCAAGTGCCGGACGTATGCACCGGACAATTCGTGATTCTATTGCACAGGATAAACGCAAACTTACTATTAAAGAATACTGCCAGTATGAAAGACTGGATTTTAAAGAGATTTGGATTTTTCTACGAGAAGGGAAATACGTAAACCAATAATTACGGATGCCAGTAACAAATGAGTACGATAGGATTAATTCTTCTTTTGAACGTGCAGTTATAAAGATGCAGGAAAGTCTGCAATACCTTGCAGATAATGGCAAAGTAAGCGATAAGTTTATTGCAATTCAAAACCTCATTATTAAAAATCTGATTAACTACCAAGAACAAACTGAAATGTATATCTCTACTCTTGAAATGGAAAACATGCAGCTTGCAAATGGTAGAATAAAAGAAATTGAAAAACTGAAAAGCATAAAAGAATCTTTCGAGGCTCTTTGTATTATTCACGGCATAATGGATTTTCCAATATGGATGAACAGGGGCAACAGGTATCTTGTTAATGAAGCCGTTGAACTTTATAGAGAAAACATGATTACACTACCATACTCATTGAGAGAGTGGATAGACCGCTTACCCGATGCGGAACGAGAGGCAATACAAAATATCCTATTCCAAAATTTTGATAAGAGACTACAAACATTTAGAAAATAAATTTCCATGTTAAAACACAAAGAAATTAAAAAGAAAAAAGAGGGTGAAGAAGGCAAAGCCAAACAACACAATCTTTTAGAAATAAAGGATTACCTTGATTTTAAATATGAATTTAGAAGAAATGAATTGACGTTAGAAATTGAAGTACGTGTAATTAATAAAGAACATTTTATTTTACTGGATGAAGCATTTGTAAATTCCATTTGGATTGATTTACAAATTGACGGTTATAAATGTTCTGATACTACTCTACTGAAGATCCTCAATTCAAAACTTACGCAAGAATATAATCCACTCAAAAAATATTTTGAAATACTACCTCAGTATGACGGCACAACAGACTACATAGGTCAATTAGCTGCAACAATAGACATTGCGGATATTTCAGTTAATAAAATTAAGTTGCAGGAATTGTGGCGACCATATTTAGAAAAATGGTTAGTAGCAAGTGCAGCAACCGCCACAGGGAAAGGCATTAATCATTTATGTTTAGTATTGGTCGGTGGTCAGGGCAAAGGTAAAACCACTTGGTTAAATAAACTCTGCCCGGAAAGCATGAAAGAATTTTTAATTTGTTCACATATAAACCCCTCTCTTACCGACCAGAATACAGCAAACTTTTTAGCTGAAAAATGGTTTGTAAATATTGATGACCAATTGGAAACAATTTTTGGAAAAGATTTTAATTCCATGAAAGCTATTATAACCGCACCGTTTGTTACCAATCGTAAAACGTGGCATCGCTTTACCCGAAAACGTCAAAGGGTTTGTAGCTTCATGGCAAGTGTGAATAGCCCTAAGTTTCTTACCGATATTGAAAACCGCAGATACCTTGTTTTTACTACCGATGAAATTAATTTTCACCATAAAATTAAAATGGAAAATGTTTGGTCTCAAGCTCTGCACCTATTAGAAAATGGATATAGTTATTGGTTCACACAGGAAGACATGAAACAATTGAATCAAATAAATGAAATTTACAGACAGGTTCCACCGGAGGAAGAATGGTTAATGAAAATGTACGAACCATGCGAGCCGACTAATCCACAAGCAAAATTCTTAATGCCTTCCGAAATACTCACTAAATTAAACTTATGGTCAGGCATGAAATTATCTATTAGAAGGCTCTCTGCCGGTATGGAAAATTTAAAGTATGGAAATCCTATCTCCAAAAGGATTAACGGCAGCCCAAGAAAAGTGTATCCGGTTATTGAGCGTTCAGATATTGACGAAGACAATTACCAACAAGAAATTAAAAAAGAATTTAAACCGAAAGTAGTCGAGGCAGACCCATTCTAAACAGTTAGCTTTTATTTCCCTTCAAATGTAGTAGCACAATTACCCCAAGCTACTACATTTTTCATTTTCGCTACTACACATTCCATTTTTCTGACAACTGACCTAAAACCCTTACTACGTATTGGTTTTATATTTTTTTGTTCGCTTAAAATCAGGTTAATTTATTTCAATTCTACTACAACTACTACACTACTACTATAAGATAATTATATATATATCAATATATTATAATAATTCCATAAAGATTTTTGTAGTAAGTGTAGTAGTTGTAGTAACGTAGTAATATCAAAACAGAAAAATAGGATTTTGATTTTATTTCGGTAAAACATTTTACAAATCACTACAAAATAATACAAATACATTCAAAGCAATATACCTCGCTACACGTAGAACACAGCCCCGAACAGCACTCCCCATATTTGTTCCGAAATTATTTACAATCACTAAAAAATCGGAACATGAAAATCATAAATGCAAGTCTTCTACCAATCGGCTCAAAAGAACGAGCAACATTTCCAGTCGCAGAAATTTTACTGGAAGGAAACATTGACCCGGTAAATAAAACTATTATCAAAAACGGAATACCATACGCTTTGGAATCTCTGCAATGGGAAATTCTCGATGTTCCCACAGAAGTAACAGAAACGGTACAACCTGAAACTGCTACAACAGTAACCGAAGAAAAAAAGGAAGTTGAACAACCAACAACTACCGAAAAAGCACCTGAATAAATTTTAAAGGAACACGCTAAAGCGTAACACAAACACATGAGCGGAAATAGCAATAATCTTTTAGCATTTATCGGGGGCTTTATCGGAGCGATGACCCACTATGTCAACAGCATTAATATTTTACTCAATCTCAAAATTGATGAACTGCTTGATTTTACAATACACTCACTCATTGGCGGTGCAATCATGGTAGCTGTGAAAGTTCTCGGAGACTGGATACTGCACAAAATAAAAAATCCAAAACCACAAGACAATAAAGAAAACAAGCCGAATGAATAACACCGGAAAAATATTACTTATTGGTGGAGCTGCAACCGCTTTGGTTGTCGGAGTTGTGCATGTTATTAAAACCTCTGATACTGCCGACAAAATAGATATACACCTTGAAAATTTCGGCATTAAAAAGCAGGGAGTAAGTGGAATAGGTTCTTTCAAACTGCCCGGAAAAGTAGTATTCAAAGCCGATATAAAAGCAAGCAATCCAACGGATAGTGATTTAGTTATTTCCAAACCATATCTGAAAGTTTTTTATAAAGACACGCAAATAGCCAATTCCAACGCATCCGGGGAAACAATTAATCTCAAAGCAAAAGACATTACCTATATCAACGATGTGGATGTAGAGTTTCACGCATTGGATGTATTGCCTATCATGCCTGACTTTCTAAAATATATTGCTAACCGTTTCACAGGAAAACCGTCAACAAGAAAAGTTCGGGTTGATATTCTGACCACTGCAAATGGCATTAACACTATACAAACAAAGGAGGTATCAATATGAGAAACCTACTTGACATAGAAAAATCAGCGCAAAGAAATATCCGTAGCGGTCTGCAATACGATAATCTTTTTCCTCCTGCAAACCTATTGGATAAAGTAAAGCACAGAGACGGCAATGTAAAAGATACTGTTAAACTAATGCAGCAAGTCGTGTATCAATACATTGACGATACAAAACTGATTGCACCAAAACTCAAAGGAGAAACCTTAGAAGAAACCTGTTACAACGTTTGGAGATTTGTTTATTCACATTGCCAATACAGGTTAGATGAAAAAGGAGTTGAACAATTGAGGAGACCTGCAAGGGCTTGGCATGACAGGATTAACGGAGTTGATTGTGATTGCTATTCAATTTTTGTGAGTTCCATTCTTACCAACCTTGACATACCACATTCATTCAGGATAACTAAGTATGATGAAGACTGGCAACACGTGTACGTGATTGTTCCAAAACCCAACGGAGAGCATTACACACTTGATTGCGTTGCACATCATTTCGATTACGAAAAACCATTCACAGACAAAATAGATTATCACATGACACAATTAAACGGTATTCCAATAGCCATACTATCAGGCGTAGGCAAATCGCCTGACGATGAGCTTTACAGTATTTTATCAGGAGTTGATTTCGCAGAGATTGACTACCTCGAAGGATTAGGCAGAACGCCTTCCGGTGAACAAGAGCTAAAAGCTATCTACGATCACTTGGTAAGAACACGGGATTATATTACAAAAAATCCCCAATCAGTTATAACCTCTGGCGGAGCAAAGGCACATCTCGATATGCTTAACTACGCTATTGATAACTGGCACACATCAGACCGGGACAAAGCTTTAGACCTTTTAGAACAGGAAGAAGACCGATGGAATGAACACAACGGAGTTCAAGGATTTGATGGAGACGATGAAGAAATAAATGGTCTCGGTGCAAGTAAAGGCAAAAAGAAATTTTGGAGCAAGGTAAAAGATGCTGCAAAAAAAGTTGGTCAAGGCTTAAAGAAAGTAGGAAAATTTCTTGTACGCTTTAACCCCTTGACACTCGCAGTTCGTGGGGGCTTCTTACTTGCAATGAAAATCAATTTGCTGCACATGGCGAAAAAACTTTATCCCGCCTACTTATCGGAAGAGGAAGCAAAAGCAAAAGGCGTTAGCCATGACAAATGGCAAAAAGCTAAAGATGTTATTGCAAAAATCGAACACATTTTTGTTGATGTGTTGCAAGGAAAAGCCGACAAGCTAAAGCACGCTATTATGAGTGGCAGGGCAGCAAAGCAATTTCACGGCTTCGGAGAGCTGGGCGAACCGGCAACAATCGCTACTGTGATTACCGCAGTTACTCCCCTTGTAGCGGCTTACGCAGCAATTAAAAAAGCCGGATTAAATAATAAAGATGAGGACGAAGGTGTAGAAGGCTTCGGAGACATGGACGAACTGGAAGGACTTGGCAAAAAGAAATCAGCAAAAGCAGATGGGGGCGAAGACGGAGCTTCGGATGGAGCGAAACAAGGATTCATTCAGTTAATTAAAAATTGGTGGAAAAAAGCACATGGCTCTGAAAAAGCTGTTGCACCTGAAACCGTTTCCGATGCTGAAAAAGAACCAAATGAAAAAGGTGCATCCGATGAAGGAGCAAGTAGTACCGCATTAAAAAAAGCAGAAGGCGAAGACGATAAATCCGGGGACGGTGGTGGTGGTTTTATGAAAATCATTAAAGCAAATCCTATCCCTGTGGCAATTGGCGGAGTAGCATTAGTAACAGGAATAGTTTTACTGGCTCGACATGCAATGAAAGACCCTGCAAAGAAACAACATGCACCTGCATTAAGTGGATATAAAAAGAAACGCAGAAAACCAAAACCCGGACACAGAAATCCTAAAACAATAATTCTAAAATAAATCACCATGTACACAGAAGAACACGATTACAGCCATCATAAAAGGCGCAAAAAAAAGAAGTCCAAAAAAGGTCTTCAT
>Ga0163151_10003389_pt1 | contig 23023 bp, 21 predicted proteins | sample OliLakLV19MP5IB2_FD_145596 | JGI IMG/M metagenome (GOLD analysis project Ga0163151, IMG submission 145596) | Freshwater microbial mat bacterial communities from Lake Vanda, McMurdo Dry Valleys, Antarctica - Oligotrophic Lake LV.19.MP5.IB-2 | ecosystem: Environmental > Aquatic > Freshwater >... | reverse complement strand
GGAAATTGCAAGTAATTTTCTGGGACAACGGCCAAAGCGAAGCCGCTTACCCCGGTGGCGGGCCGCAATATGCCACGCCGGAAACCATCAACGCGGCACAGCGCGTGCTTGAAGGCGTTGTGGCGTTCGGCCGCACCGATGCCGAACCGGCAATCAAGAAAGCCTTGGCCGTCAAACCCGGCGCGATCGTGCTCGTGACGGCCAAGGGCGCCGAACTCGATGACGCGTTCAACCAGACCATGACGCACCTGCAGAAATCGGCGGGTGGCACGACAAAGATTCACACCATCGCCATCGGTCAGCCCGGCGAGGCGCTGGCCAAAATCGCCTCAGCAACCGGCGGGGAGCACAAAAGCCTGACCCCCGGCGAACTTCGCGACGCGGGCCAGTAGTCGGCCAATGACCGAAAACTGTTCCGCCTCAAAAAATGTTGCCAGGATCGTTAAAGTTTCGCCAGCGAAAACGCCGATGCGCTGCCAAAGCTGGCGGCATCGGCGATCGTCGGCATTTTTCGTTCAATTCGAAGCCTTATAACTGTGAAAACCACCCAACGCCGCTTTTTCGTGTTTGTGTCGCTCGTGGCCTTCGTCTCGGCGACGGCGGCGCTGCTGCTGGCGCTGGCCCCTCAGCCGCTCGCGCCCGACCTGCCGCAAACGCTGGCGGCGGTGGAGTCGCCCGACGGGATGGAGCAGATTTTCCAAACCGATGCTCCCGTCAACCGTGCCGGTTGGAAATATATCTACATTCGCCACAGCAAAACGCCCTCGGGCGATGCCGTTAGCCTGACCGGCGGCCGAGGCGACCCGGGCGATCACTTCGTCATCTGCAACGGCAAAGGAGCGGCCGACGGCGAGATCCAACTTACGCCCCGCTGGCTGGCCCAGCTTTCGGCCCTTCCGCCGGCCGGCGCCGAATCGATCGACCCGGCGTGCATCAGCATCTGCCTCATCGGCGACCACGACCGCACCCAACCCACACCGATCCAGCTCCGGCGACTCAGCCGTTTGGTCACCACTTTGCAGAGTCAGCTTCGCCTACCGGCGCGCAACGTCATCGTGCAAACAACCCCCGGCTCCCCCGCCACCGCCGGGGGAAAGTTTCCGGTTGCCGACTTTCGATCGCGAATCCTTCCCTGAACCATCGAGCCGGCGCACGTGTGGCAAGGCCCGGCTTGATCTTGGCTTGGCTTTCACCTAACTTACGGCGCGGCGACGTTAGCCCAGCCGGCGCAGTGTTGCGCCAGCCTGTTTTATCGTTTCCGACACGACCCGTTGTGGTTGTAACCACTGCGGTGACAAGATGCTGTAAAGATTGCTCCAACGTTCGCGCCGGCGCGGTTTTATTATTTTATCGATCATTCCGCCGGTAGAATGAAGTGCCTCGCTGCAGACCTCCACCGTCTGCGCCGATTGAGGTTTGGGCAATCTTTGGTGGGATGCTCTTACATGGGCCAACGGCTGCTCAACTACGACGTTCTCGATCGGCTTGGGCAAGGCGCGCGCAGCACGATCTATCTCGTGCAGGACGGCGAGACCGGCCGTAAGTACGCGCTCAAACACGTCAAACGCGAGGACCAGAAAGACATCCGCTTCATCGAACAGATGGAGTCGGAGTTTGAGATCTCGCGGCAGTTCAATCACCCCAACCTGCGTCGCACTTACGACTTAAAGATCAATAAGACGCTTCTGCTCAAAGTGAACGAAGCGTTTCTAGTGATGGAACTGGTCGACGGCCGACCGCTTGACGTGTTTCTGCCGACCGACCTGCTCGAAATCCTTGAAACGTTCACGCAGGCGGCCCAGGGCCTGAAATACATGCACGGCTTGGGTTTTGTTCACTGCGATATCAAGCCCAATAACATCCTTCGCAACGACGCCGGGCTGGTGAGAGTGATCGACTACGGCCAATCGTGCAAAACCGGCACGGTAAAAGATCGCATCCAGGGCACGCCGGACTACATCGCCCCCGAACAGGTCGCGCGGCGGCCGGTGACCACTCAGACCGATGTATTTAATCTCGGTGCCACGCTTTACTGGGCGGTGAGCGGGAAGACCATTCCCACGCTCTACACCACCAGCAAAAAAGGCGATAACAGCCTGCTGAGCGACGACCTGATTACCCAACCGAACCAGCTCAACCCAACGTTGCCCGGGCCGGTGAACATGCTGGTGATGGACATGATCGCCACCAACCCGCGCAAGCGCCCGACCGACATGGACGAGGTCATCCGCCGGCTGGAACTGGGCAAACACCTGATCGAAAAAGAGCGAGAGCCGAAGCTGGGGCAGAAGATCGATCCGACGAGCTTGTCGGATACGATGCATTAATCCCGTGGGGCGGTTTGCTTCGGACGATCTATTAAATCTGCTATGATCGGGATAATGGAATCGGTGGTTGCCAAACAAATTCTGGAATCCAAGCGCACGGAGCTTGAAGCGCTGTGCCGCGAATATGTCGTGCATCGCCTTGAAGTGTTTGGTTCCGCATCGTCAGAATCGTTTGATCCCAAGACAAGCGACTTTGATTTTCTCGTGGAGTTCGGCGAACCGCCGGAACACATCGGCGGGGTGTATCAGTACTTCGACTTCAAGGATGAGTTGGAAAGCCTCTACGGGCGCAAAGTTGACTTAGTTGAGATCGCCGCCGTTAAGAAGCAGCGGTTCTTCGACGTGATTAAGCCGCAAAGAAGGCTCTTCTATGCAGCCTGACGCGAGAGCATCTCTGGAAGACATCTGCGATGCCGGCGAGATCATCAAGCAATTCACGGCGGGTCTCACCGAAGGCCAATATGTCGACGACGTGGGGTTTCAATCGATCGTTGAGCGGCCATTTATTGTCATTGACGAGGCGATGGTGCGGCCGCGAAACAAGCATCCAACCGTTTATGAATTAATCGCTGACGGCTCGTTGGTGATCGATTTTCGAAATCTGCTCGTGCATGCATATGACTTTGTCGACGACCTGCGCGTTTGGCTTATTGTGCAGCGGCATTTGCAGCCGCTTTTGGATGAAGTTCGCCAAGTATTGCAAAGCAATCCATGACCCACCCAAACCCCAAAAAAATCGTCCTCGCCTACTCCGGCGGCTTAGATACGTCAGTCATTCTGCCCTGGCTCAAAGAACGCTACCCCGGCGTGAAGCTCGTCGCGTTCGCGGCTGAGCTTGGGCAAGGCGATGAACTGAAGGGCATTGAAGAAAAGGCCTACAAGAGCGGCGCCGATGAAGTGGTGGTGATGGACCTTCGCAAAGAATTCGCCGAGGAATACTGCTTACCGCTGTTGCGCGCGCACGCGATTTACGAACAGGATTATCTGCTCGGCACGAGCATCGCCCGCCCGCTGATCGCCGCTAAGCAAGTTGAGGTTGCCCGCCAGACGAACGCCGACGCGGTCGGACACGGGGCGACGGGCAAAGGGAATGATCAGGTTCGCTTCGAGCTGACGTACATGGCGCTGGGGCCGGATTTGCAGATCATCGCGCCGTGGAAAGACACTACCTTCGAACTGCGCGACCGCGAAAGCGCTGTCGAATATGCGCAGAAGCATAATATCCCGATCGCGCAATCGAAGAAGAAAATCTACTCGCAGGATCGCAACCTCTGGCACATCAGCCATGAAGGCGCGGAGATCGAACATCCTAACGAAGAGCCGAATTGGGACGCCTGCCTCACCATGACATCGCCGTTGAGCAAAACGCCTGACGAAAGCGAAGTGGTCGAAGTGGGCTTCGAACGCGGCAACCCGGTCAGCGTGAATGGCAAGAAGTATGCCGCGCACGAACTCATCGCCGAACTGAACATAATCGGCGGCCGGCACGGCGTGGGGGTGGCGCTGCTGGTCGAAAACCGCCTGGTCGGCATGAAGAGCCGCGGCGTCTACGAAACGCCCGGCGGCACCATCTTGTACGAAGCCCACAAAGCCCTCGAACAAATCTGCATCGAACGCGACACGCTGCATTACAAGCAGCAGATCGCCCTCAAATACGCCGAGCTGGTCTACAACGGCCAATGGTTTCACCCGCTGCGCGAAGGGCTGCAGAAGTTCATCGATCACACCAATGAAGGCGTGACGGGCTTCGCGAAAGTGCGGCTGTTCAAAGGACGCGCCCAGTTGATCGGCGCGAGTTCGCCCAACTCCCTCTACGATACCAAGCTCGCCAGCTTCAGCATGGAAGGCTTCGACGTCACGGCGGCGCGCGGCTTTATTGACCTGTTCGGGCTGCCTATGAAAGTCGCGCAGCAGTCTAAGAAATGGTGAAGTCAGTTTCGCCACGAGCGACCGATGCTGGAATCGACGGCCATCCTCTTCACATTGACTTTGGGTTTTGGTCGCATTTTTAACCAGCCCACCACGGGGCCGGTACTGGACGCGACCCCAAAACTTCAACACCTCGCGATCGAGTTTCTGAAAATACCAAAAGACGAAGCCGACCCTCAGCCGTTTGTGGTTCGCATTTATCGACCGGCGGGAACTTCGGCAGAAATCAAAGTTGCAATCATCACCGCTGGCACGATGACCCGCGGCGAGGATTACGTTCCCCCGCCGCCAGTCGTAACGATTCCCAAAGATAAGCCCCACCTCGATCTTAACATTTTTGGAATCGATGATCCCGACGCGGAGGGGGTCGAGACCATCGAAGTATCGGCGTTCCGATTGCTCCAGTAGAACTAGCTGGAACCTCTAATTTCAATCGCGACTTTCTCAACTCTCGCACTCACTACGGCTTCTTCCCGATCGCCATCCGCAGGTCGAAGCGCTCGCGTTCAATGGTGCTGATTTGCTTGTCAATTTCGGCCGGCAACGGCGTACCATCGGCCTTTGCGAAAGTCCAGGCTTTGCCGGCACCCGGGGTTTCCGTCATCTTGATGGGTTGCGAAGTGGCAAATTTTGAGCGAATGCCGTCGGGCTGAATTTCGACGTAGCCTGCTTCATTAAAAAAGACTTCTGGGTTCGCCGGGTCGACCGGTTGTTTAAGGGTCACGCGAACCTTGTCGTGCTGTCCATCGGTACGTTTGTGGTCGTGCGCGTAATGAAAAACCGTGTACGAGCCGCCGGGGTTCGACCAGATCGCAAACGTTGTTCCCTCAGCATAGACGCTGATATCGACAGTATCGGCGCGGCCGTGGTGTCCGACGACGTAGATGAAAGTCGGCGCGATGGTCATGGCGCGAATTTTGGGCACGCTCGGATCGTCACCCTCCGACTCGGGGTCGTCGGCGGTATTCAATGCTGCTTCGGTTGGCACTACCCCCATCAGCACATCGAAATTAGGAAAGTCCTGGTTGTCCAATTCCGCTTTGATGATCGGGCCGACGGTGAACGGAGGGCTGATGATTGCCGGATAGCCGATAAGGGATTTGCCGGCGACTTTCACCAACGAATTGGTAAAACTGCGTTCGCCCGATTGGGCGCGTGCCGAATCGGCGCGGGATGAACTACTTTTCTTCGGGTCATGCGTCTGGCATGCAGCGCTTGAGATGCTCATTGCCGCCGCAACACAAGTGAACAGTCCTTGTTTCAACCTTGTCATCTCGTTTCACCTTTCTCAATGAATTGCCCGCCAACCGGCCAGAGCAATGCCAACACCGTTGCCGCCAATAACCCCAGAATGACCGGCGTCGGATTCATGAGCTCGCCGGCAAACCGGAACAGCGCCCCCGACGCAAGCATCATCAGCGCCGCCGACGCGATAAACAGCGCGATCGCCCGACCGCGCCGCCTCCCACACCCTACCAGCGCAATGGCCGCCAATACGCACAACAGCGCCGCAAACGACAGACTCGCCGCCGCGCTCCAGGTGCGAATGTACCCCCCGCGCACCGCCGCATGCACTGCCGCCGCCTTGAGATACGATCCCGGCAGCGTTCGACCGCCGATGTCATGAGTACGCTCGGTCCGAAGGTCGGTAATTAAAAGAATCTTCCCGGAGATTTTCGCCCGCAACCCGGCGATTCGCGCCGGGTCGAACAAATCTTCGTAGGCAAGGCGCGCCTGGCGGTACACGTCATCGTCGGGAACCGGCACCGCCGCTTCGGCGACGCGGGTGCCGATTCGAAATCCGTTGTCGATGTCGTTGTCGGAACGAACGGAAATCTCATCGACTTCGATGCGTTGCCGCACCGTAACCGGCGGGGCGCCCAGACGCGCGCCGGCTTCACCGACGTCAATCCAAATCCACCGTCCCGCCGCGGGAAATTCGATGCGCAACAGCGCCCCAGGCTGCCGCACTGCAACCGACGTTGCCAACGCCAGCGATGCCTGCGGCGCTTCGCCGGGATGTGCGGTGGCGATGTTGCACGCCAGCAAGCCGGCGCCGCGCGGCGAACCGGTGGTGGCGCTGCCGAGTTGGATCGATTCCCGCAATCGCGCGCTCACCCGCGAAGCGTCAAGCCGTGGTGCGACGGCCAGAACGGGAATGCCGCGCTGAGTCAGTTCGTCGGCCGCTTTGGCAAGATCGTCGTCGAACGGCGAATCGCCGGTAAATGCAATGTCAAACGCCACCGCCTGTGGATTAAGCGTCGAAGCGGTTTTCAACATGGCGGCGTGCAACCTTCGAAAACTGGGCTTCACCGCCGACGACACATTTTCCAAGCCGGCGCGGGCAGCCACCTGCTCCAAAACCGCGGTATCGGTCATTTCCACAATCACCAGCGTGTTGACCAAGCCCTTTGTCATCCCCGGCGGCGCAAAGCCGGCGATGGCTGACTGCACCAAAGGGGCCGGGGTTCGATTAAATACCGGGCGAAGCATGCACAGCCAACTCATCAAGAACCCGATCGCCGCGACCGAGAGAAATTTCAACACCCGCGTTCGCGGCGCGGGCGGCGAAACAATTGTCGAACCGATCGTTGCATCTTGCGCTTCCCCCGCCGGCTCGATCGTTGCTGTGTTGGCATGTACCGTTGCGCCATGCCGCAGGGCGTCGAGGTCGGCTTCAAACTCCGCCATGCCGGCGTAACGTTTCGATGGCAACTTGGCCAAAGCCTGCATGATGACGGCATCAATTGCCGGGCTTAAGTCGACGCGCGCGGTTGACGGCTTTGGCGGGATCAGTTCCGTCACCGCCTTCGCCGCCGCCGCCAGCCCGCAACTGCTCAGGTCGTACGGCAGGCGCCCGCAAAGCAATTGATAGGCAACGACGCCCAGCGAGTAAATGTCGCTGCGCACGTCGATCGCGTGCGCGTCGCCGGAGCATTGCTCGGGGCTCATATATTGCAGCGTTCCCAGCAGGCCGTCGCCGGATGTGTGGGCCAGCGTGTTCTGCAAGTCGGCGGCGCGGGCCACCCCGAAATCGATCAGCTTCAAGCGCCCGGCGGAATCGACAAGCAGATTCGACGGCTTGAGATCACGGTGTATGATCCCGCGCTCGTGCCCGTGCCGCACCGCCGCCGCCACCTGCTGGAGTAGTTCCAGCCGCCGGTGCGTATCGAGTTCATTCGACTGCGCGTGGCCGGTAATCGTCTGAGCGCCGACGACGTATTCCATCGCAAAATACGGCAGGTCTTCGCCATCCACCCGTTCGACGCCGGCCTCGTAAACCTGGGCGATGTTCGGATGTTGCAGGCGCGCCAGCAGTTGCGACTCGCGCTCGAAGCGCTTGCGCCCCGCCGGGCCGCCGAGCGATCGCGACATGACTTTGACCGCGACCGTGCGGTGCGGCGATCGCTGCACGGCCTCATAGACCGTTGCCATTCCACCCGAAGCGATCGTGCGAATAATCGTGTAGTTGCCGAGTTGCTTGCCCGCCAGCGAGCGGGCACCGGCAAACGTGGTGGGCGCGTCGCCACCTTCGTCGCCACCTTCGTCGTTGCCTTCGCCGTCGCCTCGGTCGTCGCGCGTGGGGAGCGGATCATTGAACGGGGTTTGAGCCATCGTCACCGCGTGCTGGAGCACCAAGCCTACCACGCCGGAGCAGGGTCAGGAAAATTAATCCGATCGTCACAAAAACGCTGCCCAGCGATACCCACCGCCCCACCCGCCACCCGGGTGGCGAGTATTCGAGCCGGAACGAATGCTTCCCCGCCGCCAACGGCACGCCGATGAACGCCCAATTCGCCGGCATGACGATGTACCCCCCCGCCTGCCCGGCCGGCGGTGGAGTAAGGGGCGTGATCGTCCAATGCTTGCTGTAGCTTTCGCCGATCAACAACATTGATGACGCCACGACATCGCAGTTGATTTCGCGTGTGTCGCTGTCGATCAGTTTCAGTTCCACCGGCCTCGGCGTACGGCCAACGATTGCAAACGGCGGCGGCGATTCGAGCAACACCGTGTAGCTGGGATCGAACCCGTCGGCCACCAGCACGTTGAACATTGCATCGCGGGATTCCATGACCCGCGCCGAAGGCACCAGCGTGGCCGGCGGCAACAGTGGCAGGTTCAGCCGGTAGGCGTTGGCTTGCGGCATCGCCTCCAGCACCAAAGTGATGCGCGCCACGGCGAATACCGCGCGCGACGGGAGCCGGAAAAATAGTTCGCTGCTGGCGCCGTCCGGGTCAAAGCCCTGGCTGGCGAACATCAACTCCGCATAACGCTTGAGCACGCCCGGGTCGTATCCCCACGCATCCAAAGTCACACGCGGAGGGGTGTGGGGGTAGCTCGACGGGTTGCGCACCAGGCGCGCATCGGGCGGCAGGGTGGATGTGCCATCGGTCCACACCTTCGGCGCTTGCGGCGCCAGCGGCGCGGCGGGCCGATGCGTGCGCGCGAAAATGAACAGCTCGATCGTCAATAATCCTGCCAACCCGTATGCCGCAGCGTGAGGTCGTTTGATCGCGATAACCAGCAGCGCCACCGCGCCGGCCAGCCAGGCCGATGCGATGAACAGGGCCTTTGCCGCCGCCGCCGTTGCGTGAACGATGGTCTGTGGGTCGTTCCAACGGCTTAGCTTGAAATACTCGTCGTGGAACAGGATCGATCGCTCGGTCATCCGCACGAACGCGCGGGCCGGGACGCTGTTCATTCCATCGTCGCCGGCCGAGCGCACCCACACGGCCAGCGCCAGCACAATGAGCGTGAACGCCACGCCGGTCGAGGCGATCCAGATCGGCGCGCGGCGGCGAAAAAGCGTGTCCAGCCCGATCGCCGCCAGTTGCGCCATGAACAAGCTCACGAGAAAGAAGAATTTGCTCGAACCGCGGAAGGACGAGAAGCCGGGAAGGTAGTCGTAAAACAACCGATGGATCGGCGTATTAGCGCCCAGCCCGAGCACGCCGGCAAAGCCGATCATGCCGACCGCCAGCCATGCGCGGCGCCCGCCGGTGAACGCACCCAGAATCGCCAGCAGAAACGCCGTCGCGCCGATGAAGGTCGAGACTTCCCACAAATACGCCTGGCCGAAGTAGCCGATCGCGCCATCGCCCTGCTTCATCGGCCCGAGTACGTCGGGTGCGAAGAGCGTGAGCAGATTCTCCGGCGGAAACGAGAAGCTGGTGGCAAAACCGTAGCGCGTGCCACCCGCGCGGGTTGATTCGGCGACCGCATCACGTCCGGCCAACACCTGCGCTGCGGTGATGCCCAGCGACGAAATGCCGATCAACATCAGCCCGCCCACGGCCGCCCATTTCCGGGGCGATTCGAACCATCGCACCAGCCCATAGAGCGGCATGACGACCGCGGTGAAGTAAACCATCTGTGGATAGCCGGCCAGGATCATCATCGACACTGCGCCCGCGCCCAGCAGCGCATAGCCGAGCCGCCAGCGCTGCATGATGCCGTCGATGGAGAGCAGCAGAATCGGCACCCACGGCATTAAACAAATGTGCGGAAGGTGGCCCGCGTAAATGTGCAGGAAGAACCGCGCGCAAAACATGAACGTCACCCCGCCGGCCATGCTCGCAACAAGATGCAGCCCGGCGTGGCGCAACCAAAGATAAGTAAAGTAGCCCGCCGCAAACGTGTGCAGCACGATCGTCAGATTGATCGCCACATCCAGCGGCAGAAACAGGTGAATCCAGTTGGGCGGATAGAGCAGCGCTGGTTGAAACCCCCCGAAGTACGGATACCCGCTGAACATCTGCGGGCTCCACAGCGGCAGGTTTCCCCTGGCCAATTCGCCAAACCCGAACGCGCGCGACGCGACGAAGTGGGTGGACAGATCGGCGTCCGGCGTCGAGGGAATCCACCCGCCCGGACCCAGCAGAATATCGGCAAACATCGCCAGCGAAAGGACGCCGAACACGACCGGCGCGATCCACTTCGGTGAACGAATCGCCGGGAAGCCGTCGTTTGGATCCACCATGCTGAACTGGCTCTACCCGCGGCCGGAAAGACATGCAAGCCTCCTGCAAATCAAGCGTACTCAAGTGCTTACGATCGTACTGGAACTTCCCGGTCGGGCGAAACCGCCCCTCTCCCTGATGAATTCGTCGCTCGACAATCGACATTCGACACTTACATTGCCGAACTTTGACTTGACAAGCCGATAACGTTAGGGTAATGTCAACCTAAACACGGCCCAAACGATCGGTCCGGTTCAAGACAAGGCATTTAGATAAGGCGTTCGAGACCCAGCGTTTCAAACCCGGAGCACATTATGAATCTCACCCCGCGGCAGCTTGATGTTATCGTTGCAGTTCGCAATTACCGTCACCTCAACGGCTACGCACCGACCATGCAGGAATTGGCCGACCAGCTCGGCACCAGCAAGGTCACCATTTTTGAACATGTGGGAGCGTTGGAAAAGAAACGCGTCATCAAACGCGACAAACACAAAGCCCGCTCGCTGGAGATCATCGCCGATGTTCTGCCGGACGAAGAGCGCCCCACCAAGCTCCCGCTTCTTGGCACCATTGCGGCCGGCTCGCCGATTCTCGCGATTGAAAACCGTGAAGAGGTCGATCTTGAAACGCTTTTTCACAGCAAGAGCGGCGTATACGTGCTGCGCGTGCGCGGCGACAGCATGATCGACGATCACCTGTGCGACGGCGATTATGTGGTGATCGAACGCCGCGACAACCCCAAGAACGGCGAACAGGTCGTCGCGTTGCTCGACAGCGGCGAAGCCACCCTCAAACGCTTCTACAAAGAAAGCGGCAACCGCATCCGCCTGCAACCTGCCAACTCAACCATGGAACCCCGCGTCGTGTCGGCGGACCAGGTTAAGGTGCAAGGCGTGGTGATTGGGGTGCTGCGGTCGTACAACTGATCGTCGCCGGTCGAGTTGGACGCGAAGAATCGAACGAACGAAGAAAGCGCCGTGCCGCCTTGGTCGAAAGCGCCAATCATGCTTAACTGGCCCTGCATGATATGATGAACGATCATGGCGACTTGGACGGACTGGCTCCCTTTTCCTGATCCTCGACGTCAAGAGTTTTTCGTTGCGCCATTAGGGCCCGGTGCTTATCAACTGCGTAATCGATGTACCAGGAAGATGGTGCTCTTCGGTGTCGGACGCAACTGCGCTGTGCGAATGTCGAGTTTGCTCCCCAGACCGCTCGGCGCAGGCACGCGAAATAACTCGCGAAAGCGCGAATACGTACTAAACAATCTTTCGGAGATCGAATATCGGTGCGTTGCATGCGGTTCTCGGGATGAGGAGTGCCTGATTGAGCGGCGCATTCGTGCTGAGTGCATTCACATTTTTCCGACTTAAGTTGGTCTGGTAAGAATTCAGCTTTACGGCATCAATGGCGCTCTTCGTTTCTTCGCCCCTTCCTGTTCTAATCCCCGGCCGATATGGCAATTCTTGAGATTCGGTTTCCCAGCCCGATTCTGGGTCGTGAAGTGGCGATGAACGCGATCGTGCCCGACAGCGGGAGCGGGCCGTTTGCAACCTATTATCTTCTTCACGGGATGTACGACGACTACACCGGCTGGCTGCGGCGGTCGAAGGTGGAGCTTTATGTTCAGGGCCTCCCGCTCATCGTCGTCATGCCCGACGGCCAGCGCAGCATGTACACCAACGCCAACGAAGGCCCCCGCTTCGCCGACCACATCATTCAGGAAGTGATCGGCCAGACCGAACGCCTTCTGCCCGCTAAAAAAACCCGCGGCGGGCGGGCGATCGGGGGGCTATCCATGGGCGGCTATGGCGCGATGCGGCTGGCGCTGGCGAATCCGGACTTATTCGTGAGCGTCAACAGTCACTCGGGCGCGCTCATGCGCGGCACCAACGGCTGGCACGGCAAAGATTATGCCGAGGAGATGGGCCGCATCTTCGGCAAGCGGCCGTCGGGCAGCGAGCACGACCTGATCACTCTGGTCGACCGCTGCCGCAAGGCGGGCAAAGGGCCGAAAATGCTCGTCGATTGTGGGACCGAAGACTTTCTGCTGGAGGACAATCGTGAGTTTCACCGCGGGCTGGAGCACTGGAACATTCCCCACGACTACCGCGAGTTCCCCGGCGCGCACGACTGGTATTACTGGGACGCCCATCTCCCCGAAGCCGTCGCGTTCCACGCTGCGGCGATGAGGCTGAAGAAGAAAAGTTGACCACCAACGCTCCAAGACGCGAATGAAGAAGCGGTCCTGAGAAAACGAAAGTGCGGCAGGCATGAAGGGGTTGTCATGCATGCCGCACACTATTTCTTTCTTCAATTCTCCGTGCCTTCGTGCCTTGGTGGTAGAAACGAATTAAGCCGCCAGCGGTTGAGTCGACAAATACAACCCCAGCATCCCGCGGTCCATTTCTTCCATGTCTTCCAGAGGGCCGGCGATGTCGAAGTTGCCGTCTTCAATCTTGAGCACCCGGCGAACCGTCATCCAGCCGACCCATTCGCGGCGGCCTTCAAGCGTCGTGCCGGTGCTGTTGATGAACGGGGTGATGCCGGCATAGGTGGGCAGCTCAAGCCGCACGCGAATCTGCGCATCGGCTTTCACGTCGGCCTCCGGCGTGCGGATTCGCACCCCGCCGGCAGAGATGTCGATCAGGTGGCCGAAGATTTTTCCGGCCCGCTTATCGCCGTCGAACCGCTCGACCGAAACCCCGCGCTGGTCGAACTCATGCCGACGGAACTTGCGGCGTTCGGCGCCGATTTTCATGGTACAAACCTTCGTTTCGCCGCGACGTTCGTGCGTGATCGCCATCTTTAGTGCTCCTGCCCATGAATTGGCCCCCTTCTAAGACAATGAATCGGTAAATCCCTGATCGCACTTTGGTAATTTGGGCAATTTTGGATGTCTGGGGATATTTTCCGTTACCGGACGCTCGGGCGGGCTTGTTAATGCCCGGGAGGAACGCCGGGGTCATCGCACCAGCGCGCCGACAACCAAAGCGCTTCGACCGCCAACCCCGACGGCAGGTCGCCGGCGGCCTCTAACGTGCCGCAATCGGTGGGCTTGCCGGCCGGCTAACGCTCTCTCACGACCCCTCATTCGGTGGCATCAAGCTTCCAGCATTCGGCACTAACCCGAATTGCCGGTGTTCACGATCATCCGTTTGACAAACGCTGTTGCAACAAGTATTTTTCGATGCCTATGGGTAAACTCAAGGATGAGATCAAAAATGGCCGGCCAGCGGGGCTTACGCTCGAAAGAGACATCTTTCTGAGCCTTCAGAAAACCGCGGATATCCTCATGCGCGATATCGAGGATTTGCTGAAGCCCTACCACTTGTCCCCCACCCAATACAACGTGCTCCGCATACTGCGCACCGCCAAGGAAACCGGCCTGGCGTGCAACGAAATCACGCAGCGGATGAGCACGCACGACCCCGACATGACGCGCCTGCTCGATCGCCTGGAAACGCGCAAGCTCCTGGCCCGCACTCGCGAAAAGGACGACCGCCGCATCATCCGCGTCCGCATCAGTGGCGACGGCCTGCAACTCCTGCGCACACTCGACGACCCGGTGAAGCTCGCCCACAAACGCCAGCTCGGCCATCTGGGCGAACGACGCATCCGGGTGCTCGGCAAGCTGCTTCAGATTGCGCGCGAGAAAGCGGATTGACTGTTTGGGCGCGAGACTTTGGGCGGGATTGTTTGCCGTTCTGCGTTTCTCGTTGAATTCTTCTTCCATTTGCTGTTAGCGTTGGTGGTTTCGCGAAACCGCGAATCGCTCTCTGGGGAGCAATCGAAGGATCCGAGCTGATGTTGATCAAGCTGCCCGATTGAGTCGTCATCCGGTAACATGCAATCAGCGGCGTGTCGCCCCGGCTTGCTCCAGTGGTTTTAGACAACGTTTTCATGGAGGTTCGTCCTATGCGTAACATCTCGATTGCAACGATCGTTTTCGCCGCCATTGCCTTGGCGGTTGCTCAACCCGCCCGCGCCGATTCATGGTCTGTCGATCCGGTGCATTCTTCTTTGGTGTTCAAAATCAGCCATTTGGGCAGCAGCTTCACGTGGGGATTTTTGCATTCGCCCGAAGGCAAAGTAGATTGGGACTCGGCCGACCCGACCAAGGGCAGCATCGAAGTGACGGCGAAGCTGGCGAACCTCAGCACGTTCAACGCCAAGCGAGACCAGCACCTTCGCAGCCCCGACTTTTTCGACGCCAAACAGTTCCCCACGCTCACCTTCAAGAGTTCGAGCATCAAAGCCGCCGGCGACGATAAGTTTGATGTCACCGGCGACCTGACCATCCGCGGGACCACCAAGCCTGTGACCGTCACACTCAAAAAACTCGGCACCGCCACCATGCAGGGCACGACCAAAACCGGCTTTGACGGCACCTTCACCATCAACCGCCTCGACTACGGCCTGGCGTTCATGCCGCAGGACATCGGCGCGGACGTCGAAATTCACGTGGCGCTCGAAGTGGACAAGAAATAAGCCGCGCGATCGACGCCTCACGGCCGCTTGTCTCAATCATCAATCGTTACCCCGCAGTTGCCGTAACGATTGACGATTAACTGTTTTCAAATCCATGAAGCTCCCCGAAATCCCCATCACCCCCGCCGATCTTGTTGCGGGCGTGTTATGTCCGGCGGTGGTCGCAACGGCGGTGCTAGGGCTGGCGCGTCTGCTGCCGTTCCGCCGCCGCGAATGGGCCGGACCTGTTGCGATGGCGCTGGGCTTCGTTGCCGCATACCCGCTCATCAACGGCATTGCGCCAAAGTTTCCGCCCAACAATGCCGGCGATTGGCTTTTCTGGCTGGCGCTGCCGATCGGAATCGTCGCCGGAGCGACTGCCTGTTTTAGGCTGCATTCTATCTTCCGGTCATTCATCGCGGCGATCGTGTTCGGGGCGACGCTCTATCTCATGATGCAGCCCGCTGTCGCATCTCGAACGCCCGCCGAGTGGTGGACACTTTGGGCCGTGCTGGTCGCAGTGCTGACGGCCGACTTCTGGTTCGCCGATGCCGCAATTCAAAGCGACTCAACCATCACCAGCCTGATCGGTTTCGCCTGCATCCTGGCTGGCGCATGTGTGCTGATCCAAATGTCAGGATCATTAAAATATGCCCTGCAAGGCGGCGCGGTCGTTGCCGCGTTGGTTGCGGCGGTGGTCGTGGCGACCATAGGCCCCGGCCGCTCGGCGGTATCCGGCGGCGCGGCGATGGCGGGGATTGGCATCGTTGGATGCCTGTTGGCAGTTTCGATCGAGCCTCTATTTGTGAATGTGACGACCACCAACGCGCTGCTCATCGCCGCCGCCCCGATTTTGCTATGGGCCGGGCGGTTTATTCGACTGCCCAAGGCCCCATTGTGGCTGCGCGCTGGCGTTCGGTTGCTGCTGCCGGCGATCCCGGTGTTGATCGCGCTGGCCATCGCGGGCGCCAAGGCGATGGCCGATTTGAACGACAGCGGTAGCGGGTACGAAGGGTATTGATCCACCGTGGCCCAACACAGCGCGGCACGGCGAATTGATTTCTTGCAGCCGCACGGCTTCAATCGCCGGAGGTGTCGCAAATACTTGTTTTATTTCTTTATGTCATCTGGGCGACGACGCAGACCGATCGCGCGCCCACCGGCTCGGTGGATGCCGCCCGCCTGCTCGCGTTCTTCGCCGGCTTTGTCATGATCGTGCTTACTCCGGCGCTGGTGGTCCGACTCAAAACGAGGCTGGCGGTTGTTCGCAATCCGTGGAAGCTTCATCAGAACGTCGGCCGCATGATGACCCTCTGCCGCGTGGCGATCGTTGCGTGGTTTTTCGCCGGCGTTTTTGGTGGGGCGACGTGGGTCGAATTCGTCTCGCATGCGTTCGGTCCGCTGCACGGCCTGCCGCTTTCGCTTCCGGGGATGCTCATTGGACCGTTGCCGGCGTTGCTCGCCTGGGTCGGCCTGTGGTGGGCACAGTACCCGGCCGACCGGATTGCACGCGAAGACAGCTACCTCCCGCTGCTGAAAGGCAACCTGCCCGTTCACGCCCCGCCGACACTCGCGGCGTTCATGGACGGCGGGTTTCGCCTGCAGATTCTGGCGACGGCGGTGCCGCTGCTGCTGATCTCCCTAGTGCGCGATATCGCCAATCTATCGCTTCTGGGAACGGGCCTGGCCAATCCGCGATCGGGCGAAGTGGAAGCCATCGTCTCCATCGCCTCGGCGCTGGTGGTGTTGGCCATCGCGCCAGAGCCGCTGCGACGAATTTTCAAGACGACGCGATTGCCCGAATCGAGTCTGCGATCGCGCCTCGACGAACTTTGCAAGACGGCCCGCACCCGCTACCGCGAAGTGCTGCTGTGGAACACCGGCTATGCCATGGGCAACGCCGCCGTCATGGGCGTGCTGCCGCAGATTCGATACGTGATGCTGTCGGACCTGCTGCTGGAAACGATGACGGATCGCGAGATTGAAGCGGTGTTTGCGCACGAACTCGGCCACATCGTTCATCGGCATACGTTGTGGTACGTGGTGTTTTTCGTCGTCGTATTCGCGGTGGGCCTGGCGTTCGAAGTCGCGACGAACGCGGTGTTGCAGCGGTGGAATCCGCAGCAGTGGCAAGGTCACGCCGTCGAGTTTACCTCGGTCGCCATGTTCGCCGTCGGGTCCATCTTCGCATTCGGCATGCTCAGCCGACGGCTCGAACGGCAGGCCGATGTGTACGCCGCGCGAGCGATGGAGAAACGGGGGCTGCAGAAATCAGCAACAGAAGACCCTCGACGATCCGCCGTCGGTGAGCACGGCGCGGCCGCCATCGCGTCGGCGCTTTACCGGGCGGCCAGCATCAACCACATTCCCGTTACCGCCCGAAGCTTTCGGCACGGGAGCATCGCCAAACGCGCGCGGTTCATTCAGGATCTGGCCGCCGACCCGTCGTTTACGTTCCGGTTTGATCGGTCCATGCGGGCGATCTACATCGCGATTTTTCTTTCGTTCACCGGCGGGGCGGCGTGGATCGTTTGGCAGATTCTTCAACCGGGCAACGCCACGTAAACAAAGTGATGGAGAATGATCCCCGCCGACACCGCTACGTTGAGCGAATCGGTGCCGAGCTTCATCGGGATCGTTATCTTGCGGTCGCAAACCCCAACGTGTTCGGGCGATAATCCGTACGCCTCATTGCCGAAGAGAAGCGCGATTCGCTTCGAGGTTTTCCTCGCCGCCGCCAGCGATTCGGCCTGGGGATGCAGAACCGTCGCGATGCGTTGCACCTGTAGTGCGCCCAGCCGCTTCAGATCGTCGACGATGCTTGTGCTCTGGACGATTGGCATTGAGAAAATTGTTCCCATCGATACCCGCACCGTCTGGCGAAAGAACGGATCGCAACTTCGTTCCCCCAGCAGCATCGCCGTCGCGCCGAACCCGGCAGCCAGGCGAATCATTCCGCCGAGGTTTTCGCTGTTGTTGAGATCGGGGCACACGACGATCAACACGTCGCCCGCCGGCGGGACAATATCGCTCAACGACGGGGGCGGCTTACGTTTCCCGCAGGCCAGCATGCCCGTATGAAAGTGGTAGCCGATGATCTGATCCAGCAATTGCTGCGGCGCGGCGTAAATGACGACGTCGGGCGGCGCGACGGCGGCGGCGTCGGCCAGGTATCGCTCGGCAAGCAGAATCGATTCGGTTTCGTAGTCGCTCTGGAGCAGCCTGCGAACGACCGACTGCCCCTCGGCGATAAACCGCCCGTACCGCTGCGCCAGGTCGCGGTCTTTCAAATTGCGGTATGCGGCGATGCGCGGGTCATCAAGACTATCAAGGTTTACAATGGGCATGGCCACGGCCGTGGGCGGCTATTTCTTGAGCGAGTTGGCATCGACACTGTACGGCATATGCCCGCCGATCGCGCGCGAAACCGGTTCGACGGTGATGAATGCATCGGAGTCGACCGCCTGAATTGCCCCAATGGCGGCGTTGCCCTTACGGCGTGGCGCGACGATGAACAAAATCATCACTTCGCCGTCGCGCCCTTCCCCCACAACGCTGGTGACGCCGAAGCCTTCATTCAGCAGGTTGGCCCGAAGCCGAACCGAATGCCGCGGGCTGATGCATCGGATGAGGACCGTCCCGCTGCCGATCCACTTTTCAATCGTAATCCCCAGTACCACACCGGCGGCGAAGCCACAGGCATAGCCGATCATTTTGATCGGATCGCGGCCGGCTTCTCCCAGCACCCGCGAAATTGCAAAAATGAATACGCCTGATTCGATAATCCCCAGCAGCCCCGCAACCACGCGGTAACCCCGCACGGTGAACATGGTGCGCACGGTTCCGATCGATACGTCGACGATTCGGAGGCAGAAAATCAGCAGCGCGCCGAGGAACACTTCCATTCCTACCATCTTCGCGTGCAGAAAGTCGTTGGCAAGCTCACCCGCCCGGCGGCGCGCGGAAGAGCGCGAAGGCGGCCTCGAACCACCTTCCAACCCGCGCTTTGGCCTGGAGCAGTTTTAATCGCAGTGTGAGATCTGAAAATTCATCGCCGGATTGCATGAGCGGTTTCATCAGCGCAATCGCTTCGTCGAAGCGGCCCAGTTCGCCCAGTGCGACGGCGAAGTTGTGCGTCACCGGGGCATAGCCCGGACGCAGCAGCAGGGCGCGCCGGCAGGCGGCAATGCCATCGTCGTACTGATGCCGCAGAAAGTTTGCCACGGCCAGGTTCTGCCACGCCAGGAGGTCGTCGGGGCGCAGCGCGGTCAGCCGGCGTAAACACACCACCGCAGACCGCGTCTCCGAGGTGTCGATGAGCAGATTCGAGAGGTCGCGCAGCGTCTGCGGGTCATCCGGTCGCAGCAGCAACTCGGATCGAAGGTGAGTCTTTGCCTCAATGAGTTTGCCGGCGGTCAGGCGAATCTGAGCCATGCGCAGGTGGGCGCGCGGAAACGTCGGATCGATCTGCAATACGATCGCAAATGCGTCGGCGGCCTCGGCAAGCCGCTGCTGCGCCGCCAGCCAAATACCCCGGCCGAACTGCACCGGTGCGCTGCCGGCGGCGACCGCGCGCGGCACGGTGGCGATTCTTTCGCCCGCTTCTTCCACCCGGCCCATCTCCAGCAGCAGCTCGACCAAATCGAGCAGGGCCGCGAAATCCCGGGGCGATTGCCGCAATCGCGCCGAAAAGTGCTTCCTGGCCCGCGGCAACTCGCCGCGCTGCCAGAACGCATCGGCCAACTTCGCATGAACGTGCGGGTGCATCGGTTGGAGTTCGAGCGTGCGTTGCCAGCAGTAAATCGCCCGCTCAAGCAAACCACGGACCGCCAGGCTCGCGCCCATGTTGTAATAACAGGTGGGGCAATGCTCTTGCACCAACCGCCCGAGGTAGAACGCTTCTTCGGCACGATCGTGTTCGCCCAGATCGGCATGACTGGCAATTCGGCAGCAATACGACGGCTCAAACTCCGGATCAACCTCGGACGCGTGTTCGAGAACTTCAAGGGCTTCCCTGAACCGTCCGGTGCGATGAAGATTCACGCCCAATCGATGTAGGACTAAGACATCGTCTGGCTCGATCTGCAGCGTCTTTTGATAAACCTCAATTGCTTCGTCGTACCGGCCCAATTCGTCCAGCGTCAGCGCCAGATTGAAGAGCCACCCGGGATTGAAAGGGTTGATATCGACGGCAAAGCGCAGCTCCTCCAGCGCTTCATCGAGCTTCCTCTGCTCGAAAAGCTCGGCGGCCCGCTCTACGCGGCGTTCGGCATCTGTCCAATCGTTGCTTTCCATGGCGAGTGCGGCAAGGTTTGGCGTGTGACCAGCGTCGCGGAAGTCGCGTGAACAACCTCTTCTAATTTACGCGCGCGCTGTACCATTTTTCAAGTGGGAAATCCTTGTCGGGTCTGTTCATTGACAGTCCGTCGGCGCAGCGCACCTCGTTCTCGCGGAAATCGCCGAGAAGAATACCGCCGCACCGCTTGCCCCGGGGCCGAAAACAGTTAGCTTGGCCCGCGGCAAAGTTGGTGTTGCTCAGCCAAGGCTGGTCGGCCGATCGGTTGGTTGTCGGCGGAACACCACTTGGCGGAGTCGGGTGCTCCTGCATTTGCATTTTTTGGGGCGCCATTACGAACGCATGAGACGCGGGACTATCATCGCGGCCTGCTTGCTGCTGTCACTGCCGGCGGCGGCGCTGACGGTGCGCGCTCAGCCCAACCCTGCCGACGCCGACATCGCTCAGCAAGCGACAGTCTTGCTCGACCGCGCCCCCGACGTGCCGCGGATGCAGCGTGTCGAGGCAGCACGCCGGCTGGCGCAGCGAAACTCTCCCGCCGCGCGGGCCGCACTCGCCAGCGCCTTGCAGGAACGCGCCAACCCCGCCATCCAAGCGGCGGCGGCCACGGCGCTGGCAGAAATCGAAACGCCCGATCCTTCATTTATCGACGGCCTGTTTGTTCTGGTTCAACCCGACGCGCCCGGCGACCTGGCCCGCCCCGCGGCCCGGGCACTGGCCAAATTGCGCGACAACGCCACGGTTGTGCAACGACTGATTGACCGTGTCACCAGCGACCGGCGCGGCGAGTCTTCACGGCGCGCCGCGATCGATGCACTGGGCTACGTTCCGGAAAAGCGCTCGGCGGCGGCGCTGATCGGCCTGCTGTCCGACGACGCCGAGAGCACCGACATTCGTGATTCCGCCGTCGCCGCGCTGGCCAACATGACTGGCGCCGTCTCAAACGGCGGCGACATTGGCCGCTGGCAGGCGTGGTGGCAGGACAATCGCAACGTCGATGACGTGCAGTTCAAAACCAATATTCTCACCGGCCGTGCCGGTCGATTTGACGCGCTCAAGCCGGCCTACGATCAACTCGTGACGGCGCTGCTTGACGAGCTTGGCCGCGCCTATCGAAGCGCTTCGGACGAGCGCCGGACCGATCTGCTGCTGGGATGGCTTTCCAGCGGTCAGCGTGAAATCCGTTCCATCGGCGCCATGATCGTTCGCAACGAAAAGGCATCGGCCGCGACGGTTCCCGATACGGTGCAGCAGCGATTGCAGGAGATGGTGGGCGACTCCGATGCCGGCGTCCGCTTCGCCGTCGCAAAAGCCCTGGCCGCCCTCAACTACGGACCGGCGCTCGACCCGATGCTGGCCCAACTCGCGGTCGAACCGAACCCGGACGTGCGCGCGGCCCTTTCGCAGGCGCTGGCGCCGATCCAGGATTTGAAAGCCGTTCCGGCGCTGCTAAAGCTGCTGGCCGACTCCGACCGCTCGGTGGCCCGCGCCGCAGCGATAGCGCTGCGCGATCTTGGGCCTAAGCTCCGTCGCGAGGGCACGGCGATTCTGATGGCCGAGGTGTCGGCCGAATTGCGCAACGCCCTGCGTCGCACCAGTGGCGCCGGATCGGAGGCGGCCCGCGAAGCGCTGGTTGAAGCCATCGTGCCGCTGCAGCGGATGGAACTGATGGGCGACCTGCAGCAGATGCTGGTGCCGCGTGAGTCGGCGCGGGTGCGTCAAAGCGCCGTGCGTGCCCTGGCCGAGTTTGGGCCCAACGCCGTCGATGCCGTCGCGCCCATGCTGGCAGACCCCGAAGCCACCGTGCGGCTGGAAGCCGCCCGCGCCATGGGAACCATCGGCCGCGCCTCAGAGCTTTCCAGCCTCAAGCGACTGCTCGGCCCTCCGACGGAAACCGATACATCGGTGCAGGCGCAGGCATGGCAGGCGATTCAGGCGATCGCGCAGAAGGACGACACGCCCTGGCGAATGCTGGCGGTGCTGGCCAATGATTTTTCCGGCACGACCGACCTCGACCGCGACCGACGGCTGCAGATTCTGCGAATCGAGCAGGCGAAGTTGCGGGCGGCGAACCGGCCCGAAGACTTGGAAGCGCTGGCCGACGTGTGCGCCGACATCGGCAATACGCACATGAAGTTCAACCCCCCGCAAGCCGCCGACGCCATCGACTTCTACAAGCTGGCTCTGGACTACTATCGCGCGGTTAACAACCCCATGGGGCCCGACACGATGATCGAAAAATTAATGGAAGCCCGCCTGCGCGCCGAACAGTACAGCGAGGCGATGCAGTTCGCCCAGAGCGTGATCGCCGAGAAGGCGGGCAACATTGACTTGGTCGGCCCGAAGATTAAAGCAGAAGTCGATCGCCTCGCCGCCGCCGGCGAAGACGCCAAAGCGCTAAAATTGATTGCTGAGACGGAAAACTTTGATCCGAAGCTGCCGACTCGGCTGCGCCAGCAACTCGCCGACACCCAGGCGAACATTCTCCGCAAGCAGACCGACCAACTGCGCGACCGCGCCACCCCGCCCAGCGGCCCGCGCGGCGGCATCGCCCTGCCGGCGGTCGGGCCGATTCGCATTGCGTGACCGCCGAATCGCGCTCACGGCCCCTTCGTACCCGCCAGCACAAACCGATGCCCAAAGTGCCGATGACAACGCAGATAGCCGACACCCGCGCTCCGCGCCAATTCAATCACCTCACCGGGAGTAAACGCCTGCCGCACGCTCACACGCGCGTCGTGTTTCACCATCGGATTCGATAACAGCGTGAACAGGGTAATCCAGGCCAGAGCGCGGCGGCTGCGCGACAAGTCGGCTACAATCAGGCCACGACGCGCGATCCGGTCGGCGGCGCGAAGCACGCCGACGACCTCCCGGTCGTCGAGATGATGCAGGAACATCGACGTGATCACGTAATCGAAGCTCGCATCGGCGAACGGCAGCTCCAGCGCATCGGCGCGCATCAGCGTCAGCCGCGTTTCGTATCCGGTTGATTTTTCGCGGGCGATTTGCAGCGTGATCGCGTGATAGTCCACGCC
>Ga0163151_10003388_pt1 | contig 23025 bp, 24 predicted proteins | sample OliLakLV19MP5IB2_FD_145596 | JGI IMG/M metagenome (GOLD analysis project Ga0163151, IMG submission 145596) | Freshwater microbial mat bacterial communities from Lake Vanda, McMurdo Dry Valleys, Antarctica - Oligotrophic Lake LV.19.MP5.IB-2 | ecosystem: Environmental > Aquatic > Freshwater >... | reverse complement strand
GATAATAAAAATCCAACGATTCAAGCTTTTCATGAAACGAAATTACGCAGATATTGGGCAAAATAAGTAGTTTGTTTTTTGGGCGTTGGGCTTTGGGTGTTGGTCTTTGGGCTTTGGGTGTTGGGTGTTGGGTGTTGGGTGTTGGGTGTTGGGTGTTGGGTGTTGTTATTATAATTTCTTGTCGTTGTATTTAAACATTGTATTAGCCTTTTATGTAAAATTCCACATGTAGACTTTCTCCTTTAAAAACTTTTTATAACTTGCTGTATACTAACCAAAACCATTATGAAAATTTTAAAAACCATTTTAATCGGCATTGGCTCCCTCATTGCCCTAGTTTTAATTGTTGCGCTATTTCTCGAAAAAGATTATGCTGTGTCCAGAGAAATTAGCATTAACAAACCCAAACAAGAAGTTTTCGACTATGTGAAACTACTTAAAAACCAAGACAATTTTAGCAAATGGGCCTCTATGGATCCTGCAATGGAAAAGGCCTATTCTGGCACCGATGGAACCGTAGGATTCGTTTCTGCTTGGGATAGCCAAAACGAGGACATAGGTAAGGGTGAACAAGAAATCAAAAAAATTACGGAAGGCGAAAAAATCGAATATGAACTGCGCTTTATTGAACCCTTTGAATCAAAAGATGCTGCCTATTTTTCTACCACAGCCATAAACGACTCAACCACCTTAGTAAAATGGGGATTTGATGGGCACATGGCTTACCCAATGAACACTATGTTACTGTTCATGAATTTTGAAGAAATGATTGGAGGCGACTTTCAAACCGGATTAATCACTTTAAAAGGGATTCTAGAAACAAAATCATAAGCAAGCTAGCAACAATTTCTATAAAGAGCTCATTATCTTTTCTATAATTTCAACAGTTATCACACAATTCCTCTTTTATATAGATGAAGGTTTTAACGATTTTAGATGGATGCTCAGCTTCGGAAGTTGGCTGGTATATTTTATCTATTTTACTTAACTATTTAAAAGGCTGAGTAGTTACAAAAAACTTTTAACATAAAAATTACATGAAACTGGAAAATTAAAATTCGAATAGTATTACATAACCTTGATTATTAACAATATTATATTATTCACTTCCTTTTTTTTGTTAAAATACCGAATGATATGGTATCCGTCAAAGTGTTTTAATTAGGATCCACTTAAAAACAACCCAATTTGCTTGAAAATGGATGCCTATAATTCCTGGCAAACATTCATAATGTTAAATTCGAACCAACTAAATAATTGTTGTCTAAACCTAGCCTTCTAAACATATTGATTTCATTTTCTATACAAAGCAATTCTTGCTTTTTTAAAAAACACTACACTAAGCAATAACGATGGCAAATTTTATCCATCAGACCACTTGCCTGTAATTGCCTCATTAAAAATAATTTAGGCTAAACCTGTTTTATGATTTTTGTCAGTTATTTAAAATAATTCTAAATAATGGTTCCTTTTATTTGGAATCATTCTAATTAGCTTATACTTTTGACCCCATCATTTGAAGCGAAAATAAACCAATTGCCTGTATCAAATAATTTGTGGCTATTTTATATGGGCAACAATGTTTCTGTCATTATTTCATTCCAATTAAACTGGAAGAAAACATGGCAAAAGCCTTGGCGTTTATTAAGAGCAAAATGAAAGAATCAACATCAAAGAAAGCAAAAAATAAAAAATATCAAAAAATGAGAACCTTCATTAAACCTTTTAAGCAAATCTCCTATTCTATATCCCTTTTACTGTTGTCCCTAATTTTTACAATTTCGTGTAAAAAAGAGATCGCCCCAAAAGTGGATAACACAAACTTAGGAGGCATTAGGCAAACTATTAACTACAACAACTTAACAGCTTCCACCCCTTACAAAAGTCTGTTTTTAGACAATAAAGGCGATACTACTGTAAACCTGCTATTGGGTGAAACCAAACACAAAATGTTTATTGCCTTAAACTATTATTTGGGTGCAGCAGCAAGAGACAACAAGGCAACAGACTCAAGCATCATGCGTAATCTTTTTGCTAACACCAATTCGCCCTTTACAGATATTCCCAGTTTAAAGATACTTGGTTCGGACCTAAATAATAGCAGCATAAACCTTCGCGACCTTACCAGCTCATCAATGGCAAGTGAATCACAAAACACCAAAACGTACCTTAACAATTTGTTTGGCCATTTAAGCGCCATAAGTTCCTTTGTAAACGACACCGCAGTGAAAGGCAAGGCCGGAAAACTTGGCAATTACTTGGTAGATGAACAAGGCATTGAAACGGCACAAATTATTCAAAAGACAATGATTGGCGCCACGCAGGTAGATTATATCTGCAATGTTTTGTTAGATAAAGGGCTGGAGGCCGATAATAAAACCATTATCAGTGGCAAGAACTATACGCAATTGGAACAAAATTGGGATGAGGCTTATGGCTTCTTAACACTCAATTCTATCTATTTGGCAGGCTCAACAGATGCCGTTAAAGGCACCACAGAAAGCCTATTGGGTTCTTATATTTGGGAATATAACAAGGAAGCTTATGCGCAAATATATCCTGCCTTTTTAAAAGGAAGAGCGGCCATAGCCAACAACGATATGAACACCTTAAAAGCTCAAGCAAATTTCATTAGAACACAGGTAGAAAAAGCATTGGCCAATGCAGCGGTTGGGTACTTAGCAAAATGGAAAAGTGGCGCCACCGATGCCGCCAGGGCGCACGCCATTGCAGAGGGTTTAGGCTTTGTGTATTCGCTTAGATATTGCAAACTCAATGGCATTACACCGCTATTTTGCGATACACAATTAAACTTACTTGTTAATACCAATGAGGGCTTTTGGGACCTTACTAATGCCAAAATAAATACTGCCATTGCCGCCATTAGCGAAAAGTTTAATTTATAATGATTACAAAAATTAACCTGTCTGTTTTTCTCTTAGCAATTGTTGTCTTATTAAGTGCTTGCAAGACTAAATTGGACAATCCCAAGCCAGACAACAATGGATTAGAGCGAGCAGCAATTCTAAGTCATTACGCCAACGAAATTATCTTGCCCGCATACAATCAATTTAACGTAAAATTTCAATTGATGGCAATTGCTACAGATTCATTTATTGCCCAACCCAATGCAAGTAATTTAAGCACCTTGCGCAGCGCTTGGATTAGTGCATATACCGAATGGCAAAAGGTTGAACTCTTTGATTTTGGTCCGGCCGAAAAAGAAACGCTGCGCAATTTCTATAACATATATCCAGCAGATACAGCGGGCATTCAAGCAAATATTCTTAATAGCACTGCAAACTTAGAAGTGCCCGTATCCTTTGCGCAGCAAGGCTTTCCGGCATTGGATTATTTGGTAAACGGCGTTGGTTCAGACCGAGATGCTTGCTTAGCTTTTTATACAGATACCAACAATGGAAGTAAAAGGTTAGCCTATTTAAAGCGCATTGTTACTCGCATGAATGGTTTGTTAGGACTGGTAGTGACCAACTGGAGCACCGCATACAAAGATAAATTTATTGAAAAAACAGGCTTAGATATTGGGTCGTCTACCTCGCTTATGGTAAACGGATTGGCCTTGCATTACGAAAGATTTATGCGATCGGGAAAGTTTGGCATTCCCTCTGGCGCCATGCTCAACGGCGTAATTGCTCCAGAAAAAGTGGAAGCATTTTATGAGAAAGAAATATCGCGCACATTGGCCCTTAGCGCCCACCAAGCTTATGTCGATTTTTTTAATGGCAAGTCGGTAAAAACAGGACTCGAAGGTCCCTCGCTTAAAACTTACCTCAACGCCCTCGATGCAAAAGATGGTCTTACAGGAAAGTCGCTTTCGCAAATATTAAACGAACAATTTGCGGTTTGTAAAAGTAAAATGAACCTGCTTCAAAACAATTTATACGAAGAGGTGAAAAACAACAACCAAGGCATGAAAAATGTGTTTACCGAAATGCAAGCAGCGGTGCGTATGATTAAGGTGGACATGAGTTCTGCCATGAGCATTACCATTACGTTTACAGATAATGACGGCGATTGAGAAATACTTTTCTAAACAAGTTTCCATAGCGCCCTTAGCTGTTTTTAGAATCTGCTTTGGCCTCTTAATTTTTGGCAGCATGCTGAGGTTTTGGGGCAACGGATGGATAAGCAGTTTATACATTGAACCCAAATATTTTTTTAGCTTTTATGGCTTCGAATGGATTAAACCTTTGGGTGTTTACACCTATGCCATCTTTTTTGTTTGCGCACTTTCTTCCCTCTTGGTGGCCTTGGGATTATTCTACCGCATGGCTAGTATTTTGCTATTTTTAAGCTTCACCTATATTGAGTTCATGGATGCAAGCACCTACCTCAATCACTATTATTTTATAAGCTTAATTTGCTTCCTACTCATTTTTTTACCTGCGCATTTTGCTTATGCTTTTGATGCAAAAAGAAACCCGCAATGGACCTATAAATATATTCCACAATGGAACCTCGATGCCTTAAAATTAATGATGGCTATTTTATATTTTTATGCCGGATTAGCCAAGTTAAACAGCGATTGGTTGTTGCACGCAATGCCCCTAAAAATATGGTTGCCCGCCAGAAACGATATGCCAATTTTGGGTTCATTATTTAGCAATTCAATTACACCCTTTGTGTTTAGTTGGGCCGGTTGCTTGTACGATTTAAGCATCCCCTTTTTACTCTGGCAAACGCGCATGCGTGCATACGCATATGGGGCTGTGGTAGTGTTTCATGTATTAACGGCATTGCTCTTTCCCATTGGCATGTTTCCACACATCATGATGGTGGCCGCACTCATATTCTTCTCCCCAAAATTTCATGAAACATTGATCCATAAATTTGCAAAATTTATGGCGTTAATAAGTACAAAATTTAAAGGCAATTATCACAGAAAGGCAAATTCATGCAACTCGTTTCAGGCAAATATTTCATCAAGAGAAACAGCCGCTTCTTTCGGTCTGAACCAAAGCGCTGCGTCAACGAAATCGGTTCAGGCCTACCTTGCTCCTAGCTATGTAAAATGGGTTTTTATAGTATTTTTTGCAGCACAAATATTGCTGCCATTTAGATATATATTTTACCCCGGAGAATTGTTCTGGACAGAAGAAGGATATCGATTTTCGTGGCGCGTAATGCTCATGGAAAAAGCAGGCTATGCCCAATTTACCATAAGAGACAATTGGGGCAAAATGCACGTAGTAAACAACACCGAATTTTTAACTTCCTTGCAAGAAAAAATGATGTGCACACAAGCCGATTTACTTTTGCAATACGCACATATTTTACGTAATCATTATGCCAAACTCGGATTCGATAAGCCACAAGTATATGTAGACTCGTATGTGGCTTTAAATGGAAGGCTGGGAAAGCCTTTGGTGGGTTCAGAAACCAACTTGGCAGAGATAGCAGATTCCTTTGCACCCAAAACATGGATAATTCCTTTTACAGATGACATCAAAGGCTTTTAACATTATTCTGCTTTGCCTTTGCTTGTTAGGCAAGGTGGCTTGGGCACAAACGCCTGTAATTCCAAAAGACAAACCCCGCAAGGGAATGTTAACAGACAGCTCACAAACGGTATTAAAAGAAGTGGTGATTAAACAAAAACAAAATGAGTTTGGCTTTACACGCATGCGTGCCGTTGAAAGCATGGGAATTTATGAAGGCAAAAAAACGGAAGTTATTATTCCAGATCAACTGGTGGCCAACTTGGCAACCAACAATGCGCGGCAGGTTTTTGCACGGGTGGCTGGCCTAAACATTTACGAGAATGATGCGGCAGGATTGCAGTTAAGCATTGGTGGAAGGGGCTTAGACCCTAACAGAACCGCCAATTTTAATGTGCGGCAAAATGGCTATGATATTAGTGCCGACGCCTTGGGTTACCCCGAGAGTTATTATACGCCGCCTATTGAGGCTGTGGGCAAAATTCAAATTGTGCGCGGTGCCGCTTCCTTGCAATATGGAACACAGTTTGGGGGACTCATAAACTTTGAGATGAAGAAACCCGTGGCCAATAAAAAACTAGAAATAAACCTCAGGCAAAGTGTGGGATCTTATGGCTTTAAAAATAGTTTTATAAGTGCTTCTGGTACTGTAAAAAAGTTTAGCTATTATACTTTTTTACAATACAAACAATCTACTGGGTGGCGCACAAATTCTGAATTGAAAAGCTATAATTTTTATGGAAATTTTGTGTATCAATTCAACAAGAAATGGAACATGGGAATAGACCTCACCCACATGAAATATTTGGCACATCAACCGGGAGGATTAACAGATGCGATGTTTACCCAAGACCCCAGGCAAACCAACAGGGAGCGCAACTGGTTTGAGGTAAATTGGAATTTAATGGCCTTACATTTAGATTATAAAAGGAACGCTGGAAATGAGTTTAATGTGCGCGTATTTGGATTGCAGGCATACCGCTACTCAGTTGGGTTTAGACCGAACCGTGTGGCCAGCCTTGATAACAACAGTGAGCGGGATTTAATAAAGGGCGATTTTAAAAATTATGGCCTAGAGGCGCGATATCTTAAACGGTATTTTTACAAGGAAAAGGCTTTTGTGTTTTTGTCTGGAACCCGCTTGTACCATGGCTTCAATCACAGCGTTCAGGGCTTGGGAAGCAAAGGAAAGGATGCAAATTTTTCATTTATCAATACCCAAAATGGCATTGCCAATGACTATACTTTTCCCAACAACAACGTGTCGTTATTTGCAGAAAATATTATTTACCTAAACGATCATTTCTCTATTACACCCGGCTTGCGTTACGAGTATATTCGCACCCAGGCCAATGGTTTTTATAGCAGCATTCAATTCGATTTGGCAGGCAATATCATTAGTGCCACACGCACAAATGAGGACCGTGAAAACGGGCGTAAGTTCTTGTTAGGTGGCGTGGGCATTAGCTATAAGCCATTATCGCATGTAGAAATATATGGCAATGTTTCGCAAAATTATCGCTCCATTACGTTTAGCGATATGCGCATTACCAACCCTTCGCAGGTGATAGACCCAAACATGCAAGACGAAAAAGGGTATTCATTTGATATAGGTTTGCGCAGCTATGAAACTACCGCCATGAGTTTCGACCTTAGTGGTTTTTTTCTGAACTATAACAACCGCATTGGGGAGGTTCAATTTTATGATGCCAATAACCGCGTAATGCGCAAACGCACCAATATTGGTCGCGCTGTTTTGTTTGGATTAGAGTCGTACCTAGAAGCAGATTTGTTTAAATTGGGCCGAACCAAAAGCCCAGTTAACAGCTTGGTATTGTTTGGAAATTTCGCCCTTATTCAGGCCAATTATGTACAGAGCAATATCAATGGCATAGCAGGAAACAGGGTAGAATTTGTGCCCAAGTTTAACCTCAAAAGCGGCTTGCGCGTGGGGCACAAAAACCTCAAAGTTTCGGTTCAAATAGCCTATTTATCTGAGCAATTTTCTGAGGCAACCAATGCTGTTGAGGGCGGTGTTTCTGCCGTGGTAGGCATTATTCCGGCCTACTCCGTTGCCGATGCAAGCCTATCATACCAATGGAAAAATTGGAAACTAGAAGGTAGCGTAAACAACCTAAGCAACCAAATATACTTTACCCGCCGAGCCACTGGCTACCCTGGTCCTGGTATACTTCCCTCCGATGGCCGCGCTTTTTTTGTTACCTTGGGATTGAAGATTTAACCCAAGTTGCAGCTATAAGGGTGAAGATTTACTGTAAACAAGGGTTTCTTTATTTTTGAGTTCATATTTGTGTACTACAGATTTTCTTTTGATAAATGGTTGCGATTTATAGTTTAGCATTTGGTGTAGGCATACTAAGTTTTCGTTTGTTTGAGAGCAAATTCTTAAGGCAGAGGGTTCATTTAATGTAATTTGGACTTCCGTTAATTAGATTTTTATTTTTTTTTCACTTTAGCTTCAACTGCGCCATTCGCTAAAATTAACGCAAAAAAAAACACAAACCTTGCGAGAAGGTTTGTGTTTTTTCATTGATAAGGATTGTAAGGCCAAATACTATTTAGTTTCTTTGGCAGGAGTTTCGGTAGTACTACCATGTTTGCTGCTGCAGCAAGCTTTTTTCTCGCCACTAGCGCATGACTTTGACTTCTCATCTTTACAAGCCTTTTTGTCTTTTCTACTCTTCTTTTCTGCTTTAGCAGGCTTATCATCGCTGGCACCTTGATAGGCACTAACAACATCTGATGAAGGAGCAGCAACTGCAGTTTGAGCGTTGACTCCTAAGAATCCGAAAGCAACAAAAGCCCCTAATAACAATAGTTTCTTCATATTTTATTTTTTATTAATTGTTTATTCAAATGTAACGATTATTTTATTAATATAGTATTAATTTATTTCTGCTAAAACCGACTTGCCACCCTTAACTACTTGGTTGAGTTCAACTTTAATTTTTGCATCTAAGGGAAGGAACACATCCACGCGCGATCCAAACTTAATAAATCCCATTTCGCCACCTTGCTTGGCCGGCATACCCTCTTTTACATACCAAACAATGCGCCTAGCCATAGCACCTGCAATTTGCCTAAACAAAATTTGCACGCCATTTGGCCTTTCTATAACGGTTGTGGTGCGTTCGTTTTCGGTTGAGCTCTTTGGATGCCATGCCACCAAATATTTACCTGGGTGGTATTTAAAATACTTAATTATGCCACTTACCGGGTTTCTGTTTACATGCACGTTAAACGGGCTCATAAACACAGATACTTGAAGGCGTTTGCCCTTAAAAAATTCTGGCTCTTCTACCTCTTCAATAACCACTACTTTTCCATCTGCTGGCGATAAAACAAAATTCTCATTGGCATTAATGTTTATGTTTGGGTTGCGAAAAAATTGCAACACAATTACCAATAAAACCATTGATGCAAATAGAACCAAATTTTGCAACCACACTATTTCTGGGGCAAGCCAAATAAGCAAGGCGTTTAGTGCTGTTAGCACAATTAATGATAAAAATATCGTTGCTTTTCCTTCTCTATGTAACATAATATATTGTTTCTATATAACCAGAAAGGCACAAAACCGCGAAGTTAATTAAATAACTTCTTGGCTTTGTGCCTTTGATTTTTTTTCGGTTCGAACCGATGTATTATAAACCGAATTTTCCGCGTAATTTTTCAACCTCCGCAACCTTCTTAATGGCCACTACATAAGCCGCAATACGCAAGCTGCAAGAATGGTCAACACTGGCTTGGTAAACTGCCTCAAAGGCAGTTTTCATTACCCTGTCTGCCCTGCGGTAAACGCGCTCTTCTGTCCAGAAATATCCCAAACGGTTCTGAACCCACTCAAAATAACTCACGGTAACACCACCTGCATTGGCCAAAATATCTGGTACCACCATGATGCCTTTTTCATTCAAAATTTTATCTGCATTGGCAGAAGTTGGTCCGTTAGCACCTTCAACAATTAGTTTAGCCCTAATCTTATGTGCGTTTTCAAGCGTAATTTGATCTTCCATAGCAGCTGGTACCAACACATCAACATCCAACTCTAACAACTCGCTGTTGGTAATTTTTGAACCGCCTGCAAATCCTTCCAAAGTACCATTATTGCCATCTCTAAAAGCGATAGCCGCTTCAATATCAATTCCCTCAGCATTAAAGTAAGCACCGCTTACATCACTAATGGCCAATACTTTAAGGCCTTGAGTAGCCAATAACTTAGCAGAAATTGACCCTACGTTTCCAAATCCTTGTACCGCTGTGGTAGCGCCAACCGGACTAATTTTCAATTTAGATAAAGCAGAGCGGGTAGAAACCATTACGCCTCTTCCTGTTGCTTCCACCCTACCCAATGAACCACCTAATACCAATGGCTTTCCTGTTACTACTGCTGGCGTATTATGCCCAACCAACTTAGAATACTCATCCATAATCCAGGCCATTTCTTGCTGACCCGTACCCATATCGGGGGCAGGAATATCCTTATCTGGACCAAAAACATCCACCATTAAATCGGTATAAGAACGCGTCATGCGCTCCAATTCGCCTTTACTCATGCTGCGTGGATCGCACTTGATACCACCTTTTCCACCACCATAAGGAATGCCCACAACGGCACATTTCCAAGTCATCCAAGCAGCCAAAGCTTTCACCTCGTCTAAATGTACATCCATGCTATAACGGATACCTCCTTTTGAAGGCCCCAAATTAGCATTATGTACCACACGGAAGCCTTCAAACACACGCACTTTACCATTATCCATGGTTACGGGTATGTTTACAATGACGGTTTTTTGGGGAGCCTTTAACACATGATAATCGCTTTCATCCAATCCAATAATGCGCGCAGCTTCGTCAAATCTAGACATCATAGACTCGAAAGGATTCTCTGAGCTATGTTTAATTACGTTCTCTTTGCCTGACATAGGTTTTATATTTGTTTATTACGTGGGGGCAAACGTAACTAATTTTTTACAAAAAAAAATGAGAATTGGGCGATTTTTAAGCACATTATGCCCTCAAATTTCCAGCTTTTAAAAACTTGGCCCAATACTTAATAAATTTATTCTTAGTTTAAACTTCCATAATTAATGGTGGTGACCATTTAGACCATGAACATGGCCGTGCGCTAATTCTTCCTCGCTGGCATTGCGCACAGCCATAATTTCAATCTCAAAATTAAGCTCCACACCCGCCAAAGGATGGTTACCATCTATGATTACCACTTCTGCACCCACTTCCTTTACTGTAACAATAAATCTTTGCTCATCGCTGCCAGCATCAAACTGCATTCCTGGTTTTACCTCTTGTGCGCCAAAGGCAGTTAAAGGTACGTGCTGAACCAATTCTGGCTCATAAGCGCCATAGCCCTTTTCTGGCGCCACTTTAAGCATAAGCTTTGTACCAGCAGTTTTGCCTAACAAACCTTCTTCCATGCCCACAATTAAGGCGCCAATACCATGTATATAATATAGCGGTGAGCCGCCACTGCTCGTATCCAATACATTCTGCTCATTATCTGTTAAAGTGTAGTGAATGCTAACTACTTTGTTTTCTCCAATCTGCATATTGTATCTATTTTAATTAAAATTAATTACTCAACAACAAATAAAAATAAACGGCCGGTATCGATAAAAACACCCCATCAAATCGGTCTAATACGCCACCATGGCCAGGTAACAAGGAACCACTGTCTTTTATGTTCAAATTACGTTTTAGCAAAGATTCGGTTAAATCGCCAAAGGTACCAAACACCACAATAATGGCCGCCACAATCATCCAATCCTTGGCACTAATATCGTCCCAAAATCGAGATAAAAAATACCCCATGGCAACGGTTAGGATCAGACCACCAATACTGCCTTCCCATGTTTTTTTAGGACTAACACGCTCAAACAACTTGAATTTTCCAAATTTTCTTCCCACCAAATAGGCAAAAGTATCGCTGCTCCATTGCAAAATAAAAAAGCCCAACGGCAAAGAAAAACTATAGCTTACGGCATTAAAATACCCAAAATCGCCCAGCATGCTAATAGGCAAACAAACATACACTATGCCCAAAATCTGGTAAGCCAAGGTGTCAAATTCGCGCCCTGTTTTATCAAATAATTTGATGATAAAGAGCAACATAAAAACCGGAATTAAATGGTAAAACCAACCATGAGAAAGATCGCCGCGAATGATAAAAACAAACATGATGTTTATTATACTTCCCGCTATTACACCCAAGTACTTTTCTATCCAGTTTTTATCGGGCAGCATCAACTCAAAAAACTCCAATAAACAAAGAAAATTGATGGCAAACAGCAAGATAAAAAAGCTCCATTCGCTTAGAACAGTGCAGGCTACCAAGGTTACCACAAAGAGAGAGCCAGTTAAGGCTCGTTGCCAAAAATTATTCATTTTCTTGTACAGCATTTTGATTTATAAACAGTCGCGCTTGCGCCTCATCGGCCTCTCTGCAAAACACTTTTGCCTCGCCAAAAAAAGTATAACTGCGGTCTATCTGGTTTACCACTACGGCATCAATGCCCATGTCAATAAGCATGTCTTTCACAATTTCTGCATCAATGGCACTACTTGTTTTATATACGTGAACCCAGCCTATCATTTTTTATTTTTAACAAAGGTGCAGCAACCGCTCCAATATATTTATATGCCCAACCAAAAAATATCAACTAATTAAAGGTTTAAGTATTCAAATGAAAACATCTATTCCCATTTAATTGCAATTTCTTAGTTAACGCAACTATTTTGGTTCAGCCCAAATTTTCTGTTTGAACCAATATAAGGCATAAGTTTTCTTTTAATTGCAATTTCTTAGTTAACGCAACTATTTTGGTTCAGCCCAAATTTTCTGTTTGAACCAATACAAGGCACAAGTTTTCTTTTAATTGCAATTTCTTAGTTAACGCAACTATTTTGGTTCAGCCCAAATTTTCTGTTTGAACCAATGGCTCTTTGCGCGTTGGGAAAAACCTGCAAACCGCCACCACTGAGGCAATAGACAGTACCGATATGTACCAAGGAAACTCGTAAGACTCGTCGAATATCTTAAAAATAGTGAGATCTTTTTCGTAATATATCATGATAACGGCCATGGCATTGTTCACAAAATGGGCCAAAATAGGCACCCAAATGGAACCACTTTTATAAAACAAATATCCCATTAAAATGCCCAGGGCAAACCTTGGCAAAAACCCGTAAAACTGACCATGGAAGCCGCTAAAGATAAGCGCCGAAATGATAATGGCCACCCAAACATTGCCAAAAATAATGCGCGTGTATTGATACAAAACGCCCCTAAACAAAAACTCCTCGGAAATGGCAGGCACTAAGGCTACCACAAAAATGTTTAACAACAACATGGGCATATTATCTGCGGCCACAAAAATTTTGGTAAGCGCCCCGGCCTGCTCTTCCATGGCGCGAATTGAATCTTCGAACGCTTTCATGTTTGCCGGAAAAGTTAAGCCTTGGTTAAGTTGAAACAAGGCCGAAACCCCTGGTACGGCTAGAAACACCACCAATACACTTAGGAGCAAAGCACTTGGCTTAACAGGGGTTTTATATTGAAACAAGGTATTGGCATCCCACTTTAACATGCGCGGAAAAAACAATGCAGGCAGCAAAAACATGCCAATGCCACCACCAATAGTTTGTATCCATTTTAAGGAAGCGATTACGTTTACATCTTCCTTTTTAATATCGGCCATGTTAATTTGGGTGATGTCTATGCCATACAGCCATTGGCAAAAATAGCTCGAAAGAATGGCGCTAGTGCCGCCAAAAACCAAGATCATTCCAATTAAAATGAGCAGTTTGCCAAAATATCCAAAGCTTTGTTTGGTAAAACCACCTAATCTATCTTCCATTTTGTTTACTTTTGCCCGCAATATATCCAATAATCATCAGTGGTAAAAATCGGTAAAATTGAATTAGGGAAATTCCCGCTCCTACTTGCACCCATGGAAGACGTGAGCGACCCTCCATTTAGAGCAGTCTGCAAAGCCAATGGGGCCGACTTAATGTACACAGAATTTATTTCTTCGGAGGGGCTGATTCGAGATGCCATGAAGAGCAAACAAAAGCTCGATATATTTGACTATGAGCGTCCAATAGGCATACAAATCTTTGGTGGCGACGAGGAAGCCATGGCCGAGGCTACCGCTATAGTATCTGTGGTACAACCAGATTTGGTGGACATTAATTTTGGCTGTCCGGTTAAAAAAGTGGTATGTAAAGGTGCGGGTGCGGGTATTTTGCGCGACTTACCAAAGATGGTTAAGTTAACGGCGGCGGTGGTAAAAAGCACCCATTTGCCGGTTACCGTAAAGACCCGTTTGGGTTGGGACGATGAGAATAAAAATGTGGAAGAGGTTGCTGAGCGTTTGCAGGATGTGGGCATACAGGCATTGACCATCCATGGCAGAACACGTGCGCAATTGTACAAAGGCGAGGCCGATTGGCGCTTAATAGCGGCAGTTAAAAACAATCCGCGCATAACGATGCCCATTTTTGGCAATGGCGATATTGATTCGCCCGAAAAGGCATTAGAATATTATAACAGATATGGCGTAGATGGCGTAATGATTGGCAGGGCAGCCATTGGTTATCCTTGGATTTTTAAGGAGATAAAACATTATTTGGCCACGGGCCAAAAGTTAGCGGCACCAAGCATGGAACAGCGAATTGAGGTGTGTAAAACGCATTTAGAAAAATCGGTAGAATGGAAGGGACCAAGGGCTGGCATTTATGAAATGAGGCGGCATTACAGTCAGTATTTTAAGGGCATCGATCATTTTAAAGAATTTAGAACCCGACTAGTAACCGCAGATCACTTAGAAGAAATAAAGTTCATTTTGCAAGATGTTGCAAGGCACTATGAAGGTTTGGAGCTGCTTGCTTAACAATTCCAAAAACCTTTCTGTTAATCCTTCTGTAATTCTTTATTTTTAAAACACGCATCTTACATTCCATTTTCTTGGGGATACAGTTTAAAAAGGGAAGAAATTCGCAAATTTTGAGGCCAAGAATATTGCAGAACAAAACGCTCATATTATTTCAACACAAACCCAGAAATGCGGCGGATGAGGTATTGCGGCAAGTTGCCTCGAATTTGGTATTCGGCGGGAAGCGATTTGCCTTTGCCTTCTAAACCCAAGTGATTAAGCAAAGGAAACAACTCAAACTCTGCTTGGCTATTATCCTTGAGTCCTTGCCTCCATAGCAACAATTCGCTGCTGGGCACTTGGTAATCTCTTTCGCCTTGCAAAACGAGTATGGGCTTTTGGTTCAAACCGGAAATTAATTGTGCTGGCCCGTTTTCATTTAAATGCAACAAATATTTGGCGCTAATTCCAAATGGAAGCGAATCGCTGGGGCTGTTGTATCGCAATTTATCGCGGGCATAAATGGCCTGGTTAATTAAGGCATCGTAAGCCGCTTTTGGGTCTTTGGTGGCTTCTGCTTTTAGGTAGTTGAGCTGGTAAATAACCAGTGGCGCCAACTGACTGTAATTGCCAGAAAGGCTAATATACCCAGCAACTCCCTTGGTATTTTTCTCAAAATAAGGAATCAAATATCCGCCTTCGCTGTGACCCAAAATAAAGATGCGGTTGCTGTCTATGGAAGGATATTTTTTAACCGTTTCAATGGCCAGTTGAATGTCGTACAAGTACTCATCTTTTGCTGTTACTGAACCGGCCGCAGCCATCTCCTTGCCATAGATTTTGGTGCGCTTATCGAACCTAAAAACTGCCACCCCTTCGCAGGCCAATCCCCAGGCCAGGTCTTTGTAAACGCGGTTTGGTCCCATGGTTAAATCTTTGTCGGATGGACCCGATCCGGCGGCAATAATAACCACTGGAAACCGATTGCCTTTATTGGGAATGGTTAACAATCCTTCCACCGGATATTTGGGATCGGGCAAGGTGCGCTTTACCTCAAAAAACTTCGACTCATCTAAATAAGCTGCAGAAATATATTGAGCAGTGAGTGCTTCTAAAAACATACCACCAATTTTGCCCTCTTTGGTAAACACCAATTTAAAACCCAGTTTTTGTTTCTCGAATTGAATGGGCGTTAAGGTAATAAAAAGCGAATCTTGGTTGGTAAGCGCAGGCTCTCCTACTTCCTTTACTGCACCCACTTGCATTTCTAAGCTTTCCCAAAACCCTTCTAATTTTTCTACATCTAAGAGCCGAGTCATATCCTTGTCCATGCGCTTATAAATGGTTTCGAACTTCTTTTGCCTAAACAAATAAATTGTTTCCTTGGCTTTGGCGCTTGGATTGAACCGAGACTGAGAAATAACGCTGCTAAAGGAAAATATTCCTAAAAGAAAGGCCAAAAAAAATCTGTTCATCATGCAAAGTAAACTATTATATCTTGGCGATTGGCATTTACCATCCTAAAATCAAATTATACTTGGGACTAATTTAATTGAAGTACGGGGATAAAATGCTAGTATAAAATAAAGCTAGCCATTTTAAGAATTACCTCATAAGGCACATTTCCCGCCTTGTTATAATTGGCCACAGAAGCGACACCTTCGCCTGCAATGGCAAGGTGATTCAGCTTTGGAAAAACAGAGAATGTCCAGTTGCGCTGAGGATCGGTGCTCCCTGCCAAGCGCCATTTTTCCATTTCCTGGGCAGGCACTTGTATATCTCGACCACCATAAATTAAAAGCATCTTTTGAGGCAGGCGTGTGTTGTTGCTCTGGGCCGGACCATTGCTTTTAATCGAAGCCACATAATTGGCATGTAAGGCAGGATCGTCCTTGTTGAGCAGCGCCTCAGGCATTGGATCAAACGGAGCCCCCAAGGCAATATAGCCATGCACATTGTTTAAATTTTTCTCGAAATAGGGAATGAGATAACCCGCTTGGCTATGCCCCATAATGATAATTTGATTGCTATCAATTTCAGTCATTTTTTTGAGTTCTTCCAATACCAATTTTAAGCCCAGCAAATACTCCTCCTTCACGGTATATTTTGGGTTAAGCAACATTTCTTTGCTATGCGCCAAATTGCGCTTATCGTAACGGTAAACAGCCACCCCATTATCGGCCAATCCTCAGGCAATGTCCTTGTAAATTTTATTTGGTCCAACCGTTAAATCTTTATCGGCAATTGCCGTACCACCTACAATAATGAGCAAAGGGAAACGCGCACCTTTTTTGGGCAAAACCAGCATGCCATTGATTGGACTTTTAGGATGCGGAATCGACTTTTTAGACTCTTCAATAGAAAAAGGATTCACATAATCTGGCGTTTGGTAAATGGGCGTGGGGGATACTTGAAACAAGCCACTTATTTCGCCCTTTTGATTGAATACCAATTTGAGGCCAATTTTCTTTTTCTCGAATTGAATAACGGTTACAGAAATGGCAAACTTTTCCTTGGAACTTATGCTAGGTTCTCCTATGGTCTGAACCAAACCATAGCTCATCTCTAACACGTCCCAAAAGGCCATTAATTTCTCCTCATCCATGATGCGCTTCATGAGCGGATCCATGCGGTTATAAATGGTCTCGTACTTGGCATTTTTCAACAAGTAGATCGTCTCCTTCGACTTAAAAACTGGGTCGTAAGAAAACTGCCCAAAGCCAATCAAGGGAACACAAAAAAGTAAGAGACAAACAAATGCTTTCATTCAGTTGCTAATATATAAAAATAGGAGAATATTTAAATTGGGGAAAATTATAATTATTAAATAGTGCAGTGCGATATAACTGGATTGCACCTTTTAAATAAGACAACCACATTTAATTCTTATTTTAAGGCTATTGCTATAACGTTTAACGCCCCCCTATACAAACGGAAAAGATTTTCAAAAAAAAGACTAAAAAATAAAAAAAAACAGTTGAATTTCAAAATATATGGCACTATTTAGGATATTCATTTTGATTGTTTTTTCGGGCTTATGCCGTCAGGCACAAGTTTTATCCAATGCTGTATTTTACAGCGGAGTTAACGATCAAAAGTGCTATCAAATTTACATGGATAATATTGGAAATAAATACCATGTATAAGGCAAACTTGTAGAGTTCAGATAATTTTAATGGGGTATCTATGCCAGATAATGCCATTGGTGATTCTGGTGCAGTGTATTCATTTTACGCCCTTACCAGTCTTAACCCAATAGACTCAATTTATATTTTGGATAGCAATAATCAAAAAACAATTATTCTCCAAATCTCAAACTTTAACTGTAGTCCAATTTATAGGGGGTCGGGACATTATATAGGCAATGAATTTATAAATAAAGTAATGATGGATAATATTGAGGTTTAAATTTATTTCTAAAATTAGGTAAACAAGAAATAATAATAGGTTTGATAAATTTAAAATATGTTGTTCAAGACATTGTTTTAAATCATTAAAAGTTTCTTACAATCACGTTTTTCCTAGAAATTAAGCATTTTTAATTGTTATGAAATATGTTAAAAATACTTTAAGTTTGATTTGATATAAATAATTTTAATACCTAAGATGAAACCACCCCTAACAATTTTTACAATAGCTAAAAATTGAATCCACCCACAATTCAATATACCAATTACACATGCGCCTAATACTCCAAAACGTCCTTTACCCGCAACAGCCATATGCGTAAATTTCACCTATTAAATATATACAACTTGTTGCGTTTAGAGAAACCGTTATGTGCAAGGCTTGGAGACCTTGCTAACTTAAAACTGACAACATAAAACGAACAGCTTTTTATTGACATGGCGAAACCGAAATTTTACGTAGTATGGAAAGGACGACAAACAGGAGTTTTTGAAACTTGGGACGACTGCAAAGCACAAACCTATAAGTTTCCAAAAGCAGTTTACAAATCTTTCAAGACACGACAATTAGCTGAACAAGCATTTAAAGACCAATGGTGGGACTATATTGGGAAAGACATTTTTGAAACTGAATTAACACCTGAACAATTGTTACTTGTTGGTAAACCAATTGAAGAAAGTATTTCGGTTGACGGTGCATGGAACACATCAACAGGAGTTGTAGAATATCAAGGAGTCCACACAAAAACAAAAGAACCCATTTTTAAAGTTGGACCTCTGGAATACGGCACAAACAATATAGTTGAATTTTTAGGAATTGTTCATGCACTTGCACATTGTAAGAAACACGAAATTACACTTCCCATTTATTCTGACAGCAGAAATGCAATCGGTTGGGTAAGGAACAAAGAAGCAAGAACTAACCACCACCGCAGTGAAACAAACAAAAAACTATTTGACCTTATTGACCGGGCAGTAAAATGGCTTAATGAAAATGAATATGAAAACGAAGTTTTGAAATGGGAAACAAAAGCATGGGGCGAAAATCCTGCTGACTTTGGACGAAAATAATTACGATATACATATCTTGCACAAATAAATTAAACGCAATTGACAACAACTAAAACTGATTTAAGCAATCTCAACGACAAGCAAAGTGAAGCTGTAGTTAGCGAAGACAAACGTATATTAGTTTTGGCTGGTGCAGGTTCGGGCAAGACTAAAACACTTTTACAAAAAATCATTTATTTGATTGAGGAGAAGGGCGTAAGTCCATCAAGTATTCTTGCCATTACATTTACTAAAAACGCGACTAACGAAATGATTGACCGGCTAATTGTTTCGGCAGACACTACAGGACAATATGAAAACTTAATGTCTGATAAACATTTAAGTAAGGCAGATAAAGACAAAGAAAGATACAGCCAACAAAAAAAATATAAATGGATTGACGGTTTGACAGTTAGGACTTTTCACAGTTTTTGTTACAGCATCTTACGAAATTATGGAGTAAATGAGTTTGACAATAAGTTTAGAATTATTGGAGATGAAAAAAGAGACGAAGAAGATGAACTTGCGAAGCATGTTGCACCTGAAACAGTATTTGAAGTAGTCCACAAACTTTTAATTGAGCAATGTGAGGATATAGATTTTTTACTTCAATTAAAACGCTATATTTTAGATTACGTCATAGATAAAATACACCTCAAGAAAGCGGATGGAAAATATTTGCCGAAAGACGGCAAATATTTCACAACTCTTGATGGAACTAAAGTTCGTTCAAAGTCGGAACAGTTTATTGCAGATTGGTTTTATAGACATAGTATAAAATACGAGTATGAACCTTTATTGAATGTGAAAGACTTTGCATTTCATCCCGACTTTTTTATTCCAGAGGCGAATCTTTACATTGAACATGTAAGCGATAAAAGTTATTCAACCAAGGACAAGGAAGAACAATTTCAAAAGGGAAATTTACTTTTAGTGAAGACATTTGAAAGCATGACAAAAGACTCTGCTTTGTTCAATCACACATTAGACAGCGTTGTAAAAAATCGCTTACCAGCTAACTATCATAAAACTGTATCACTAACTTACAAAGAAGAATTTAACGGATACCATGAAAGTGTAAAAGATTTTGTTACTCAAATCATGCGAATTACAGACATGATAAAAGTTGAAAACACAGACTTGAAAAAAGTATTGAATGATGCAAGACAAGACCAACACGAAAGAGTTAGAAATTTTTATGAGTTAGCAATTCCTATTGTTGAAAAGTATATCCATTATTGCACAGACAAATCCTATCTTGACTTTAATGATTTGATTTCACGAAGCACTTCACTATTTCAGAACCATGACGATATTGCTAATAAATACAAAAGCAAATACCAATATATTTTGGTTGACGAGTTTCAGGATGTAAACAATTTGCAAGTTGAGCTAATCAAACTTTTACTAACTGACCAAACACAAATGTTTTGCGTTGGGGACGACTGGCAAAGTATTTATGGATTTAGGGGTTCTAATGTCAGTTACATAGTTGACTTTGAAAATCATTTCCCAAATGCGAAAGTTGTCAAACTCAATTTGAATTATCGCAGCACTCAAAACATTGTTGGTGCAAGTAACGAAGTAATAAAGCATAACAAGTTCAAGGTTGAAAAGGAAATACACTCTTCTAAAAAGTCAGAACATAAAATCGTTGTGTATTCGGGTAGCATTGATGACGAAAACATACAATTCTGTTTTGACAGAGTAAAAGAGTTATTAGAGGACGGTCTAACTAATGATGACATTTTATTTCTATACCGAAGAAGTAAAATGTTTACACCTTATTTCTTTCGTTTCAAAAATGAGGGCATAAAAGTGCAAGGCAAGACTATTCACGCTGCAAAAGGTCTTGAAGCAAAAGTTGTTTTCATTCTTGGCTTGACAGAGGGCAGTGGTGGCTTTCCTGACATATGGTTAGAGGATAGAATTTTTCAGGTCATAAAAAAAGCAAATCACGATTTACTAATAGAAGAAGAAAGACGATTGTTTTATGTTGCTATTACAAGAGCCAAAGACAAACTTTTTTTAATCACCGAAAAAGGAAATGAATCAAGTTTTTTAAAAGAAATTCCAGACATTTTCACAGTTAGGACAACCATACCAATAAAATCAATTGTCGAAAAAGTAATCACTTGCAAAAAGTGTTTCAGCCAACTTGAAAAACTTTGGGTTGCATGCCCATACTGCATGGAGAAAGTAACAGACGAAACAAACGAACAAGAAATAAAATGAGCTTAAAAATTGACATGACAGACCTTCGAGTGGACAATAGCCCAGCACATAACAGCGGTTTGGCAAAAGTGGCGGTTTCGTTCTCCGCAGACAGTTTTGAGGTTAATCAAACATTGGTTCTCCGCATCAACATTTGTGGTGAAAATCGCCACCTTCGCCAAGCGCCAAACCGTTAGTGGCATGTGTAGGACGACCGAGAGTGCTAACATAAACCGACAGAAAACCGACCAGTAAGCCAACGCTTCGCAAAATTAAAAGAGCTGCAATGCAAACGCACAAGCCGATCCAAATTGCAACACATTTAATTTTGCCCAACTGCACCAAGGACATTCGGACGGTTGACAATTTGACGACAACAATGGACTGAAAAGCGGTTTTAAAACATATCTTTACGACCTAAATAATTGACAGAAATAAATTGATATGTTTTCAAACGAATTAGCAACCAAATTGATAAATCTTCCCAAACAAATTGAGGGAGGAACATTGACTATAAATTTATTGGACGAAAAAACTCGTTTGATATTAAATAATGCTGATGAACACGAATACAATTTTTTGTTTGAAGTAACTTCGCATAGAAAAATTACCTTCAAAATATCGTTACACAACCAAGAGGATAACACGAAAGAAGGACTAATGAGAGTTGATTACAAAGGAGGACACAAAAATCCGGAAGGGATAACTGTTTACGTTCCTGAAATTGTAAAACCATATGTTGGTTACTTTTTTCAAAACGAGCCTCACATTCACGTTTACGTTGAGGGGTTTAAAGACCTTGCCTGGGCTGTGCCTTTATCAGTTTATAATTTCCCTGTATTGGATATAAATAATACAGATGATTTTAGCAGTGCCATTAGAGCTTTCGCCAAAGAAATAAATATAGTTACACCATTTGAAATTCAAAATATGCTATTATGAGTTGGGTAAATCCATTAATACAAGACTACTATAACTGGCTGAAAAGTAAGACCGTTATACTCCCAGACGAAAGAACCGAATGGGTAGCAATTCAAACGCCTTTTATTGGCTTGTTCAATGACGTTATTGAAATGTATGCTCAAAAAAAAGGAGAACTAATTATTTTATCAGACAACGGAGAAACATTTCATAATCTTGATTTAGTTGGAACTTCATTAATTCGGGCAGGAGAACGCAAAAACTTAGCTGAAAGAATTTTATTGAATTATGGTATTCAGCAACAAGGAAGCGAACTTGTTACTGAAACAACAGCGCAGAATTTTGCTCAAAAGAAACACAATTTTCTTTCTGCAATAATGGAATTAAACGACTTGTACGTTTTATCAAAAAATAATGTTGCTTCAATTTTCAAAGAAGATGTTAGAACCTACCTTGACAATCAAAATATAATTTACACACCCGACTTTATTTCTAAAGGCTCTACAGGTTTAGAATTTATGTTTGATTTTCAAATAGCAGGACGAGAAAGCGAATTGGTTTTAAAATCTTTTAATACAATCAACAAGCAAACACTTAGTAGCTTTCTTTTCAGTTGGGACGACATAAAACCAGTAAGAGAAAAAGTAAGTAAGAAAAATGTAACTGCAATTGCAGTTTTAAATGACGAAGAGAAGCCAATTAAAGGCGAATATTTGGAAGCATTAAATGCTAAAAAAGCAAATTACATTATTTGGAGCAACCGTTTTAGTGAGGACAGCATAAACAAATTAAAAGCAGCATAAGCCAACGCATTTGCTGGCACATTTGCATTTTTTCCCAACGCCACAAGCCCAACAAAAAAATGCAAAAGAGCCATCAAGCAAACACACCAAGACAGCCGTAAACAATGGACAACAGTGCAACGACAGACAGAACAGCAGCTTGTAAAACAGCTAGCGTTTCGTGGTGGCTGCAAGCCAAGCCATGAAACTCCGGTTGAACAGCCTGTCCCGCCAAATGCGGGAGAACCGGCCACTGGTGTGCTTTTTGTTGGCTTATGTA
>Ga0163151_10003387_pt1 | contig 23027 bp, 19 predicted proteins | sample OliLakLV19MP5IB2_FD_145596 | JGI IMG/M metagenome (GOLD analysis project Ga0163151, IMG submission 145596) | Freshwater microbial mat bacterial communities from Lake Vanda, McMurdo Dry Valleys, Antarctica - Oligotrophic Lake LV.19.MP5.IB-2 | ecosystem: Environmental > Aquatic > Freshwater >... | reverse complement strand
TCGAGTCCCAACTCGATTCCACGGGTAAACGGACGGGTACCTCAAATTATTTCCATGATTCGAGCCTAACGATCGTTACTTCTGGGACGCTGCACTAGTTCTACGGCGATCGCGCGGGCTTGGTGAAAGATCCTTTCGGGCAGCGCTGGTCGATCATGACGCACAAGGAAGATCTAACGCCCGAAGAAGTGCAAGCGCGCATGGCGACGATGAGCGGCTAAGGCAGGTATGGGTCGGAACTCTTTAGTAGCTGGGCTTGGGGCAGCGTTCTTCACGCTCGCCATAGGAGGGCACGCCCACGCGCAGGCCTTTGATCAGGAAGTGGTGATCACCAACCTCACCCTGCCGACGGCGCTAGAGTTCGCTCCGGATGGGAGAGTGTTTGTGGCTGAGAAGCGCGGCACCATCAAGGTGTACTCCTCGCTCACCGACACCACCCCTGACACCTTCGTGGATTTGTCGCAAGGAGTGATGTCCCAATCGGATCGCGGGCTTTTGGGCATGGCGCTGTATCCTAACTTCCCGAATGCGCCGTACGTGTACGTGCTGTACACGCTCGACGCACCTCCGGGTGGAATGACACCAGCCTATTCGGACGCCTGCACGAGTTCCAACGACGGTAGCTGCATCGTCATGGGGCGCCTCTCGCGGCTGCAGGTTGGCGGAGATAACCTGTTGGTAGGCACTGAACAGATCTTGCTTAACGAGGAATATTGCCAGCAGTTTTCGAGCCATTCTATTGGGGATCTCGCGTTTGGTGCGGATGGCGCCCTGTATGTGAGTGCCGGCGAAGGGGGGAGCTTCAACACCGTAGATTTCGGGCAGCTCGGCCTTACTACCAATCCTTGCAGCGATCCGCTGGGTGAGGGGAGCAGCGTCCCCGTGCGTCACGAGCCTGAAGCATCGTGCTGAGGAGCCCACGGTCGTTCCGCGCGTGCTTGCGTTCCTCGCGGATGAGGGCAAAGACCGCACGGTCGAGAGCCCAGTTGGCGCTTCGGTACCGCAGGTTCGCGAGGGTGGGAAGGTAATGCGGGTAGGGCAAGCACCGGATTTCAACGGTTCGGTGCCAGCGTTGCACCGCGGTGGCCGCCCGCCGAATGAAGGGTCGAAGCACCGCCGAGTCTACCCCGAAGAGCGCCTGACAGGCGACTTCAGGGCTCACCTCGATCATCTCTTCGTAAAGCTCGGGCGTGTCGCCGTCCCGCCAGGCATCGAGCCGGCCCTTCTTGCACGCCCATCACGCAAGGCCTGGCAGCGGGCCCTTGCAGTAGGCGGGATCGCCAAACGTGGTCGCTTCGAGTCCCATCAGATTCAAGATTGAGACGTAGAGATCGTTGTGGCTGGCGTCGGTGTACTTCAGCAGGCGTCCAGTATTGAGCGCGCCGCCGGCACCACCCACCAGGGCAAACGGCATCTTGCCGAAGTCGTGCGTGTGACCCACCCCAACCTCGCTACAGACAAGCACCAACGTGTTGTCCAGCAATGTGCCACCCTCGTCCGGGATGTCGTCGAGGGCTTTGCAGAAGTCGAAGAGCCTCGACATGTACCAAGTCTGGATCTTCTTGAGCTGATCTTGGGCGCCGCCGTCCGTCTTGTGCGAGAGCGGATGATGGTACTCGCTCGCTCCCACCCAACTATGAACGGTTCCAGACTGAGCGCAGGACCACTGGAAGGTTGCCGAACGTGTCCGCCGGCAAGCGAGCGCGGCGGTCAGCAACTTCTGCTGTGCCTCCGCGTTGTTGGCAAACTGCGCCTTGTCGTTGACGTCGCCAAAGCTGGGGGTTTCCGGCGTCGTGCACACCGCCCCGCCGCCGCTGGTACCGCCCATCGGATCGGCCCCGCTGAAATCGATGCGCTTCTGGATGGCGTCGATCTCCTCAAGGTGTCGGTCCACGCGGCGCTTATCTTCCGGCCCGAGTTTGGTGACAAAAGAACGGTAATCGTCCATCACGAAGTTGAGGATGCTCTTCCTGCGCATCAGCGCGGCCTGCACCGCAGGATCGAGTCCCCCTGTGCTCGGAACGACACCACTTCCGGCCGGTGGCGCCCAGAGGCCGCCAAAGACGCGCTCGAACATCTTGGCCGGATCATCCTGAGCGGGAACTTGGGCCTTAGAGCCCGAGTAGCTGAGGTAAGACTCGGCGGCGGTGGCGTAGTGCTTCATCGTTTGCACGCCGAACTGCAACGACTCGAAGCCGCCTGGCGTGGGAAGTCTCTTTCCGATTTCCACGTCAAGCGTGATGCCCGCGCCCCAGCCGAGGATGCCGTGTTCCGAGCCCTGACCGTCGGTGAACTTGCGCGCGGTGAGCAGGTTGGTCATCCCGACCACGTGCGAATTTCCGTCGTTATCGCGCGCGGTTCGCATGCCCACCCCGTTGAGCAGGACCAGCTTGTTCTTAAGGGGCTCCATGGGCTTCAGGATCTCGGGCAACGTGTAGGCGGCGTCAGCTCCCCCGCCATTCCAGAGGCCTTCGTTGACGCCGTTCGAGAAAAAGAAGGTCACGAAGCGTTTGGCGTTCTGCCGTCCGCCGAGGGCCGCAGCGTGCGACCGGCGCAGCTCCATCGCCGTAAGAAAGGGAAGCCCAATGGTGACACCGCCCGCACCGCGGAGAAAAAATCGTCGAGAAAGGGGATTAGAGAACCTCATGGCTGCTACTCCTTACTGCACGGTGCGATTGAGGAAGGCGGGCGTGTGCGTGATAGCCACGATCAACTTCTTGAAGTCCCACGCGCCCCTGCGAAATTCGTCCTTCATGAGATCGAGAGTGCAGGCATCGTCGGAGGTCTCACCACGTGCCTGCGCGTATCGAAACCACTGCGTGGCGACGCATGCCTTGGCTTGCTCGCTGCCCGCAAGGCGAGTGCCGAGCTCGACAGCGCCGCGAAACGGGCCATCGACGTCCGCTGAACCGATGATATTGCCGCTGCTATCGATGGGCCGCCCCTGATCGGTGTCACGCCACAAGCCAACGGCGTCGTAGTTCTCAAGGCCGTGGCCAGGCGGATCGATGAGCAAATGGCAGCTGGCGCAGGACGGGACAGAGGTGTGTAGTGCGAACCGCTCGCGCGTGGTGCTACCGGGAGTCACCTGCGGCACTTCGATGACAAGGTTGTTGGGCGGCTGAGGCATCTGTTCACACAGCAAGTGCTCGCGAATGAACAGGCCCCGGTCGATGGGGGAGGTCTGGTTCTCCTTCGAATGAACCGCCAGCATCGAAGCCTGTGTTAGAAACCCAAGCCGCTTGGAGGTATCGAGCTGTACTTTCCGGAATTCTGTACCGCTCACGTTGGGGATCCCGTAGAACTGCGCGAGCTCTGCGTTGGCGAACGTATAATCCGCCTGAAAGAAGTTCTCCCAACCGCCGCTCCGGCCGCTCACCAGCTCTTCGAGAAAGAGCTCGGTTTCCTGCCGCCAAAGCGCGCGAAGTTCCGGTTTGAACGCTGGGAATACGCTGACGTCTTTGTCGAGAGCCAAGACCCGATCGAGGGTGAGCCACTGATCGAAGAAGCGGGCCGTCGACTGCTTCGCTCGGGGATCGGCCAGCATCGCTTCTGCCTGGGCTGCTACCTCCGCCGAAGTGTTCAACTTCCCGGTCTCGGCAGCCGCCAGGAGCGCGTCTTGGGGCATCGTGCCCCACAGCATGTAGGACAAGCGCGTAGCGACTTCGAAGGGAGTTAGCTTGACGACGGCGCCGGGGTCGCCACTGACCCCTACTTCGGCTTTGTAAAGAAAGCTTGGCGACTGCAGCACCGCCGCCACCAAGGCTTCGAAGGCCACCGAAAGACCACCCGTGCGCTCTGTTTGCCAGAATGCGAACAGGCGATCCTGCTCGGCTTGGGCTAGCGGGCGCCGATACGCGCGGCGGCCAAACTCGGCGATAAAGCTCTTCGCACAAGCTTCTTCCCCCTGTTGGGCGAGATCGCAACGCAGCAGCGCAGGCAGATCCTTGGCTGCCGCCAGCGCGAGCTCGTTCGCCACCTTCTCGTACTGCTCGACCAACTCGGGACTGGGCGTCTGCACCAACGCGAAATTGTCAAAGCCCATCGTCCGAGCTTCGGGCGGGAACGCAACCGCTGGCGCTGTGGGTAGCTGCAGAAGATCGGTCACTGTCCGCGCGTATTCACGGTTGGTGAGACGTCGGAGCGGCGATGGGCCAGCCTTGGCCCCCGACAGGCAGGAAGCTGGCAGCTGAACACCAGCGGGCGGCGTCACCACGGGAACCTCGCCAGAAGGATTCGACGACGATGGCGACGGTGTCGGGTTGGAGGGCTGTGAAGTTGGTTCCGGCGTCCACCCTGTCCGGTCAGTTCGCGCAGAGTCGGTGATAGTTCCGGTGCAGCCCACAGCTCCAGTCGCAACCAGAAGGCAGAACGCGCCAAAAGCGTTCATGGACGTCTCCTTGGCAGAACCGCGGCAAAAATTCGCAGCTTCCAAGGCGCTGGTGTTTGAAACGCATGTCATGGGGAGTCTCCTTCGGCGGCACCACGGCCTCGCACGGGGCACATGGCCGCTCGGCGGAGATCTGATCGCGCTGAATGCAAAATAGGCAACTTTTAGGTCTTTCGTCGACCTTTTCACTGAGCCGTGATCAATCGCGAGACGAGCGGCCATTGAGATTTTGAGCTCCGCTTTGCGTCGGGTTCACCGCTCCTTGAGCTTCGGTGACGTGGTGAGCAGGGTCAGAGTGCTGTCGGCTAGGTGGTCTGCTCTTGCCTATGCTCCTCCTTCCGACTGATTTGGCACTTCGAATGTCTTGTGCTCCAGAAACTTTGCAACCGATTTGGACGCGATCACCTGGGAGTTTGCTCGGCTGACCTTGACTTGAGATGTGTCATGAGTTGGAAATGAAATGCATTGCCGCTAGCTCAGGCAGCCGAGATATTAGCAATTATGTTAATAATAACAGTATTTTATAGATGCAGCCTTTGATGACAGCGTGGAAATGAGTTAGAAATTGACCATGGCAATCCAGTACGCCCTGCCGTCGGATTGGATCCGATACGACCAGCAGGCTATTTTTGGTGCGCTGCTCGACGCGAAGGCTGCAGTTTACGCACTCATTGAAATGCCATTTCAACGGGACTGGGTGGAGAAACTACAGCAAGCCCAGTTGAAAATGGAGATCGCCGGAACCTCTCGCATCGAAGGGGCCGATTTCACCGAACTGGAGCTGGATCAGGCTTTGCGCACCGAGCTAACAATGAGCGAATTGGTTACCCGGTCGCAGCGGCAGGCGCACGCTGCGATGCAAACGTACCGATGGATTGCCGCGCTGCCCGCAGATCACCCCATTGACGATCGACTGGTTCGAGAAATTCACAGTCGAATTGTTACCAATTGCGACGATGACCATTGTCAGCCGGGTCAATTGCGAACTGCCAGCCACAACGTGACTTTCGGTTTTCCTCGACACCGGGGCAGTGAGGGCGGCACTGAGTGTGGAGTGGCCTTCTCCAAACTTATTGCGGCAACTAACACCGCCTTTCGGGGGCATGATCCGCTGCTCCAGGCGTTGGCCTTTCACTACCACGTTGCGGCCATGCACCCTTTTGGTGATGGGAACGGCAGAACGGCGCGGGCTGTGGAGGCTTTGTTCCTACAGCGATCGGGCCTCCGGGATGCGGTATTCGTTCCGATGTCAAACTACTACTACGAAGAGAAAACTCAGTACCTTGAGGTGCTCGGTGAAGTCAGAAAACGCGACCACGATTTGACCCCGTTCTTGCTGTTTGGCCTCAAAGGGGTTGCGACGCAGTGCAAACGGCTGTTCCTGGAGATCCGCAAGAACATGCAGAAAGCCTTATTCAGGAACACCATGTTCGCCTTGTTCAGTCGTCTTGAATCGGAGCGCAAGCGGGTCATCAAGGAGCGTCAGCTTGAGATCCTGAAGTTGCTCTTGGAAGAAGAGAAGTTGGAGTGGCAGGAGTTGCTGCGCAAGACGAAAAACAGTTACGACAAGTTGAACAACCCAAGGAAGGCCATTATTCGTGATGTCGTGAGTCTGGTTGATTTGGGCTCAGTGACCGTCAATGCAATTGATGAGCAGCGCGTTGAGCTGCAAATCAATCTCCTGTGGCCCTCTCAGATTACGGAAACAGAGTTTTTTAAAAAGATCAAGAACATGCCCAAAGCTAAGAGCCATCCGTTCTTGTCGTAGAGATTCATGGAGACGATCCTGGTTTGCAGGAAACGGTGGCGGCGCGCCGTGGTCGCAATTCGACGCATGCTCTGGTGTGGTATTTCGCTGTCAACCCTCGCAACGGCTCAGTTATCGAACGCGCAGCAAGCGGTCGTACCCCGTGATGCGGTGGTCACGCCGCCCCGGGCATGGGAGGACCCCGGCGTCGATCGCGGCCGATGGCGCTCTGCCCGCCGTGATGGATGAAAACTTGGAGCCAGGTCAGGAGACCAATGTGCTTTTGCGCCTTGCGCCCGAGCCCGGCACAGCGTCGTCGCAGGTCGTCGTCACGGTCACTGGCGAGCGCCCGCCGCGCGAGGTCAGCAAACGTGTCCTCGGGCGGGACGAAATCCAGCACAGCGCGGGAACGCAGGGCGACGCCCTATTGTCCGTGCAGAATCTGCCAGGAATCGCGCGCCCGCCCCCGTTCAGCGGCGCACTCGTTGTGCGCGGTTCCGCGCCAGACGACACGGCGGTTCTCGTCGACGGGACGGACGTGCCGCTCGCTTATCACTTCAGCGGTCTAAGTTCGGTCGTCCCGACCGAGTTGCTGAATCAAATCGACTTCTACCCGGGAAACTTCAGTGCTCGTTACGGGCGGAAAATGGGCGGTATCGTGGATGTGCAACTGCGCCCGGCGGGTGATGAAGAGGTGCTTTCCAAAGTGTCCCTCACACTGCCGAGCACCGTGAGCATCGACAGCGACGCCTATTGATCCCTCAGCCGCGCCGCCGCTAATTGGACGTAGGATTCGAGGCGCGAAGGCTCGCCAGCCTGGGGCGGAGCACCACGCGGCGAACACGCCGGCGGCGCACTTCATCGACGATGGCATCATAGGCACCGATCCGCACTTCATCACCGGGATGGGCAGGACGCCCCAGCGAAGCCGTGATGTAGCCGGCCAAGGTATCCTCAGCGTCGGCACTGCCGGTATCCAGACCAACCACGATCAGCTCATGCACCAGCACCGCACCATCCGCGATAATGGTGCCATCTTCCCGCAGCTGAAAGCGCGGGGCCTCCTTATCCAGCTCGTCCGTAATCTCCCCAACCACTGCCTCAACAGCATCTTCGAGCGTCACCAGGCCTGAAGTGCCGCCAAATTCGTCCACCACGATCGCAATCGGAACGCCTTCGCGCTGAAATTCGGACAACACGTCACCCACGAGCGAGGAGCCTGGCACAAACAGCACCTTGCGCACGCGCGCTCGCAGATTCTCCGAGCCGCCAGCCGGCGACACGAACAAATCTTTCACGTAGAGGTAGCCCGTGATCTCATCCGCGCCACCATGTTCGCTCACAGGATATCTGCTGAAGCCATGGTGACGCGCGGCTTTTAAGCTCACTTCGGGAGAATCAGCGAGAGCCAACGTGGTCATGTCCACACGTGGCACCATGATCGCTCGGACGGGTAGATCAAAGCCTCCGAGCACGCGCGTCAGCGTCTCACGTTTCCGCTGATCCAAGCCGGTTTCAGCGAAGGAACTCTGAAGGACGATCCTGAGCTCGGCCACCGAAAGGGAATCGCTGCCGTGTTCGACGGGCCGTACGCCGACCGCACGCAAGAGCCTATTCGATACGCCATTTAAGACCCAGAGCGCTGGCGAAAAGAGCCAATAGACCACGCGCATCGTCGCAGCCGTTTGGCGCGATACTGCCTCGGGGAATTGGATGGCGAGCGACTTGGGAACCAGCTCCCCCAAGATGATGTGCAGCACGCTGATAATCACGAACGCCGTGGTCAACGAAATCGCGTGGCTGGCTTTTTCGGCTACGCCAAACTGCGATAGGACTGGTGAGAGCAGCGTTGCCACCGCCGGCTCACCCAGCCAGCCGAGTGCCAGCGACGACAAGGTGATTCCGAGCTGCGTGGCCGCAAGATATCCGTCGAGCTTACGGATGGCAGCGAGGGCTGCCTGGGCCTTGGCATCTCCAGTGGCAGCCAAAGCCTTCAGCGACGTTGGACGCACTTTGGCGAGCGCGAACTCCGTGGCCACGAAGAAAGCGTTGGTAAGAACGCAGAGCAAGACGGCGAGGAGGAGCAGGGCGAAGATGCTGGCATGCTCTCAGTCTGCCTTCAAGCATGCGAGATCCGCCACGGAAGGCCGTCAGGCGTCGCTCAATAGACACCAATCGGAAGCGCTCGTCGGCTGAGCAAGGCGCTGCCTAGGCCCACATCGGCGTCAGCCGCGAAACGGGTGGAAAAGGCCTCTCGCAGCACGCTTTCGGCAAGCTTCGCTCGGGGTGAAAAGCCCCACGCCGGTTCTTGCGACGTGTCGTTGGGATCGGCATAAAATCGCCACACAAAAAAGCCAGCAAACCATTTCTGATCCATGAACGCCCCGAGAAGCGCGTGGTATGCCTCTGCCTGCGCCAGCTCGTTCACCTCAACTCGCCCAAGGTGTTCGGGCCATTCCCACGGACGCACGGCCGGGTTGCTGCGTGTGGTGTAGCCGAACTCTGTAAATATGACAGGCTTTCCCCACGTAGTAGCTAGCTTCTGCACACCCGCTGCAACTTCTTGCGCGCCCGCCCGCAGCACCTCTGGAGAGGCGCCGTCTTTTTGAGCCAAAGGGTAAAAAGCATTGATCCCGATCAGATCCAGCTCCCCCCAGATAGTGGTAGATTCGGCATCATCCCAATTGGCAGCGTAGGTTAACAAGCCAGAATAATGGCGGCGCACCTCGCGGATAATCGGCAAAAACAGCGGGGTTCGAGTCGTTGTCACCCAGCTTCTCAGTTCTACGCCGAGTGCGAAGATGTCCGCATGAGCGAGCTCCGCCGTGTCCGCCCAACCGAGCACAAACCGGCGGTAAGCTTCTGCCCAGGCTTGCCACGCCCGATCATTTGTAGGCTCGATTTCAGCGCGCCAGCCGCCCGTTTCCACCCAAAGGTGGGGAACCAACATGACCTTCAAGCCACGCTGATGAGCCTGTTGAATGGCAAGCACCAGCGCTTTGCGATTGCTCTCATAGGGAGCTTCGAAAGTCTGTGAGATCCCTGAAGGTGTCAGATCCCAAACGCGTCCAAAGGGCGTCAAGCTCACCCAGCTGGCGCCCATGCGTACGGCTTCATCAAGCGTTTGCTGGTACGCCAAGCTGCCATAGCCTCGATCGGGATGCAGGCTATTTTCAATGGGCCCGACCGTGATGCCTCGGATAGCGTTTTTGAGCGGTTCGTCGCGCTCTTCCAGATACTTGTCGTCGTGTTTCAGGGTCAGAGCGGGAACGGCTGAAGACGCAGGCTCTGCCCGCACGGATCCGAGCACGGCCGCGACTGCGAGGCCCACACAGAGCGATTTCCAGCGAAAATTCCCGGTCAGCATGAGCGTGGCGTCAGGCCCCGAACGCGGATGTATACAAAGCGCTCAGCGCTTCGGGGCTCATTTCAGCGAGCGTGGGGAAGGTGGCGTCGGCGCCCGCTGCCGACAATTCTGACTCTTGGTAGCTTTGAGCTACAGCAACACAAAAGAGGCCCGCTAGCTTGGCGGCCTTCACACCCGCCAATGAATCCTCGATCACGAGAGCCTGCAGCGCCTCAGCTTTCGGCAGCCGTGTCTGGAGGTACAGTAGGCCGAGCTCATACCCTTCCGGATCGGGCTTGGAGCGTGTCGTGTCTTCTGCCGAGATGATGTGATGAACCGAACTTTTGGCGTCGAGAAACTCCAGCCCGAGAATGATTTCGTCCCTCAGCGCTCCCGACACGATGCACACCGGGCCTGACTGGGCACGAAAATCGAGCGCGGCCTTCGCACCCTTGAAACCTTTGAGTTCGGCCTGAGCGAGGCGCAGGTAGACGGGGCGCTTCCGCTCAATGAGTTCCCGCAAGAAGGCACTATCAAACGCGCGCTGAGCGTCGTTCAGAATGGCAGAAAAAGCACCCGCATCGTCGAAGCCAATATAACGCTCCCAATAGGTCGCCTCGTCCACAGCGAGGCCGAGCGGGCTCAACACCTCCCGGAATGCGGTTAGATGTACGGCTTCGTCATCAATCAACACCCCGTTGTAGTCGAATAAAGTCGCAGGAAACGTCCTCATTGCTCGGCGGCGTAGCACAAGAGCCACCGTCTGCTTAGACCAAGCTGCGCGCGCCCTTGAAAACCCCTTGCCGTTGTGCAAGCTTCCGCGCCCTAAAACTCGAGGAATGCCCCTGAATGAGCAAAGGTGATCTTTTGGAAATGGAGGGTGTCATTCAAGACGCTCTCGGCGGCGGGCAATATACCGTCAAAGTCGACCAAGCGGAGGCCGTCGTTCGGGCTCAGCTTTCAGGTCGCATGCGTCGCCACCACATTCGCGTGCTCCCGGGTGATCGCGTTCGAGTCGCCGTGTCTCCCTATGATCTGAGTCACGGTTTGATCGTCTACCGCGGAAAGTAATTTGGTCGGCTCGCGGTCGCTCTGCGTACTTTTGTGTGCGGGCCTCCTCGGCTGCCGTTCAGAAAAATCCGACAGCGAACCAAGTCCAGCACCGAAGCAGGCTAACGCTCCTTCTGAGCGAACCCAGCGTCAGCTCGGGAATGCTGGGCAGCCAGCAGTTCTCTATTTGCCAGCCGAGGGTCTTGGTGTCGTTGACTCAGTGCCGCGAGAACGCGTCGGTTTTTGGGAGCAGCCACTCGCCGGCCGGCGCCGGTGCCCAGCAGAGATGGTGGATGTCCGGGGTGAGTACTGCATCGATCGCTTCGAGGCGAGCTTGCAGGATGAACGCACTCACAGGCCTCTTTCGCCATTTTACCCGGCTAACGTCCGGGATACGCAGCACTGGTTCAAGCAAGGCCAAATGTTGCGTGGCTCCGCGAGAACCGAGGCGGGTCGGAGCCTAGCGGTACCCGTACCGCCTGAGGTTCAACTCACCGGAAGCGTGAAGCCGATGGCAATCTCCTTGCAAAATCAGCTGCCGAACGGCTACATGAGTGGCGAAGCTGCGGCGCGCGCCTGTCAGAACGCGGGCAAACGGCTGTGCACCGCCAGCGAATGGCGCTCGGCTTGCCGCGGGCAAAAGCAGTCCCGCTACCCTTACGGCGATGAATACCGCCCTGGCCTGTGCAACGTGTTCCGGGCGACTCACCCCGCCGGCGTTCTGCATGGCAATCCCTCCCTTCATCACCTCGATCCACGGCTGAATTTGGTGGCGGATAGTGAAGGTCCGCTGCTCAGGAAGACCGGAGAGCTGGCCACGTGTCGCAGCGAGTTTGGCAACGACGCCGTCTTCGACATGGTCGGGAATCTTGATGAATGGGTAGCTGGGCCTCCCGGGCTATTTTTAGGCGGATTTTATGCGCGAGCCACGCGCGACGGGTGCGACTCAGAAATCTCCGTCCATGCCTACGAATACCTGGACTACAGCCTCGGGTTTCGCTGCTGCCTGTGATGGCCCGGCCGCGGGGAGTCTGTGATGGCCCGGCCGCGGGGAAGCGGTGATGGCTCGGCCGCGGGAAGCGGAACTGCTTTTCGAGAAAATCACCGAATTTTACCGGAAGATTTGGCCCAAAGTTCGCTTCTTTCGCATACTTCAAGGGTGATGTGCGGTGCTGGCTATCAGGGCGCGAAACGGGGGAGCTGCGCCTTCGAAGCTGAGTCTGGCTAGCGATGGCCTTAGTCCGAAAGCTCTGGAGGTCGCGCTGGTTTCGGCGCTTCGGTGTCGTGGCAGCCTTTGTTCTCACGAGCCCGACAACCCAACCGTTGCCGGGGCCCGGGCTCACGGCTCCGACGCCTGAGGCTGCTCTAAGCGCATTGCTTTTGAGACGGAAGATCGTTGCGCGCGAGCAAAATGTGCACTTTCTGCAGGACTGCGTCGGCAAGTGGACGTGCTACCTGCGGGGGCGGGGCGTGATCGCACTTGGGCGTCGCGCTAACTCATTGCCCGATATATTTCTGCTGCATGCCCGAGCATCCCTGGAGGAACGCCATGTTTTGGGTCTATCCCTGACCTACAATACGACCCACACGCGGCTCGCCGAAGAGACTGAACTCGTGGTGCAGTCGCCGTTTGCTGCTTGGACGCTCACAGATGGCGAACGATCACAAATCTTTCTTGTCGATACGCGCGGGGAACCCGCACCTGCCTCACCGGACTGGACTCGGTTCAATCGCCTGCAGAACGCACTCACCAACTTTCAGGAAACAGGCCAATTTGATGGGCTTGGGATCCGCGCCTTCGCGCACCAACGGGCAATCGGGATCCGATTGAGTTTTGAAGCGGATGCGCTCAAGGTCGAAACCAAGGCTGGAGTCAACCGCATCCCGCTCGATCCCGAAGCTCCGTCGAGCGGGCCCTTCATCAAAGAAGTCACTCAGCCCAAAGCCCGTCCGGGTAACTTCGTCACGTGGGCGGTCGATCGAGTGCGAGCTGTTCCTTGGATCGGTGCTTCGGGCATCGATTGGCTCAAGGCCGTCGCCTACAAAGCCGACGATGGGCTTCGCCAGATCAAGAGTGAAGTGCTTGAAGAAGACGGAAAGCTCGAGCTCGAGGAAGCGCTCGGTTCCCTTTCGGCGGTGAAACCGATCGAAAAAACCAGTGCTGTCGCGGGTTGGCCCCCAGCTCCCGTCCAGCCACTGTTTCGGACGCCACTAGTTAACGAAGGGAAGTGGGCATCGCTTGAGGGTGACCCTTTCGTCGGCACCACGGCCGAAGGGACACCTTTCGCCTCGACATTCCTTAGGCTGGATCGGGCGCGCTCTTACGTGCAGATATTCATCACACTTTGGGATCCGCGCCGTGTGAGCTTGCACATGGTGAGCGGCACGGTCGAGCCCAGAAGCGCCACCGCCGAGGTGGGTACGGGCATTATTCCCAGAGATCCGGAGATTCTGGAAACGGTGGTGGCTGCGTTCAACGGCGGCTTTCAGGCCATGCACGGCGAGTTCGGAATGATGGCAGATGATATCGTGTACCTGCCACCCAAGCCCTACGCGGCGACGATTGCTGAAACTCGTGACGGCGCGACAGCTTTTGGAACCTGGCCCGAAACTAATGTGATCCCGTATCGACTCTTGTCGTTTAGGCAGAACCTCTCCCCGCTCGTCGTGGACGGCCAAATCAATCCTTATCGGCGTCACTGGTGGGGTGGAATGCCCGACGGCTGGACGCAGGAATCGCGGACTGTGCGGAGTGCGTTGTGTGTCACGCGCGACAACTTCATTGCCTATTTCTATGGGAACAGCGCCGATCCGGAGCAGTTGGGTAAGGCCTTGCAGCTCACGGGGTGCACCTATGGGGTGCATCTAGACATGAACGCGGGTCACAGTGGCCTGGAATTTTATCGGATTGCCAAGCGCGGAAAGCTAGGGCCGCTTCCGCGACCGCTTGAGGAATTCTGGCAGGCTGAAGGCGAAGTGCCGGAAATGAAGAGCCATGATTTTCAGGCACGGCTTATGAATAAGTCGACCGCTCTGATGAATTTTCCTCGCTATATTCATCGATGCACTCGCGATTTCTTCTATCTCAGGCTGCGCCAAGCGCCCGTGCCGATGGAGCAAGCGGTGGTGCGAATCTTTCCCGAGACACCCATTCTGCCACCGAATAAGTGGGCGTTCGTCCAAGAGCGTCCGGTTGGGAGCGCTGTGCGTGAGCCTAAGCCAGAAGAGCTGAAGGACGTGCGCTGAATGGTACTCAGCAAGTCAGCGATCATCGGGATCATGGCGTTAGCCATTGGCGGTATCGGCGTCTGGTTCGTTGTGGAATCGTTGGTTTCCCGGGGTTGGGACCCGAGCCCTCGGTCCACCCGGGCGCTCGGCACGGCCCAACAGCCTGCGGTTCCAATGGTGCCGAAAGCTGGCCCCAATGCGAGCTCGGTGTCGGCACCTGCGCCGTCGGCACCGACGCTCGAACAACTCCCGACGTTCTCCGAAGAAGCGGCGGCAAGCACACGGGAACTGCGACCGGTTGAGGCCCAGCGCGAAGCACTACTCGAAGAGCTGCATTCGTACTTTGCGCTCAACGCAGAAACGATTCAGAAGCTCGCGGTCATCTTTGGCACGTCTAAGTACTTAGGGCAGGGCCTGCCCAAGGTGACCGTGCACCCACTAAGCCGTGCTGAGTGCCTAAAAACAAGGGAAAATTTGCGAGCAATCGATACGGACGCATTGGCGTGCGGCGCCAAGAACATGGCTCGTGTCACGAGCAAAACGAAGGGCGAGGGCAGACAAGCTGCTCCGATTTGCATCGATCGCTTTGAGTTCCCCAACATACCCTGCGAGTATCCGTTAACCTGGGTGCGCTCCAGCGCGGCATCTGAGATCTGTCAGGCGCTCGGCAAGCGCTTGTGCGATGCGCATGAATGGGAGGGTGCGTGTGCCGGAGACTTGAGGCCTGCAGAAGAAGAGTACTTCTTTGGCAAGCCTCGCTTCCAAGCTGAGTACTATTCCAATCTTCGTCGTCCCGTGGTGTGGAGTTACGGCCCCACCAAGAATCACGCGTTGTGTGCCACCGGTGGCCTCAAAAGCCCCAAGTGTTTTGCGAGCGGCTACAGCTGCGGGTCGAATACCTATCCAGCAGGTTCGTTTCCAGAGTGTAAGAATGTGTTGGGTGTCTACGATCTGCACGGGAATGCCGCCGAGCATATGAACATGCCCAATCAGCCCGACGAGTTCACCAGCAAAGGCGGGCTCGGGCGGACGGAGATGAAGGGGAGCTGGTTCGTTTTCCAGCAAAAGGAAACCCATCCCGACGATTGTCGCTGGCGCGCACCAGATTGGCACGCTACCGACATCGAGGATCCCAACAGCCACCACAATTATCACCTTGGATTTCGCTGCTGTAAGAGCCTCGCGCCTGGCAGCCCTTGAAGTTAACGCTTTGCGGTGCGGCGCTTCGGGCTCTTGATTAGATCCGAAGCTAGGCTGGCGAAGCGTTGAGCTAAACCGGTCCAGTCGAAAGCCTCCGCAAACTGCCGCCCGCTTCGGGCTCGCTCGTCGTCGCCCACCGCACTGAGCAGCGTCACGATGTGGGCCGCGGTGGTTTCGGCATCCGTTGCCGGCAGGTAATCGGTGCCAGATTGAAGCGCAAAACCTCGCACCGCAACTTCGCTCGCCACCAAGGGTAGGCCACTCGCGAGGGCTTCCAAGATTTTAAGTGAGGAGCCCGCGCCTTGTGAAAGCGGCAGTGCGCACACGCGAGCCTGTTCAAGAAACGGGGCAACCGACGCTACTCTACCCGTGACTACCACGCGCTCGGAGCCGAGCCGCAAGACCTCACGCGTGGGATTGGCGCCGCACAGCGTGAGTTGCGCCTCGGGGCGTACTCGCCACACCACGGGCATCACGTTTTCTGCCAACATTTTAGCTGCAGCAACGTTGGGCGGGTGGTCCATCAAGCCAACCAACAAGATCCCGCTGCCAAGTCGTTCACTGGGCGGAATGAAGCGGATTTTTGACAAATTAACGCCATTCGGGATCACCTCCGGCGCTCGGTCTCGAAATGGCGCGATGTGCTCCGCGTCGGCTTCAGTGACAGCCACCACGCTCTCAGCTTCACGCCAGAGGCGTCTCTCCCAGGCCTCCAGTTTTCGAACCTCAGCCAGTCCTCGGCCCTGTCCCAGCGCCTCCAGTTTGGCAGCGAGAAAACGGCTTTCGATGTTGTGCTCATCGAGCAAAAGGGGCGCGTCGAGGGTCAAGGCCCAGCGGGCGGCATGGCTGTGCTCCACGACTGCCAAATCAAACGGGCCAGCAGCCCTGAGAGCGGCCTTTTGCTGCGTGGGAGAACCGCGGAGAACTCGCTTTGGCAGCTTCGACCAAGGCCAAGTTGGCACGAGTCGCCGTGCGATGTGCACGGAGCTAAACTGGGCAAGCTCTGGCGCCGCTTTTGCCTGCGCGCTCTCGCTGAATCCCGCCTGAGCGAACAGATGAACTTCGCCGAGTTGTTGGAGGCCAAGTGCCAGCTCTGAAATACGGATCCTGCCGCCGGTGAAAGCAGGGGCTGGCAGATACGGAGTGAACAGAGCGATTTTCGCCACGCGCCGACTTTCTATACGGAAACAAGCTCTCGGTATGCGGCGGCCGTGGCGCGCCCCACCAGGTCCGGCGAAAGTTGCTCCAGGTGTTCACCCGCGGTGTGTTCTGGCAGAGCTTGAGCCACACTGAGGGCCTGTTCGAGCAGCGCGGGCTCCAGGTGTCCGCTGTACAACTGCACCCAAGTGCTGCCCATGAGCCGCTCAAGATCCTCCGCGGCACCTAGGCGCGGCATCAACACCGGACGATCAAAAGAGAGCGCTAGGACAGCCGAGCCGGAGTTCAATATTTCTTGGTAGGGAAGCACCACCACGTCCGCGGCTCTGAGGTAATTCTGAAGCTCGCTGTCCGCAACGTGATCGGGGCGCAAGAGGATGCGCGAGTCTCGCGCTGCGAGCTGGTCAAGGCCTCGCCGAATTTGCTCGGTACGTGGACGCCCGGCAATCACAAGTCTCAAATCATCCCCGGCGAGTGCAGAAAACGCAGACCCCAACGCGGGGACGTTCTTGTAATCAGCGATGGTGCCGACAAACACCAACACTCGGCACGCTTGGGGAAGCCCGAGGGCGCTGCGCGCTTGCTCGCGCGAAACTTGGTCAGGGTAGCAGCCGCGATAGTGCGGATGCGGTATCGTGAAACCCGCTTTGCCCCGAAGTGCCGGAAAACGCTGCTGTGCGGCATGTTTGCCAGTCTCGCTGAGTGCGAAGTAGCCATCCAAAAGCGGCACAAAACGTCGCCAAAATGCGGCTTCTTGCAGTGGAAACCGCCGATCGTGTGCGCCGAGATTGTGCACCGTCCAGATGAGCTTGGTCCCCCGTTGCTTCAGACGCTTCATCGCCAGCAACAGCGCTTCGGTGGTGACGCGTGCCGAAAGCAGTCCGTGGTTGAACACGGATTCAGGCCAGTGCACATGAAAGATTTCATACTGGCCAAAGACCGCTCGGGCGAACTGGTAGCTATCGACTCGGATCCCGAGCTGCCGAACGTGCCGGTAGAGAATGTTGGTGTAGGCGTTAAGGCTCGAGGCCGCGGGGCGTGCGAGTACCCGCATTCTTTACTTGGCGCTTCTCGTACGTACTGCAGAGAGCGGAGGCTCGGTCGCACGGGCTTGATCATTCCAAACCGGCTGGCGAATGCTTTTAAGGTCCATCGCAGAGGGTGGCCGTAGGCAACCACCCAATGCCAGCAAGCCATGCACCACGCTCATGTTGACTAAACGGCCAAAAGCCTGCCTCGGGGAGTTTTCCGTGGTTTCTCGCGAACAGTGCTCGCGGGCCTCACCAAAGGCTTCATAATACGCTGCGATCCCACGCTCAGGGTGTCTCAACTGGCGGGCTAACTGTGAAGCTTGGTGTCCGAGTTGTTTTCGTTGGGCGGAATCTCGGAGCAAGCGAAGGACTGCGTTGGCGAAGCGCCAGTTGGCCTCCTCAACGTTGTTGCCGCTCGGGATGAGCACGCCGTTCTTGTCTGTTTGGACCTGCTCGCTCACTCCCATGTTATCGGCAAGCGCAATCACCGGCAGTCCACACCACATGGCTTCGCTCACGACTTGCCCGTACGTTTCCGAAAGGGAGGTGTAAACAAACAGATCGGCGTGTTGATACCAATGGGGCACTTCGGTGAGCGGCTTTTCCCCCACAAAGAGCGTGCGCTCCCGCACGCCCAAGCGTTCAGCATGGGCTTTGAAGGCTGCGTGGTCCGGGCCATCGCCAATTAGCGTCAGCGTGGCATCGGGGCAGGCCACGGCGATCAGAGAGGCGAAGATGTTGAGTAACCGCTCCACTTCCTTCTCCCGCGTGTGGCGACACACTACCAGCAAGCGATAGCCACGCTTCATGTGCGAAGGATAAGGATCGACGTTCGTCGTGCGGTTGAAGATGGCTGGATCCACGCTGCGCGGGATCACGTGAATTGGGGCCAAAACGCCCTGCTCCTGCCAGTAGCGCTTGAGTCCGCCGGAAAGTACAACGACACCATCGGTCTGGTTGTAGAGCGCGGCATTCTGGCGTTGAGCCCAAGGCAACACGCGATCAGAAAGCAGATTCTGGAGGCGCTCCTGGCGTCGCAGAGAATCTGGAAGGATGACGTTCACCACCGATGGCAAGTGCACGGTGTTCACGCAGAGCATCGGTACACGATGCTTCTTTCGGAGCCACACCCCGAGCTCCGTGAGACGCGAGCCGGACTGAGCCAGCACCATGTCAAACTTCTCTTCGGCAATGCGCGCGAGGGCCTTGGCTCCTGGAAAGGGCAGATAGACCCCCGGATGCACACGCAAAGGCACGCTCGGCAGCGTGATGTGGCGTTCGGGCAGCTCCTCCGGTCTTGCCGTCGGATCATGCGGACCTACCACCGTCGCTTCGTGGCCGCGTTTGCTGAACTCGCGGTACAGCATTTGGGAAGCAAATGACGAACCATTCGCGTACGGGATGCGAACGTAGTCGTTCAGGATCGCGATCTTGCGCGGCCAGCCCGCGTGTCCGCTGAGGTTGTCGGGTGTCCGGCTGGTGTCCGGTGAATAGGGGTAGAGGGGAGCGTTCATGGCTTGCAGCGCGTCGTAGGGCCCCTCTATAGGGGCGGGTCCGAAGTAGGAAAAGGACTCGTCTAGAACCGAAAAGCGGGCCAACTTCAGCGTCAGCCGCTAGGGTTGGCCGCCTACCTGCAAGGATCTCGCCAGTGCAAAAACACAGCAGATACGCCATAATTCAGCCCGCGCTGCGCCGAGCGAGTCTGGGAGTGTCGCTTGCGTGCGACACTTTCATCGCTCCTGTGAATGAGGGATACACCTGGCGGAGGAGTAGGCGGATGGGATCTAGTGTCAGTGAAGGTGAGTCCCGTTTTAAGAGGTGGCCAGGTTTGGCCTCTTTTGTACCGTTGGGTCTCCCAGTGCGTCGAGTTTGGGTATAACAATGAAATCATTGGATAAATCTGCCAACCCCGAACTCCCGCCGCTTGGCGTCGATCGACTCTTAGGCCGCATAACTGAGTACGCAGTGCGACATCCTTGGCGAGTGCTCGCTCTTGGCCTGCTCCTGCTGGTGGTCTGCGGAGCCCTGGCCTCTCGGCTTCGGGTGAATGGAAACTTCGTCATGCTGCTGCCTTCGGAGAGCGCAGCGGCCCAGCGTTTCACCAAGACGGTGGAGCGAAAGGGAGGAGTCGGCTCGACCCTGATTGTGCTCGTCACGTCCCCCGATGCGGTCTCGAATCAAAAGTTCATTGATGACCTGGAGTTGCGGATCAAGAACGCTCACCTCGAGTCCATTCAGAACATGGAGCACGGTCCGTTGGCAGTGCGAGAGTTCTACCAGAAGTGGCGCTGGCTCTTTGCACCACTTCCCGATCTGGTGCGTCTCGAATGCGAGATCGCATCCGAGTTAGCGCGCCAAAGTCCCGGATACTTAGGGCTCGATGAACCCTGTGTAACGACCGAAGCGAAGAAGGCCGAAAGTGTGCCCGGCGCCGACGCGCAGGCACAGGCATCTCCCCTTGTGTGGTTGCGTGAGAAATTTGAGAAAGAGACTGCCAAGGCCGATCAATTTCCAACGAATTACTATCGAACTCCTGACGGGAGCACGTATGCGCTGGTGATTCGGAGCACTGCGGGTGGCATGGGAGAATTCTCAACGGACGCCCTTTTCAAGAGGGTGCAGGAGCTGTCCAACGGCTTGCCCAAAAATCGCTACCACAAGGCTTCTTTGTACGGTTTTGGGGGAGATATCCCGAATGCCATCGCCGAAAGGGATGCCCTCGTCGATGACATGACGATTGTATCGAGCGTCGCAGTGGCGCTTATTTTAGGCGTGATCGTCATCTTTTTTCGATCCCCGTTTGTGCTCTCCCACATTGGCCTCGCGGTGGCTATCGGCTGCTCGGTCGCGTTTGCCACTGCCTATCTGGCGTTCGGACATTTGAACGCCGCCACGAGCTTTCTGATCGCGATCATTGCCGGCAACGGCATCAACCCCGCCATCATGTACCTGGCGCGTTTCTTTGAGCTCAAGCCGAGTCGAGGCTTTGCGCCAGCTATTCTCCAGGCCGCGCTGGATACACGGCGTGGTACCTGGCTTGCGGCGGTGGCCGCCGCCGGTGCCTACGCGGCGTTGATGTTCACGGGGTTTCGAGGCTTCAGCGAGTTCGGTCTGATCGGTGCGGTGGGCATGCTGGCCTGTTGGTCCGCTACCTTCGTGTTTTGTCCGGCTTCACTCGCCGCAGGAGAACAGATCCGTAGCCGACTAGGGCTGCGAGCCGCGGAAGCGCGGCGTTCGAGTTCAGGGAGGTTAGCGGAGCTGGTCGCTCGGATGACCATGCAACATCCAGCTTGGTTTGTGGTGGCCGGCGTGTTGGTCACGGGCGCGTTGTGCATCCCGTTACCGGGCTACTGGGCGAACCCCTGGGAATACAATTTTGCCAACCTGAAGAGCCGTTCGAGCGCCGATCGCGGTGCCGGCTTCTGGAGTACGCAGTCGGGCAAAGTTTTTGCTAGTCGAGGCTCCGATCAGCTGCTTTTGGCAGATTCCATGGCGGAAGCTCCGGAAATCGGCGCCCGCGTGCTGGCCCGCGACAAGCAACTTTACCATGGGAAGTACGTCGAAAAGGTGCAGACGATTTTTGATCAGTTGGGTGGCGCTCCGGAGCTCGTGCAGCAGAAGCTGGAGCTTCTCACATCGATTCGCCAGGATCTGGATGAGGCGATGCCCAAGCTCAAGGGAGCCGATCTTGAATTTGCCAAAACTTGGCGGCCGCCTGAATACCTACGCGCGCTCTCGGTCGCAGATTTTCCCGCGAGTGTGAAGGAGCGTTTCACGGAAACCAATGGCCGCGTGGGCACTCCCGTTTATGTCACGCTGGCGCGCGATGTGTCTCAAAGTCGTGGGGAGAATCTGTTGGCCATTGCGGATATCCTGGAGGGTGTTCATTCAAAGAGCGGGCAGGTGGTCCCGAATGCGAGCCGGGCCTCGATTTTTGCTGAGATGATTCGATCGATGGGGCGGGATGGGCCGAAAGCGACACTTCTAGCGCTGCTGTTGGTGAGCGTGCTCACGCTGTTGGTGACGCGCAGCCTTTCGGGCTCGTTGGCGGTGCTAGGTTCGCTCTTCTGTGCTGTGATATGGATGGTGGGAGTGGCGGCGCTCACGAACATTCGCCTGAATTTTCTCAACTTCGTGGCCTTGCCACTCACCTTTGGCATCGGGGTAGAATACGCCATCAATCTGTTCGAACGCGTCCGTGCAGAGGGCGGCGACGTGGCGCGCGGCATTCGCTCTGCCGCAGGCCCCGTCGCTCTCTGCAGCTTAACAACTATCCTCGGATATGCATCTCTTTTGAAGGCAGATAATCAAGCGCTTCAATCCTTTGGCCACTACGCGATGCTCGGTGAACTGGCTTGTATCATCAGTGCCGCACTGCTGATGCCGGCGGGGCTCACGCTCGCCAGGCGGTTTAAGAAATGAAGATCGTGGACCTTTGCGAGTTCTATTCGGAACGCGGCGGCGGTGTGCGATCCTATCTGGACAAGATGCGCAAGGCGGCAGCCGGGACCGATCACGAAGTGATCGTGGTGGCTCCGGGTCCGGAGGATTCGACAACCACCGAAGGGCAGGGCACGATCATTCGATTCGCGGCGCCCCCAATGCCCTATGATCCAACGTATCGGATGCCGTGGCGGCTGGATCGCATGCGCAGCATCGTCACGAAGCTCCGCCCTGACGTGCTTCAGGTGTCGAGCCCGTTCGCTCCGGCGTGGGTGGCTCGGACTATCACGGACGTTCCACTCAAGACCTATGTTTACCACTCAGATCCCATCGGGTGTTATGTCACGCGTGCGGCAGCCAGCGTCAATTTTCCCCCGCTCACCAGCCTGCTTCACGGAGTGAGCTGGGGATACTTGCGCGGCATCTGCAACTCGTTTGATGCCACTCTGGTGGCCGGGAAATGGCTGGAGCAGCTACTCACCGAAAAGGGCTGCCGTGGCGTGCACACCGTACCTTTCGGCATTGATCATGCTGATTTCAGCCCAGAACATCGCGATCTTGAACTCAGAAAACGCCTGCTTGGTCCCTTCGCCGAGCGCCCGCAGGCAAAGCTGGCTCTGATTGGCGGTCGGCTTGCCGCAGACAAACGCCAGGGCCTGCTCTTGGACGCTCTCCGCCTGGTGAATGAAACGCAGCCTGTTGCGGTGATGCTGCTGGGCGATGGACCGGAGCGTGAACGCTTGGAGCAACAAGCGCGGGCTTTGCCTGCGTTCTCCTCAATGCTCTTCACCAAAGATCGAAAGGCCTACGCCACGCTGCTAGCCAGCGTGGATCTCGTGCTTCAGGGCTCGATGTGCGAAACGTTCGGATTCTTTCCGGCCGAAGCGCTCGCGTCGGGAGTGCCGCTGGTGGTGCCTGATCAGGGCGGCGCCGCTTACCTCGGCGATGCGAGTTGTGTGGCGAAGTACGCGGCCTTCGGTGGCGCCAAAGCGGTCGCTCAGGCCATCTTGCAGATCTTAGGACAATCGAGTTCAGACTTGCGGGCGGGTGCCTTGCGCGCTGCTTCAGCTATCCCGGAGAGCGCTGAGCATTTTCGAAATCTCTTCAGGTTTTACGAAGGGCGTGTGGCGAAGCCTCGCTAGGTTTTGCCCCTCCCATGACTCCCGGAGGGAGGCATGAGGGAGGGGGACTGCCGCGCTCGGGCGGCAGCAGGGAGGGCAACCCTCATCGGCTGAAACCGAGGAATCGCTGGCTCGATCATTGTGAGGTTCCAGTTAAAGCTGTTTAATATTAACTCACTCGTCGCTCCGCACAAGCCCAGACGTGGAACCTGTCTCTTGTGGGTGACTGGGAGAGCACCCTACGAGATGGGGTTTCGGAAAAGCGCACGCACTCGCCCGCGCATGAGATCCTGAGCGTTACGCGATCTAGCAC